>Ga0247840_10004234_pt1 | contig 22955 bp, 12 predicted proteins | sample LaCruzMarch2015__FD_192404 | JGI IMG/M metagenome (GOLD analysis project Ga0247840, IMG submission 192404) | Freshwater microbial communities from meromictic Lake La Cruz, Castile-La Mancha, Spain - LaCruzMarch2015_17m | ecosystem: Environmental > Aquatic > Freshwater > Lake | place: Spain... | reverse complement strand
GTCGCAGCATATTATTTGGGTTTTGTTTAGCGACACAAAGTTACTGATTTTCAGCGACTTTACCAAATTAATATGCTGTTATTTTGTTATAAATCAGCAAGTTATTTTACTTGCGAAAGTTGAGTTACATCAAATGAAGATTTAGACATAACTATAACACTATCTGTAAAAGGTTGAATTGGTTCTGAAATGCTATCTTTATCACATGATGCAAATGAGATTAACAATAGCAAGCCCACAAACAGATAAAATATAAAGGATATTTTTAATTTCATGATTGCAATAATAATTCAATTATTTTAGAATATTCTTCAATACATCATAGTACCTGCGAGCAATAAACGCTGCACCTGCATTGTTGTAATGTACGGGATCAGCTAATAAACTATCATTAAACCCTGTAAACATATCAACTGTTATTACCTTTGACAAATCAGTAGATTGCTTTGAAGCAATAATTACGACATCATGATGTAACTTATTTAATGCTTTTTCAACATTAGGCATCATTAGACTGCTCCTTACAGGGGCTGTTTGTTCAATAATAATTGTAACTTTAGGGTTATTTTCCTGAAGAATATCAATAATTTCGTTGATATTCAAAATCGTTTCTTCATAGCCCTTACCTTGCAAAAAATCGTTACCGCCAGGCGACTCAAACAACACTATATCAGGCGACCCACTTTGCTTTAGCCAATCTTTAAGACCTGCTAATATACCAACCGTATTTATACCACCTTTACCTTCATGGTCATTATCAAAACTTTTATTTTCAAATTGTGGATAAGAGGCTAAATCCTTGCGAGTACCAATAAAATCAAAAGAAAAATTATTTTCAATAAGAATTTTCCAAAGCTCGTATCTATAGCTTTCATGCTTTGGACTCTTTCCAGCAGTTCTGGATGCACCTAATGGCATAATTGTGTTGATTGAATTTACACTATTGCCAATTGTAACAATGAAAAAGAGAAATACACAAAATAAGTTTCTTTTCATACTTTTAATCTGCTAATAACTATTGTTTTATTTTACAAGGTAATTCTACGAGTTCACCACTTTTAGCATAAATCATTGGAAGTGGTTTCGTATTTTCAATCCACTTTCGTAAATCGTATAACATCTCGTTGGCAACTTGAAGGGTTTGATTAGACGGATTCTTACATAATAAATTTATAGTTTCACCAATATCGTCTGTTAGGTTATATAATTCGTGGGTACTATACTCATAACAAAAACGATATTTGTAACGTTTCATTCCGATTCGCTTATTTATTACCGAAGTTGGAATTCCACGAACATCCATATAACCCGGAAAATGCCAGTATAAAGAATTACGTTTCAGTTGAGTATTTTTTCCGATAAATAGTGAATAGAAAGATTCACCATCAAGGATGTGGTCATTATTTGAATAAGTAATCCCCGCAAAATCGATAAAGGTTGGTAAATAATCAATTACATGAACAGGTTCATGAATTACCTTGGCAGCGTTTATTGCAAGTGGGAATCGTACAATCATAGGTATACGAATACCTCCTTCATATAAAGTTCCCTTTGACCCCCTTAAGGGTGCATTTGAATGGTTATCACCATCAACTCCTCCATTGTCAGACATAAAAACTACCACAGTATTTTCGCGCTGTGAGTCGGATTTATCTCCATCCCCGTTTGGATCTTCAAGTGCAGCAAGAATACGACCGACAGTCTGATCAAGTTGCTCAGTAAGAGCTGCATATTTAAAATTCTCGTGCCTTGTATCTAATTTGGTCCGATTACGATATTTTTCATATAAGTCTTCACGTCCTACGATATCTGAATGTATGGCATGAAAGGCAACCCACATACAAAAAGGTTTATCCGTAGATGCTTTTGATATTTCATCAATAACTACATCGCCAATTGCATCAGTAAAGTGCTTACGAGTGCCGACCAACAAAAAGGGATTATTTCCGTTAGCAAACGGCAATAAATTCTTCTGTATATAATCTTCTGTATACGTATTAGCAAATTTATTATATTTTGAATTTTCAAAAATCCATTCTTCATTTTTGGACTGAAAAGCATAGTAGTTAGACTTTTCATCATCAGAGCCATAGATTGTCTTACTGCATTCAAAATTATGACTAAAGCCATAATCTTCTTTTGATTTCATACTAAAACCATGAACCTTACCAAAAATATAAGTTTCATATCCGGCATCTCTCAATAGCTTTGAAAATGTCAAAGTTTCTGGTTTTACCGATTCACTCTTTTGATATGGTGGATTGATTTTAGCTTCACATTTTTTTATCCCTGGCTGATTGTTTGTAGCGTAGCGTTCGAGTCCTGATACATTATATACATGGGTACGGTTTGCGTATTGACCTGTTAACAGAGCTGCACGTGTAGGTGCACTGTTTTGTTGTGTGTAAGCATTTGTAAATACGACACCTTCTTTTGCCAGTTTATCAATATTAGGAGTTTGATGATTTTTTGAACCATTACCTAAAGTTAGGACATCCGAAGATACATCGTTCCACCCAAGATCATCTGCTGTTAAAAGAATAATATTAGGCTGCCTGACTTGTGCATTTGACTGCAAAAAAAATACAATACATGCAAAAGTGCCATTTATTTTAATGGCCTTCATTTATAATTTATTTTGTTTAATACCAAAGGAACAAAAAACCAGATAAGCTATACTCAATAGAATTACCAACAACGATCCGGTTTGATTGCCTATTGAATCGGCTGCCAACCCCATAAGAGGAGGTATGATTGCCCCACCAAAAACACCTGTTATCATTAACCCAGATATTTCATTTGCCTTTTCAGGCTTGGCTTTTATTGCCATCGAATAAATAATTGGAAAAATACTTGAGCAGGCAAAACCAATAATCCCAACCATTATCAGAATGCTTATTGTATTGTTTAAAAAGAATAAAATACCCATTGCAAAAGCTGCCACCAAAATGCTGATTTTAAAATACCTGATTTCGGAAAAATTTGAGAGTATTGCAGCCCCAACCAAAGCCCCGATGGTACGCAATGCGAAATAAACACTCGACCCCATACCTGAATCGGCAACTGACAAACCACAACGTTCCATCAGCAATTTAGGTGTAACAGTATTCATTCCTACATCAGTACCAACCACAAATACAATCCCTAAAAATAAAAGAAAGATAGTTCTATCGGATAGCAATGCAAATGTTGTTGCTAAGCTTGATGACTTCACCTCAGGTTGTTGTTGTATAGGAGTTAATAATAACCAACTACCCGAAATTAGGGTTAGTCCGGCAAATACTGGGAATAAATATTGCCATTTACCAAAATAAGATACTGCAAAAATGGCAATAAATGGACCACAGAACGATGAAACGGCTTTAATTACCTGACCTGCAGTAAGCGAACTTGTTAGTGCATCCCCTTTTACAACATTTGTCAATAAGGGATTAAGTGAAACTTGCAGAATTGTGTTGCCAATACCAAGTAAGGCAAATGCGATGAGACAAATAGTAAAGGAATATTCAATAAAAGGGATAAACATACCAATAATTGTAACAACCATGCTGACAAGTACCATGTTTTTACGTCCAATTTTATTCATTAAAATGGCTGTTGGTACCGATAAAATCAGAAACCAGAAAAACACCATTGAGGGTAATAAATTTGCAACAGTTTCGCTTAAATGAAAGTCAGCTTTCACATAACTGGTGGAGATGCCCACGACATCGACAAAACCCATTATAAAGAATCCAAATAGAACGGGTAATATTGCTGAAGATATTTTATTCGATTTCATTTTTTTATTTTTCATTTTTCCTTTCTTGTTATTTTCCACTCGCCGTTTTTGTTGAAATTTATCATCAATGGTTGATGTTTCCATTTTGAATCATTTACCTTTAGTTCTATACTATAATCGCCATAGCTTTTTTCTACAATCTTCAATCCATTTCCATTTTTTAAATCTACTAATTCTTTTGCTGATAAATTAGCATCGTGTGGTATCAAAACCGACAACCAACATACAGGTTTGTTTGCTCGTAATGTTTGCTTACTAAATACCGCATAATCGTCGGTTTTCCAATGCTTAGGTTGAAACTGAACACCGCTTTCAGACTCAAGGGGAGCTTTTAATGCTACAAATAAATTTTTACTCGCTTCGTTAAATTTATCAGTGAATGAACGTGCTGTTGCAGGATTATGGAGTATAGAAGCGTCAAACCAATCGTAGGTTGACACATTCATTTTACCTGATTGAGGTGTACTTGGCAAATGCCAAACCGGACCAGCTACTTTCCCGTCAGCTTTGCTGCCTGGTAAAAACTCATCCATTACTAACAGTACGCCTTCTTCTGTCAAAAGAGTTCTCCGATTCCATTTTGAATCGCTTGACCAGATAGCACGATAACAAACTTCGCCATAACTATCACTATTCCTATTATAGGCTTTCGAACCTGTGATTATACCTCCTTGTTGTTGATCCAATTTGAGATTGTTTTGGATAGAACTACCATTTATTCCCAATTGAATAGGTACGCGTGTCCATTTTGAAATGGGAGTAAGGTATTTGTACGAGAGTTCTATTCTACTATACTCACTTGTCAAATTAAATTTCTCATTAAGTTTTATTCTTATCACAGTACGCCCAAATCGTGTTGTGATTTTAATTACTTTTTTTCCAGTTTCTGGGTCAGTTACAACTTGTAAATCACTATCATTAAGAGGTGTTTCTTTAAAATTTTGGCTTTTATTAGGTACAATAAAGCTAAACTTTAATTTTTCAGTAATTTTATCAAGGGGCATTAGCACTTTCTCTCCAGCTTCGCCTGAAACAACTAAATTACTCAACATTACCTCTACGGGAACATCGGAAGGACAATTATTACGACCCTCATAACCTCCCCACCATGTTCGACCTGGGAATACTTTACCTACAGATTCCTCGCCAGCAGTTGGCAATAATGCCAATTCAATTTTTACTTCTCTTAAATTTATACTGTCATTATTACCCGACAATGCATCCGGGTTTCCAATTAAATAACCATAAGGACTATTTTTGTTCTGCAGGCCAGGTTCCGATTCACCGTCAGGTGTTTTCTCGTAGTTTTTGTTTGGTAAATAAGCACGAGCAACACGTAAATTAGCACTTCCGGTATACCATCGATTTGCTTGAGTTCCGTAAGTCTGATTATATGGGAACTCACCATCTGCTTCACCAACCACCAAAAGATTATTCCATGCAGGCCAATCGTAGCGTCCTCTGTCAGCAATAAGCAAAACATTATCTACTTCATAATGATATAAATCGCCTCGCGAATCGCCAATACCTCCATGATATAAATAGTTGCAATCATCCTGAATCCAAAATGCAGCGTAAGGTATGTTTGCCTGACGTGATGGTGCCAAAATCATTCTATCGGGCTGCTTGTAAGTAGCTGGGTAAAGGTTTTGAATGGCTGCTCCTACATTAGGCGGTGTAGTTTTCATTTTGGCGTATTGGGGAAATTCCTTTTCAAAATCCGCCTCTGTTCTTCTCCCCTTAGCAATAGTTCCTCCAAGATATGCCTGTTTTAATGCCCAAATGATTGTTTCATCAGGGCAAACTCCAGCTATTTCTTTGAGAGCCACTACGTAACTCTGTTGGTCGTAAGGCTCGCCATCTCCAGGAGTTACAGCCAAACCACTTGGGCTAACTTGGTCGCGATATCTAAAATAGGTTTGTTTTAACTTTTCACTTGTTAATTCTTTAGTTTTTCCTAATTTCAAACCTAACTGAATTAATCGGGAAACATTATGACTAACGTAAGATGGTTCGTAACTGTCACCCGGGCCATACCAATCACTCCAAACTGCTTCTGCATAAGTCTTCCAAAGATTAGCTTTGGGGTGATTCGGGAATGCATTTACTGCTTCCAAAGCACCTATGGCATAATTTGCTGCGCGGTTATTTGGACCCCTTTCTCGTAATAGGTTAAGATTGTCAACACAAACTGTCATTCCTTCATCCAATATATTGTCCGTTAGTTTATGCTTTACTATCAATTGCCAAGTTTTGAAAAACTTTTCACGTGCAAAAAATGAAATTTCAATCTCATCAGCATTTTTGTCTTTTAATTCAATATATGCATCCAAAATGCCTCCAATTTTGGCAACTGCCGACTCCGCATTTTTTGCATCATTGTCAATTTCATACTGCAAAATATCACTATAGGCTTTGTAAATTGTTTTATCCAAATTATGAAACCGACTTACACTTTTTTCTTTTGAGAGTCCGTTCACAATCAATTCTTTTAATTGTTTGCGTTCATTACTGTTTCCTTGTGCATACACAGATAAGCAAAAAGAAAAAGCAATAATCGGAATCATAATATAAATTTTCTTCATTTTTTTTTATTTGGGTAGTACTTTTATTGTGATTTGTCTTACAACTTTCTTCGATTCATTCAAATTTAAATTTGCTCCCACAAAAGTGATTGTATAAGTGCCTGGTTTTGAATAAATGTATTGGTAATCGGTTAATGTTAAATTAGCCAAATTCTTAATAGTTGTTCCCTCATCTGGCTTTACTGATTTAAAATTTATTGCCGATGTAATCAACCAATCATCATTTGCTGCTGAGCCAGGATTTAATGTTATAGGATAAGCAGTTCTAATGGTTACACCACTCGAATTGGTTTTGCTGTTTTTTGCAGACATATTCCAATTGCCTACATCCCATGCATTTGCTTGATTTTTAATACTCACCTGAACCCACCCAGTATTATCAAATGTTGAAAATAGCGGAAATGAGTTTCCATCAGAAGTAATGTTTGTAAGTGTTAGATTGCTAATTTGCCATTTGGCTTGTAATGTAGGCGAAATTGCCTCTTTACCAATAAAGCGAAATGCAATATTAATTGAATCGGAAACATTGTTAAAATCAGACAGGTTAATCGAATCCGATATTGTAAATTTTGTTGAAACATCTGAAGGCCACTTGGTATTTCTTGCTGTTATATCAATCCAATTTGCCTGTACAACACTTATCGAATCATATCCTTTAAGGTTCGACGAGATCATTAGTCGTAGACTGTCGGTTACAGGGCTTCCTTGGTTTAACAATGTTTGAAATACAAGTTTTGGTGTACCTAAAGAAGTTGTTCGACCTAAGTTTGAATACTGACTCCCTAATTCTCCAGAAAAAAAAGTAATTTGGTTAGCATTTCCTCCTGAAATTATAAATTTAAGGGTATCGCCGACTTTGTAAATCCTTGTTGTGTCAATTGAAATATCAAAATTAGACGGTTCAATTAAAATATCAGTAGAACAAGATGTAAGTACTGAAACAAATGCACTAATTGCTATTAAATATAATTTAATTGTTTTCATATTTTTTCTTCTATTAAAAATTACCAACCTGGGTTTTGTACTAATAAATTATTTAGACGCATTTCTGAATTAGGAATGGGCAATAAAGAATATTTTTGGGGGTTGGATAAATAATTCTTTGAGGCTGTAGTTGAAACAACTATGTATGAGGTAGGAGCATTCGTGGAATTATCTTGTAATAAATTATCCATTACAGTTGTCATTATTCCCCATCTTTTCAAATCGCTTCGCCTTAATCCTTCAAAACAAAGTTCTCTGGATCGTTCATCAATAATGTCTTGCATTGTAAATGTTGAAACATCAACTGTTGAACTTGTCATTGGATTAAAACCATAAGCGCGGCGTCTCACTTGATTATAATAACCCACAGCTTCGGCACTTGGAGTTCCATTATTTACTCGCAGGTCAGCCTCAGCAGCCATTAGCAATACATCGGCATAACGTATAATTGGGAAATTGCAGGAGGTATTGTTTTGCAATCTATCTGAAGAAATATTAATTTCATACTCTCTTCTCCATTTACCAACACATCTTTCATAAAGTGATGGATAACCTGTGCCTCCGTTTGTAACGGTTATTCCAGTTATTTTGCCACCCGAAACTGTTGCAATAGCCGCAGCTCCAGTGCCAACGGGGGTTGCTGTTGCATTTGTGCTATAGCCAGTAATGGTAATGGTGGGAGCACTAATATAACTTGTACCCGGATTATCAACCGTAATGGAAGTAATGCTACCAGTGTTAGATGTTACTGCACTTGCTGAAGCACCGAAACCGCCTCCACCGGTAATATTAACTGACAGATTATAATATTTAGTGTTTGTAGCATCCTTATAAACATAGGGTGAAATAGCCCAATCCCGACGTAAATCACCAGAACCATAAAGCTTATATAACTTTGGGAATACTCTATATGTACCAGGTGAATATCCATTAACAGCAACAGGGCAATAAACACCCATAAGAGCACCTAATCTTTGATTTATATACCCCGCTTTATTTGTATTTGATTTAGACAAATATGCAGCATCCCAAATACCCTCACCAGTATTATTGGTGTTTACAACATTCTGCATATTATTTATAAATAATTTGCTATAAGCTGGAGTCGATGGGAAATTAGGAGTTGCTGCAACAACAGTACTATTTAATGAGTGTATATTTGTACTTATTAGTTTGTTTGCCCACTTTAATGCAGTTGCATATTTACTAATATCGTTAATAGGATTACCGGCCATAGACAAACAAACTCTGGCGAGTACTCCTTCTACTGCTGACTTTGTGACTATCGAAGTGGTTCGAACTACATTAATTGGAAGTATAAGTGAATCTGCCTTAGTCATTTCACTTATTATAAATTCATAAACATCCTTAGAAGGTGTACGACGCATATTAAAGTTTGTTCCCATATCCGATGATAGAGTTGTTTTGAGTGGCACATCACCGTATAAGTTTACCAATAAATAAAAATAATATGCTCGCAGAAATGTAACCTGCCCTTTATAATCAGCTTTTTTTACTGAATCCATTTCAATTCTTTCAATAACATCCAAAAATATATTAGCTCGTTCCACCCCTTGATACAATGTACGCCATAATCCTGATACTTCTGACTGGCTATTTGAAATGTTGTAAAGTTCAGAATAAATAGTAGATACATTCGTACCATTTCTAAAGGACTCATCAGCACCACCATTTATATAACCCCAAAATGCTTGACCATATGTTTCGTCTTGTGCTACTATATTATATATTCCTGCTAATATTCCTTCTAATTGACCCTCGGTAGCAGTTGTTGTCGGATTAAATACCGGTTTTAAGCTTACGTCGGGCTGACATGACGTAGTTGTCAAAGAAATGATTATGCAAAAAAGAACTAATTTAATTATATGTTTCATAATAGTATATTTTATTTTTTTTAAAATGCAATTTTAAAACCATAATTCAAAGTTAAAGCTCGCGGATAAGGAGTGTAATCATATCCTTTAGCTAAAACAGGAGTGCCTGAACTTGGTTGAATATAAACAAATCCAACACCACTCGATGTGTTACCCGAATCTGGAGTAGTTGGGCTGTTGGCACTATTACCTGATCTATACGAATCAACTTCAGGGTCAATACCTGAATAATTTGAAATTGTAAAGAGATTTTGCGCACTTACAAACACTGTAATGTCGTTTAGTGTAAGTTTTTTTGTTATTTTAGCTGGTATCCTATAACTTAAAGATACTGTTTTAAATCTTATAAATGAACCATCTTCAATAATTCGTGACGAAGGACGAGTCTGCGAGCTTCCGGCATCTCCTTTTGGATTTACAATTCTTGCAGCCGGAATATCTGTATCTTGGTTAGTTGGTGTCCAGCGATTTGCATAAGTAGCAAATTGATTTCCAAAAGTAAAATACGATCCAGTTGATTCGAATGCCATTCTGTTTGCATTCAATATTTTACTACCATAATTATACTGTAAAAACACGTCTAATGTGATGCCCTTGTATGTAAATGTATTTGAAAAACCGCCGGTACAAATAGGCATAGGTGACCCTAAACTCGTCTGGTCATTTACGTCTACCACTCCATCTTCATTTAAGTCAATATACTTAGGGTCGCCAGGTTGTACATTTGAAGAATAAGTAGGTATGCCCTTTTTCAAAAAATAAGTCCCATTGGCCATTTTATCAAAATCTTTATATTGATATAATCCATCAAATTTATATCCATAAAATTCACTAATAGCACCACCAGTTCTTGCAATCCAAGCTGGTGCACCTCCATTTAAACCCCAACTGGTAGTTAGAGTTTCTCTTCCTTCATAAAAACTGAGAATTTTGTTTCTGTTGAATGATATATTAAAATTAGACATCCATTTAAAGTTTTTTGAGGCAATATTTACTGTATTAAGCGAAAACTCAAAACCTGAATTTTCTATCGCCCCTGTATTTTGATATTGCTTATTTGCACCATTAGTGTATCCAGCCATAGCAGGTAAAGTTACACTTAATAAGAAATCGGTCGTTTGTTTATTATAATAATCGGCTTCAATTGAAATTTTACCTTTAAAAAAGGTCAAGTTAACTCCTAAATCTAATTCCTTTGATCTTTCCCATGTTAGGTTATCATTTCCATAAAAGTATGGTACTAAACCTCCACCCGGAACATAGGTATTATTAAATGGATAACCGTTTACAGCCCCTGCACTTCCCGCCCATGGCAAATAGCTAAAATCACCTACTTTATTATTCCCAACACTACCATAACTTATTCTTAATTTACCATCTTCCAAAAAATTCGACGATTTTTTCATAAACGGTTCTTCTGTAAACCTCCAAGCAAATGCACCTGAAGGGAAATACCCCCATTGTTTACCTGGTGTAAATTTTGAAGAACCATCAGAACGTACTGAAAAAGTAAATAAATACTTATTTGCAATGGAATAATTCACTCTGGTTAACAATGAGTATATCTGAGAAAGTGATGACATAAATGAACTTGAATTAACGCTAGCAATACCCGAAGAGAGATTTTGAATACCATAATCTTCGGTGGATTGAGGTGCATTTGTAACAAAAAAACCTCTTGAATACCAATTGTTATATTGATAAGTAAAACCAACAAGGGCATTCAGAACGTGCTTATTTCCGAATTTTGCATTATACGTTAAAAGATTTTCAACCAAATAGTTGTTACTTATTGTATTTTGTGATGAGCCATTTATTCCACTTGTATTGGCAGCAACTCCAGATTTATTATAATATAAAAGTCCCTGTCTGGTTCTTGAATTATAATATGCCTCGTTAGCCTGACCATTATTGCCGTAAGCACCAGAAAGTTTCAATTTTAAATTTTTAAGAATAGTGTATTCTAAAAATGCGTTTATATTCGAGGATGATTGTGTGTTTTTTCTGTATTCGTTCTCTGCTTGAATTTTTGGATTTACTTGATTATCGCCAATACTACCAGTGCCATTTAAGAAATCATCCATTGAAGTACTGTCAATTACTGAATTTGTATTACTATTGCCAATACCTGCCACTGGCCTGTATTGCCACATACTCTGTACTACCCCACCTTGTTCGCCAGCCGATGGTATGGTTCCATATTTTACCGAATTAGAGTATTTTACGTTAATACCACCTCTCAGATTTTTTGAAAATTTTTGATCTATCTTAATTGTCCCTGTATATCTCGTTAAACCCGTATTAATAATAATACCTTTTTGATCAAAATAAGATCCTGTCGCCATGTATTTTGTATCTTCAGTTCCACCCGATACGCTTAGGTAATGATTCTGTACCCGTCCAGTTCTAAGCACTAAATCTTGCCAATCATCAGCTTTCATATTTTTATACGAATCAAGCGTTACACCATTTTCCGGGTCTAAATATATGTCTCTATATCTTGTCTGTGAAGGTCCTTTAAGACTATCCAATTCTAATTGAAGTTTAACAAATTCGTATGGATTAAGTGTTTCTACTGTTTTGACTGAGAATTGATAACCATCTGAATAACTATAATTAACCTTTGGAGCACTGACTACAGCTCGTTTAGTGGTAATCATAATCACCCCATTGGCTCCGCGTGCACCATAAATTGCAATTGATGAGGCATCTTTTAAAACATCAATGGATTCAATATCATTAGGGTTAATCGAGTTAACATCCATGTTTTCGATTGGGAAACCATCTACAACATATAATGGAGAGGCATCCTGCGAAATGGAACTTCCACGTATGCTTATTTGTGATGCTGCACCTGGCTGACCATCGTTTGATGTTGATACAACACCTGCAATTCGCCCACCAAGAGCTTGGTCAAATGAAGATACAGGAGCCTTTTTTAGCGTTTCAATATCAGTACGACCTACAGAACCTGTTAAATCCCTCACTTTAGATGTGCCATAGCCAATTACAACTACTTGATCTAACATCTTCGAATTTTCTTCAAGCCTAATATTGAATTGCTTTTGACTTTTTACTGGAACTTCTTTTGTGTCAAACCCCATATAGCTAAATAACAATACATCCTCAGGAGCAACGCTTAACGAAAATTGTCCCTTTGCGTCGGTAATAACTCCTGTCTTTGCATTCTTTACAATTACATTTACACCAATCATCGGGCTTCCCTCTTTATCTGTAACGATACCAACTACTTTTTTTCTTTCATTTGCGACATGATTTGTTTCGTTTTTTGAAGATTGAATGGGTTTATCTTTCGTTTGTGAATGAGAGTAAAACACAAATAAAAGAAACAATAAGGTAAGTGATTTCTTTAATACCATGTTAATTAAATTTTAAGATTAATAATTCTATAAATATCACACATATTATTGTGCATGTTCTATTTTCTGCAAAAGTATATATTTAATGAGCTGCCCAACTATGAAAACAGTCTCAAATTAAAGGAAATTCATATCAAACGACAATTGATCCGATTGTTTTTATTGGAATATTGGATTTAGCTTAAGTATAATGATATAAAGGTATGTCATTTATTTCTTGCAACAGCCCACTTATTATTATCAGAAATACTAACAACGTAATTTGTATTTTTCCATACGAAATAGGCTTCACTTTTTCCATTTTCAGTTTTGAAGTTTACACTCGATACAATTTCATCAATTTTATCACCAATGCTATAAGGTATCACAATTTGTGTTCGTATTTCACGCTTACCACTAACAATTTTAAATCTGGAAAAGAAAGTGAATTTGCCAGCTGGCATTTTATTCCACATTTGAGTCACAACACCTGATGAATCGCCTTTCGCAATGTCAAAAATGGCTAACATACCCTGTGTGTATTTCTTTGTATCAGTTGGCACGCAGCTCCATGCTTCATCCAACTTAGAAGCAAAATAATTAATTCCGGCCTTTTCCATTGAATAAAATTGCCAAGTCAAACCAGCTGTCCAGTTCTCAATTGATTTTCCAGGTGTAAAGTCCTCACGTATAACAATTACTCCTTCTTGAGTAAGCACAATCTGTCGGGTGTATCGGCTATCAAGACTACCAAATTCCGTAAAATCAACAAATCCAAATGAATCACCGTTTTTATTTTCTACTTTGGCTTCTCCTAAATTGCTGTGCAAGGGTAAATCATCAAATCCATGCCAAGCATTATACTGGTTCTGAGAGTCTTCAGCATATCTAAAGCTTGCTTTTGGCATTGACCCACCACTATAGGTTGCTTCGTACTTGTATGCTGAATATTGAGATGGGTCAAACATATAATTATAATCTTTTAATACAGGTTTTTTCGCAACGGGTATAAATATACCAGCGGAGTCTAATACTTTTATCCCAACAGTTCCTTCCAATCGGATATTACTTAGCTGTATATCAGAGTTATTTCTATTTCCCGAATCCAATGTGAAGTTTCGAATAATCCTCTTCCCATTAGACATTCCAAATCGTTCGGCAGGAATTGATACTGTTAGAGGATTATTAGCAGGCCATGTAAAAATGGGAAAACTATTTCCATATTGCATTACAGAAAATCCATTTCCCCCGTCCCAGGTTTGTCGTCCAAAACGCCTGTTAAATCCATGCAACAACATAACGTTTCCTACTTCATAATTGAGTATCGAAGATCGCTTGTCCATATGAGCATGATCACCTAATCCATATAAATCTAACATCAACATCGGACTTCCTGGATTATTATTGGGACGTAGAATCATATTGTAAATGTGATTTTTACCTAATTGATCTTTCCTGTAAGTAATAACACTTTCGGCAGACAAAGATGATTCTCGCATGTCAGGTATAATATTCAAGATATTCACATCTGTTGAAAAACGATTTTGCAATCTCCAATAATTAAAATATCGTTGGTGTCGATTAAATAGTTTATGTGCAGCAACTGCAAAACTGGGATCATCGTAAAAACGTGAAGCGAACTCAAAAAGCTCTACCCAAGCAATCTTACCTCCGTGTTCAAAATAATCATCGCCAAATTCAGGCATATTTCCTGAAGGGGTAACCAAATCACGATAAATTGTAAACTGTTGTCTCCACGCTTCTGTTTTTAAATCGTCTAATTTATTTGTAAGTGTCAGAATTTTCAAAAGTTCTGTTAGTCCCAGACTTGAATAATTTCCGGAATTTTCATCTAATACACCAATTTGTTTTTGTTTATTCCACCACGCCTCCCAGTCTGATCGAAAAGCAGCAAAAGCGGGGTCATTAGGATACAAGCGATAGGCAGCACAAACAAGAGCTAATTGTCTGCCCAACTCTCGATTCCCAAATCTTAAGAAATTCTTATGTTTGGAGGTCAAAACGTTCTTTTCTGTAAAAATACGGACGAGTGAATCTTTCGTTGTTGACAACCGCCCAAACTCTTTTAATAAAGCTACACAACTATAAAAAGGATAACCGTCAAATTGATCAATTTTAAATGTAGCTTTCTGCGAACGTTTTAAATAATTTTCAAACCATATTTCACCATAATAAAGGTAATTTTTATCCTTTGTGCGATTATATAATGCCAATGCCTGATAACTGGCATCTATCTCATTGCAAGTTAAGTCGGTTTTACGACTTATCAGACCAGCTATTGCTTTTTGAAAAACCATCTTGTGAAATTCAACATAATCGACAGTTTCCTTACAGGCTATCATAGATCTGTTTAAAACTAAGCCCTGACCAGATTTGGATTGAGCAACATTAAACTCATTGGGATTATAAAGCTTGGCTTGTGCCAAAACATATTCACATATTGAAAACACAACTAAAAGGAGTATCAGTTTTTTCATTTTTATTATATATTATTATCGGAGCTAACTGCTGTTGTTATTTTTAACTAGTTGAATAAATTGTTAAGCTTGTAATAAGTCTACAAAAAAATATTATCAACAATCTTAACATGATACAAATGTATTGGTTTTATGAGTACTCAACTATAAAACTAGTCTCAAATCCTTGGAAAATTATTTCATTCAATGCAAATGACTACAAAATATATTTCGAATATATTACTTTTACAAATTATAAAAGTATACCTAATAAATATTAGTCAAAAAAAATAAAAAATGATAAAGAATAAATTAAAGAATAGCAATAGAAAATTCACTGCTATATTTCTTGTTTTTTCAATAACCGTTTCATCCCAGAGCTCTTTTTCTAATCGTACATTGGCATTTTTTACTTCAATGTGGAAAGATATTCCACAAGAGAAAGTGTATTTACATACCGATAAACCTTATTATAATGCAGGTGAAGAAGTTTGGTTTAAAGCATATTTAATAAATGCCTCTACGCATTTACCTAATGCAAAAAGTAAATTTGTATATGTAGAATTAATCAATGAATTCGACTCGGTATTATTTCGTGTGAAAATAAAAAAAGATAGTGTAGGATTTTCCGGACATTTAAAACTTAACCCCGAAATTGCCCCCGGCAATTATGTTTTAAGAGCTTATACTTATTGGATGCAGAATATCGATTCAGATTTTTTCTTTAACAAACAGCTAAAAATCGGAAATAGTATTGATGATAAAGTTTATAGTTCTATTAAGTTTGGAGAAATCAAAAATGGATTTCAATCAATTGCTATTCAGCTGTTTGATGCAAATTCAAAACCAATTGTGGATAAACCAGTGAAACTGACCTACAACAAACCCAAAAAGGTAAAAAAGAACACTTCATTGATATCAAATCAACAGGGTGAAATTTTGTGGAGAATACCAGTTGATTCTGCTTTTTCAGACGAAGCTCGCATTGCTTTATCAATTGATGAAGCATCACTTAAATATGCCAAACAATTTAAAGTTCCTTCCTACTTCGACGATTTCGATGTGCAGTTTTTTCCTGAAAGTGGGTCACTTTTAGGAGACAATATGCAAATTGTGACTTTTAAAGCAATTAATCGACAAGGATTATCTGTTGAAGTATCTGGTAAACTCTATGATGCACAAAACAATGAAATCTCAGATTTGAAATCTATTTATAAAGGAATGGGTAAAATTTCGATTTTTGTGCAACAGGGAACAAATTACTATGCCTTATTGAAAAATGAGAATGGACTTGAAAAACGTTTTTTGTTACCAAAAGTAGAGGAAGGAAAAATTACACTTCAGCTTACCAATAATAATAAGGGGAAATTGTTTTATGACATTAAAAATAATCTCGCAAACTCTGTTAATACTTTGTATCTACTTATCCATTCGAGAGGTGTTATTTATGCCATTAAACCATTAAATTATTTTAGCGGGCTAATAAACGAAGACGACCTACCTGCTGGGATTACATCGTTTTCAGTTATTGATTCTCTTGGGAATGTATTTTGTGAACGATTACATTTTGTAAAAAATAAGGCAATATTTAATATTGCTGTTAATAGCGATAAGAATAGCTATAAAAAGCGAGAAGAGGTGAAACTTAATTTCGATTTTCCTGAAAATCAAGGGGCTTTTCCTAAAGGAGATTTTTCCATAAGTGTTACAGATAATAAACTTATTGAGCAGGACTCCACATCCGACAATATTGAAAGTAATCTTTTATTAACATCGGATATTAAAGGATATATTGAAAAACCAGCCGATTTTTTTACGGAGAATGAAATAAGTTCACGTGAAAAGCTCGATTTGCTAATGCTTACTCAAGGATGGCGACGATTCGATTTAAAAAATTATTTGAAACAAAAATACGATCGACCGGAATATTATCTTGAAATAGGACAGGCTGTGTCTGGTAAGGTATTAAATCTTGTAAATAAGCCTTCAAAGAATTGCGACATAATAATGCTTACATCTTATAATAACACTTTTCGCATGACTTCAACCGATTCTTTAGGAAAGTTTATAGCCGATGGTATCGAATTTCCAGATAGCACTTCTATAATGCTAAAAGCGCGTAAAAAGAAAAGTATTACCGACATAGAAATTGTACCAGACATCGATGTATTTCCTACACCCAAGGTGTTTATTCCTTATAAACAAGGTACTAATAATGTTGAATTGACAGAATTCCTGAGATTATCGAAAGAAAAATACTATACTGAAGGGGGAATGCGTGTAATCAATCTCGATGAGTTGACCGTAACCGCAAATTCTAAAATGAATAGCAATGAATACTCAATATATGCTGGAGCAGACAATCAGATTTCGTCCAAAACGCTCGAAAAATATAGCGGAATGAGCATTCTGAACTATCTGCAAATGGTTCCAGGTGTATCTGTCATAGGCGAAACAGTATCAATTCGTGGAAGTGGTGGAAATCCCTTATTCTTAATAGATGGCTTTGAAACAGAAAATATCGAAGATATTATGTATTTAACGACCAATGAAGTTGAAGAAATTGCAGTTTTTAAAGGTCCAAGTGCTGCAATCTTTGGATCAAGAGGCGGAAATGGGGCTATTGCAATAACATTAAAGGAGGGAGCTGTCATAAAACACTCCACACCAATAAGTTTAACTATTTTTAACCCCTTGGGCTTTCAAAAGCCGTCTGCATTTTATATGCCAAAATACGAAGTTGAGGAAGTGCGCAATGCTACAAAATCAGATTTACGAACAACAATTTTTTGGGGAGATAAACTTCAAATTGATAAAAATGGTAAAATTGAAGTACATTTTTATACCGCTGATCTTCCAAATAATTATTTTTATGTTCTCGAAGGAATAACTGAGAATGGGCATATAATTCATAAATCTGGAATTATCAAACGAGATGAAACAAATCGACAGATATTTTATTGAGCAATTGGGATGCTACTATAAGCTACAGCGATATCCCAAAATACTTTATTATTCATTAATAAATTCTGTGGGAGTCATTTTATAGACCGATTTAAAATACTTGCTAAAATAAGCTGGATCAGAGAAGCCGACCCGATAAGCAACATCCGAAATATTATAATTATTTGTTTTCAATAATGCTATGGCAGTTTTCATCCTAATTTGCATTATCAAGTTATTAGGAGTTAAATCAGTCATTACTTTGATTTTTCGATATAATTGCGCTCTGCTCATACCTATTTCTTGCGTAACATCATCGATGCTAAAATCAGAATTTGAAACATTCTGCTCAATCAAAACCATTAATTTTTGCATTAGTTTATCATCCGACGAAATCTCTGAAATCTTTACCTCTGGTACTACGAATTTCTTAGCAAAAAGTTTCCGAAGTTTCAGACGGCTTTCAATCAAATTTTTAACTCTTGCTTTGAGTAATGTAGCGTCAAAAGGTTTTAGAATATAATCATCAGCTCCATGCTCAAAACCTTCCTGAATCTGTGTGTTCATAACCATTGCTGTCAAAAGTATAACCGGTATATGTGCAGTTCGGATATCCGTCTTTATCTGATCGCATAATTCAATGCCACTCATAATAGGCATCATAACATCGCTAATTATCAAATCGGGCAGTTTATTTAACGCTATTTCAAACCCTTTTTTACCATCTTCAGCATCTATAACAGTATAGTCCAACTGAAGCTGTCCCATTATATATTTTCGCAGGTCTGCATCATCCTCCACAACTAAGATAATCGTACTTTTTGAATGGCTCTCTGCATTCTCATTTGTATTAATAATAGATAAGCTGTTTACTTCTACCGATTTATTTAGATTTGATTCGTTAAATACGGGCTGTAAGTTCAAATCTAAACTTTTGAAATGCTTATTTCCTAAATGTAATTTCACAAAGAAAGTTGCTCCTTGTCCTAAATTACTCGATGCCCATATCAAACCTTGATGAAGGGTAACAATATCTTTTGATAAGTTTAAACCAATTCCTGTACCGAACATGCCTTTTGTGCTTCCCTGATTGACTTGATAAAACGGATCGAAAATTCGTTCTAAATCACTTGAGTCTATGCCCGTGCCAGTATCTTTTACCGAAAATACTAAATAATGGTTTTCTTCAAAAACTCTAATTGTGATCACATCACCCTGCGACGAATTTTTAAGTGCATTTGATAATAAATTAAAAATAACCTTTTCAATCAGAAGTGCATCAAACCAACTATCAGCCCCACTATACTCATAAATTCTGGAAATTTTAATTTGCTTTTTCAGGGCAAACTCTTCAAAACTATCTAAAATATCATCAAGAAAACTTTTAACATCTATATTTTGTACTTGTAGTTTTAGTGCGCCGTATTCTATTTTTCTAAAGTCCATAAGTTGATTTACGAGCACCAATAGCCTGTTTACGTTCTTATTAATCAATTGTATAGGATATTCAAACTTAGTGGGCAATTCCAAATCGTGAAGAATATCGGCAACCGGACCAACAATCAACGTTAATGGTGTGCGTAACTCGTGTGAGAAATTAGTAAACAAACTGATTTTCATTTGATAATTCTTTTCGATATTATCTTTCTCGATTTTATCAATTTGCAATTGATATTTATAAGTATTTCTGATTATTAAATATTGAACGAAAATATAGAGAATTAAAAGCAAAATGGTGATATAGAATGTTTTTGCCCACCAAGTACGCCAAAATGGTGGGAGTACAGTAATGGATAAAGTGCTGTGATTTTCGCTCCATACACCATCGTTATTACAAGCTTTGACCAAGAAAGTGTAACTCCCCTCAGTAAGGTTGGTGTATATTGCATCGCTTCTATCTGTTGTAACCCATTCTTTATCAAACCCTTCTAGCTTGTACGCATATTTATTTTCTTTCGGAAAAAGATAACTTAATGCCGCAAACTTAATTTGAAAGAAGGAATCCGAGTATTTTATTTGTACATTTCGAAGTGAACTCCGAGTTGTGTAGTTAACTGGTTTTTCATCAAGTAGCCCTGAAAGTGATTGAACTGACGTAATTTGTACTACGGGCTTAAACGGATTTTCAGTAAATTGCTGCGGTTTAAATGATACAATTCCATTATTGCCCCCTGCGTAAAAAGCTCCATTTGTTCCTTTTAAAAACGAATGAACTGACATCTCAGATAGTGGCAATCCATTTTTAGATGTATAATTTCTAATAATGCTTTTTTTTGTATCAATTTTCGAGACTCCGATAAAAGTTGAAATCCAAATATTGCCACTTATATTGTCTTCTAAAATTCCACATATCATATTATGACTTAATCCCCTAGCTTTGTTATAAACCTTAAGCTGATTCTTGGCAAAATCATAACAAAATAAGCCTGAACTATAAGTGCCTATCCATATTCTTTCTTTGCTATCTTCGAATAAAACGCTTATATTTGAGTTTTCTAACCCCTTGATTGGAAGTGACTCAACTTTACTGTAATTATCACTATTTTTATAAATATATTGAAATAACCCTTTCGTTCGTGTTCCTACCAACATATTTCCATTTCGCAATTGCAGTAAATCTTGTGTCAAAATAAATTTTGTAAAAAGTTTATTATTCGTTTCCAGATTATTGTTGATGCTGTTTTTTACAGGATCATATATTGATAAATCTTCCTCGGCAATCCAAAGTTTACCATCTTTGTCTTTCATAATGCTTCGAATCTGTGAATTTGGAGGTAAATTTACCCTATTAAGTATTCGCATACTTTTCAGGTCGAGAATAAACAACCCATTATTCAGCAAATAAAAATACAATTGATTTGGAGTGTTTTTGTAAATAAAATACGATTCGTTACTGCGCGAATTTTTTGAAACTAAAGTTTGAATATTGTAATATTTTGACTCCCCAGTAGTCATATCAACCGAACTGATTCCTTTTTCATGACCAACCCACAAAACGCCCTCATTCTCAACTAAATTTCCAATAATTCCGACCCGAACATCTGAATTTACCTTTAAATCAAGAAAATTGAATTTATTACGGTAAGGATTTAAGTATTTAATTCCCTTATTAAATGTACCAATCCACAATCCTCCCTGATTGTCTTTCGACAAACTCATAATTCGGTCATCGTTCATCATTATTGTTCCAGATATTCTATAATGATTTTCTATCCACTCAAGCCTATTCAAACTGAGAGTTATCATACCTTTGTCGGTACCAAGTATCAAACTCGTATCGTTTATTTCATTTATGCAATGAATTTGTTCGTTATTAAAAACTGTTCCATCCTTGCTTGTTATGTATACTGGCAACTCAACTTTATCTTTGGTCGACAATAAGTATAAATTATTAGTTCTCGCTCCTAACCAAATTTGCCCGTTTTTATCTTTGTGCATCTTCGAAAGCAATGGTCTTTTGAGAGTTGACTTCTTATAGATAGGATTGATTTTTAACGATTTAATGTCAATAGTTACTAATCCTTTACCGTAAATTTCTGCTAAAAGAATCTTATCAGAATATTCACTCATACAACTGATTAGAGAACCTTTCAATACTGTTTTTATAGAATAATTGGACGAATCAATCAAAAAAAGCCCCTTTTTGGTCGAAACCCAAACTCTCTTCTTATAATCGATGTAAATTTCGGTAACTACTCCCGTTATTGAGCTTAAACTTACTCCCATCTGAGTAAAATCAATGAACTCTTCCGTTTCGAGGTCAAAAACAATTATCCCATCGAAAGTTCCAATCCACAACCGTCCCTTCAAATCAGGCTTTATACAGGTTATATCGTTAAAGTATAGTGTGTTTGATTTTTTATTGTAGAACCGATAAGTTTTAAATTCATTTCCATCAAATCTATTCAGCCCATCTTTTGTGCCAAACCACATAAAGCCCAACTTATCTTGATAGATAGCTTTGATTGAGCTATTTGAAAGCCCATCCAATACCGAATAAGTATCATAATTCGAATTAACTGCCCAGGTTGCAGTAATGAAGAGTAGAAGAAAATGAAGAATAAATGAAGATTTTTGCATATAAATTGCTACTAGGTTGTATATAACTTTTATAATCACAAATATAATATATTTTTAATGAATAATCATGCTTTTGAATGCAACTCATTCAATATATTCAGGGTTGGTAGCTTTACGATGCTTGAAATTATGAAAAGCATATTTATATAAAAATATAATCTGCAACATCTAGCCCCGCTAATTTCTTATTTAAGTCTGCAAATAATTCCAGTAAATTCGATACAAATATGGGTTGAATGAAATAGGGTTGCATTTCGACAGACTTCAACTTCCATTTCTCATAAGCTCCCAAATCAGGATAAAGTATGACATGTCTATTTTTTACTACCTGACATTTTTCAAAAGACAGACCGTTAAGAGTACCTGCTGCCAACCATAATAGTTCCGGCAGAACACAACTTGCAATGCAGGCTGTTTTTTCACTTTCAACGATGGCGACTGTTTTTTCTGGATAAGTTTTCAATAAATGCTCTCCAAAGAAACATTGTTGTAAATTGAAATCATTAGGAAGATTCTTTGTTTTTTTTAATTTGTTGTGTACCCAATCTATTGCTCCACTTTGGTGTTTTATCCTTTTGCCTGTTTCTGGATTGTATTGCATAATCTTTCCTGTGCGGATTTTGCCATTAATATCAATTTGCCAAAAAATAACTTCTTTGTTTTTGGTTGCTCCCAGTAAATAGTTTTCGAAAACTGTATTGATTTGTACTTCGGAGAAATGGGTTTGTAAGAATGAAACAAAGTTGCTTGCGGGGCTGAGGGAGTTTATGAGGTAGGGGAAAGGAACCTCACCCGACCTCACCCCAGCCCTCTCCAAAGGAGAGGGAGCGGAGCGTATATCAGCATTTGTT
>Ga0247840_10004229_pt1 | contig 22972 bp, 22 predicted proteins | sample LaCruzMarch2015__FD_192404 | JGI IMG/M metagenome (GOLD analysis project Ga0247840, IMG submission 192404) | Freshwater microbial communities from meromictic Lake La Cruz, Castile-La Mancha, Spain - LaCruzMarch2015_17m | ecosystem: Environmental > Aquatic > Freshwater > Lake | place: Spain... | reverse complement strand
GGAGATATATGTGTTATCAATGCCTCAAGTACATCATTAACACCAATACCGCTTTTAGCACTAACCATTATTGCATCATGCGCATCTACGCCGATTATGTCTTCAATTTCAGTAATGACTCTTTCAGGCTCAGCTTGAGGAAGATCAATTTTATTTAAAACTGGAAGTACTTCAAGCCCTTGGTCAATCGCGGTATAACACACAGCTACTGTTTGCGCTTCAACCCCTTGCGCTGCATCGACAACTAAAATAGCGCCTTCACAAGCAGCTAAGGACCGTGATACTTCATAGCTGAAATCAACATGTCCTGGGGTATCAATAAAATTAAGTAAATAAACTTTTCCATCGCGCGCAGTATAATTTAATGAAACAGATTGAGCTTTAATAGTAATGCCACGCTCACGTTCTATATCCATTGAATCTAATACTTGATTATCCATATTTTCCATTTCACGCGCGGATAATCCACCGCAAACTTGGATGAAGCGATCAGCTAAAGTAGATTTGCCATGATCAATATGCGCAATAATAGAAAAGTTACGGATAAGAGTTAAGTCGCTCAAAAGATTTGCCCTTTAATAAATTGCGCTAGTTTACCGCAATTATTAGAATCCATAAAGTAGAAGATGTTATGGTAATGTTATTAAGCTACATTTGCCATGTCAAAGTCAGGGAATAGTAATACGGCTGGATGAACATGCAATGCTTTTGCTAATGTCATAGCGCGTTCTCGGCCCATTTGTCTTGAACCATTTTCAATAGCTGAAATATTTGATTGATTCATTTTTGTTAGTTTAGCCAAGTCATTTTGACTCAATCCTTGTAGCTCACGAATCATTTTCAATGCTTCACCTGGGGTTAATGTTTCATGCAGTTTAGCTTTTTCAAAAGACATATTATTTCCTCATCAATACTCATGTGGATTAATATCAATAACAAATACTAGTAATTGATTTTGCTATACTTTATAGATAACGCACCTTTGTAAAGATAAACGATATGATCTATAACCTTTCCATTTACCTTGTAATGCTTCATCATGAAATCCTTTAATGAGTTTTAAACCTTGCTTTCCTTCAATTTCAACAATACGTTTCCATAATTTATAATGCTTTCTTATTTGAATAGGAGCTATTTTTATTAATTTGTTGAGTCCTTTTTTCTCGAATATTGTCCACATATCATAATCCAAATATGTATCATATATATATATACTCAATTTTATATATGCAAGTGTATGCTTTAAAAATATTATCAAGGCTTAGCGTATTGCAATAGTTTAATTATTTTGTAATCATCAAATCCAATATAAGTCAATTTATAAAAGGATTATCGATGCGCAAGGTTTATACTTTATTTTTTCTTTTGTTTACGTTAGTTTTTAATAATTATGTATTTGCCGATTCAGCTTTAGTTAAGCGTAATGATGTGCAGCAATTTATTAATAAAATGGTAAAGGAACATAATTTTAATAGAAAGCAACTTGTTGCTATATTAAATAATGCAGAATTTCAGCCAAAAATTATTGAGTCTATGGAAAAACCTTATGAGAAGAAGACATGGGATGTTTATAGGGATTTATTTTTAGCGCCATGGCGTGCTGAAGAGGGAGTTAAATTTTGGCAAGAAAATCATGAGGCTTTGGCGCGAGCCGAAAGAGAGTATAATGTTCCTGCTAATATCATTGTAGCAATTATCGGTGTTGAAACCCTTTATGGAAAGCATCAAGGAACTTACCGAGTAATTGATGCGCTGACTACTCTTGCATTTAATTATCCTAAACGCGCACCATTTTTTACTAAAGAATTAGGTGAGTATTTATTGCTTTGTCGTGAGCTTAAAATTCCTGCTGATAAATATTTAGGTTCTTATGCCGGAGCTATTGGTAAACCGCAATTTATGCCTTCTAGTTATCGTTATTATGCAGTTGATTTTACTGGTAATGGACGACGTGATTTGGTTAATAATAATGCTGATGCTATTGGATCTGTGGCTAATTATTTTCACAAGCATGGTTGGAAGATGAACGGAGCAATTGCTCAGCCTGTAAAAGTTAGCGGTGCAAAATATAAAAAATTAGCTCTAAATTCTAGGGCTCCAGATTATACGGTTAATCATTTGCTTTCAGCAGGAGTAAAAACTATTTCTCCAGTGATAGATCGCCCAAATAAAGCAGGCTTAATTGAGTTAATTACGCAAAATGGCAATGAGTATTGGATGGCATATCCTAATTTTTATGTGATAACTCGATATAATACTAGCCCACAATATGCATTGGTAGTTTATTTATTTGCTCAAGAATTAGAATCTAAATGGGCGGCTTTGCAGTTAAAAGGTGATAATAAAAGGGCTTAAGAATTTGTAGGTTGGGCTACAAGGCTCAACCTACAAATCAAGGACTTCAATGCGATGACTTGTTTTTTATTTATTGAAAAAATTGATAATGAGAAAATTTTAAGCTTACGACTGGATAAAAATGGTCTGGTTGATATGGCCTTAGCTTATAGAACAATTGAAGAGACAAGATCGTTACAATTTAATACTCGAACAATAGTAGTTTTACCAACTGCATCAAGTAGCTTATATGAAATAGACTTGCCATGGTTAGTTGACAATAAAGCGCGTATGGCGATCCCCTTTGCTTTGGAAGAGCAGCTTGCACAAAATGTATCAACTCTGCATTTTTCTTTTGATAGAAATTTTTATAAGAATGATCGATATCTTGTGGTTGTGACTGATAAGCAATTATTAGTAGATTTAATTAGAAAACTTGATGATTTTAGTCTTGATTTTGATCTTATTACGCTTGATTGGTTTTCTTTAAATTCACAAGAGGTTTTTGTAACTAATTACGGGCTATTAGTTAATGATTTATTGTTTAAAGGCGCTTTAAGTGGTGATTTAGCTGCAAATTATTTAAATAGCTTTGAAAATAAAAAAGGCATTTCAATCTTTAAAGACAGTTTATCTTCTCTCAGCGTAAATGGTGCAACAAAGATTGATGATCAATTTTTAACTTATTCTGCGACGAGACTTTATAAATCTAATTTAATAAATCTTTGCCAGGGGGAGTTAAAACATGATAATTCTTCTAATTCTATTAAAAAATGGTTTATTGCTCTAGCTTTAATAGGTAGTATTTTATTTTTTTCAGTGGTATTTTTTAAAGTGCTATATTTGCATAAATTAAACTCAAAAACTGCAATTTTAGATAATAAAATCGCATTGATTTATCATGAATTTTTTCCTAATGCAAAAACAGTAATAAGCCCTAAATTTCGTATTGAGCAATTATTAAAAGCTAATAAAAATGAAGATTCATCTTTATGGTACTTGCTAGATAAATTTGCTCAAGTTTTTAATGAAAAAGATTTTGAGATTGAAGAATTGCGTTTTCAATCTAATATTTTATCAATAACGTTAAAAGCTAATAATTTTTCAGCTTTAGAGAGTCTTGAACAGCAATTGCAACAAAGCCAACTTAAAGTAAAACAGGTACAAGCTTCTTCTCATGATCATAATCTAATTGCTACTTTGGAGTTAAGTTTATGAAAGAATTTTGGTCTAACTTAAATGAACGCGAGCGCATAATTTTAAGTGTTGGAGTTATTTTTTGTTTTTTTTATTTGTTGTATTTATTGGTTTTTTCACCATTAAATCATGCGATAGATAATAAATATCAAATTTTAAGTGAAAAAAAATCTGATCTTTTATGGATGGAGAAGGTTCGGAAGTTGCAACTTACTAAATCTACTAAAGATCTATTAACTAGTTCTAAGCTTTTAACTGTACTTACTGAAGAGTTGAATGCAATTTATTTTAGTAACCATCCTTATAGTTTAAAACAAATAGGTGCCGATGAAATTCAATTAAATTATGATGAAGTACCTTATAATGTATTTATAAAATGGTTATGGACCTTTAATAAGAAATATTCTTTTGTTATTAAACAGTTAAATATTGAACGTACAAACACACCAGGGGTGGTCAAGCTTAGCTTGATTATAACTACATAAGCAGATTTAGTAAGGCTTACGGGCTACAAATATTTTAGATATTTAATGCAATCAGATTATGCTGTGTTGATAATCGCTCTATAACCTCTAAGTGGCGAGGCTTGTCCGCGCCATCCAGGAGATCTCTAGATACCGCAGACAAGCCGCGGTTATATGATTACCCACAAGTCTGCTAATCCTTTATGGGCCTGCATTGTCTGGTTTAATCCGAGCCACGACCGTTAGGGAGTGTGGATTTTAAGAACTCCACTCCCTAACGGTCGTGGCTCGGAGTTTCGCTCACTTGCCAAGATAAAGTTAATTTGTGAGTAATGATATGGCCGCGTTACGTCGGCGTTATATTATAAAGGATTTAAGAAAATTAATTGTCAACAGACCCTAATTTACATATTAGGTTCTGTATTTTGTATACTACGCCATGGTTTTATGCTGGCATTTTGCTTTACATCTGCAGGAAGATTATTAATAGCAGTTTTTGCCGCTTCCTCATTTGGGTAAGTTCCATATAATCCTTTGTAATATGTTTTCCCATCACGATTATATTTTATTTCAGCGGTTCTTTCATTTTTAGGTGCTAAAGATAGGGTTTCTGCAACTTTTGATGCTTTATCGCCATCGGCTAATTCAATGGTATATCCTTCTGAATTTTGGCTATTAACCCACGTTTTATCGATTTCTTTAGCAGAAGTTGGTGGGTGCTCAGTACTTACATGATAAGAGTCAGGAACAGTCTTTGCGGGTTGTACTGGTTGATAATCAGTGTAACTAGAACTTTCATATCCTTCAGGATATAGTTTTTGTCCTTCATAATTATAATTTTGATAATTTTCATAGTCAGGTTGAGTATCAGTAGTACATGCAGATAAACTAGATAGGCATAATATTGCCGATAAAATTTTAGTTTTTTGTAACATGTTAATACCCCATTTTAAAAAGCCATTATGTATGTTATCTGCAAATTCTAAATTTACTTTAGGATAATATTTACGAAAAACAGCATTAACGTCATCCTTCACTTCGTTACGGATGACAGATTGTAGAATAATCAAAAAATTATTCTTCCTAACCTTGGGGTTTTTTGTAAGTCCTGTTACAGTATTTATATTTAATAAGGTATTTTATGTGGACAGAACGTCGCTCTGGCAAGACCAATCAACGAGGGAGCAATGATCACCGCTCTCCTTATGAGCGTGATAAAACTCGGGTTATTCATTGCCCTGCATTTCGTCGTTTGCAACGTAAAACTCAAATTTTAGGTACGGATGAGGGGGATTTTCATCGTACTAGGTTAACTCATTCTTTAGAAGTAGCCTCAATTGGCAGTAGTATTGTACGTAATCTTAATACTAATAAAAAAGAAGATTTATTAATTTCATTATTACCTTGTGATGATTTGATTAGCACTATTTGTTTATTGCATGACATTGGCCACCCGCCATTTGGGCATGGGGGCGAGGTTGCTTTAAATTATAAGATGCGTGATTTTGGTGGTTTTGAGGGGAATGCGCAAACTTTACGACTTTTGACTAAGGTCGAGGAAAGTTATGGTAGTTATGGCCTTGATTTAACTAGAAGGGCTTTGCTTGGTATTCTTAAATATCCAGTAAAATGGTCTAGCGTTGTTGCAACTGATATGCCAGAAGTTAAGGAGACTTTTTCACGTTCTATTCGTATTAATGATTGGATCCCTCCTAAGGCTTATTATAATTGTGATTTAGCTGAGATTGATTGGTTATTAGAGCCATTTAGTGATACAGAAAGACAGTTATTTCAATCACTAGCCTTAGCACCCACTGCTAATAGTCATGGAAAATCAGCTTTTCATAGTTTTGATTGTTCAATAATGGATATTGCCGATGATATTGCTTATGGAGTGCATGATCTTGAGGATGCGATTCATTTACGCTTAATTAATCGCGATCAATTAGATACTGATAGTTTTCGGCAATTGTTAAAGGCTACTTCACTTACTAAAAGCCAAGATGAATTTTTAAACTCACTTTTTGCACCAGTCCTTTATTTACGTAAGCAAGCAATTGGTGAAATGGTTAATTATTTTATTACAGCTATCGAGCTTTCGCATACTAATGATTTATTTGAACATAATGAGTTTAAATATAATATGACATTATTGCCAGAAGCTAAGGCTTTATTAGAATATTTAATGCAAACAGTTTATAAATACGTAATTGATTCACAAGAGGCACGTACTTTCGAGTATGGCGGTCAAACAGTAATTCTTCGTTTATTTGAAGCGATTAGTTCAAACCCTGGTTCAATCTTAGATATAAAAAATCGAAAATTATATCACGAGGCAAAAGACGAGCAAGCCGCATGGCGCGTAGTTTCTGATTATATTGCCAATATGACAGACGAATACGCTTATCGCATGCACGAGCGCTTATTTGGCTTTAATACGCGGACGATATTTGAAAGGCTTTAAGTGAAATATAATAAATTCAGGTTTTGTGATGTAATGAGCAATATGTTCAAATTAATTGCGTTGGTTGGGCCAAGGACCAACCAACTATATAATGGGTTATTTATGCTTAAATTATTTATAAAACGATACAAATTATTGCCGTGTTAACATCTGTGATGCCAATAAATTTTTTAGCGCAAATTGTGAGTTCTGCAACATAAAAATCTCAATAACAAGGAATAAATCGAACTGAATCTATGCTGAAACATAGCATGGTAGGATATTTAGAGTCTTGTGGCAGTGTATCTATAGAAGAGGCAATCGCTCATAATTACAATGTCTTAGTTATTGCATTCGGTACTATTGATGGTAAGAGAGTAGGCATGAATCTAAACTGTGGTCCTTCCTTTCATTTTCCAATGCTTTATCGCCAGTATTGTCGAAATAGAGCCCCCAAGACTCACTATTAGTCAATATTGCCTTGATGGATTATTGTAGACTGTCTAAATTTCTTATTGATGCAAGGTAAAAAAATATAGGAGTTTTAAGCCCTAAGATGAGAGGCTAGTCTATAATGAAAAATGGATAGATTAGCTCAATAAGAATAATGGCGTCCCCAAGGGGGTTCGAACCCCTGTTACCGCCGTGAAAGGGCAGTGTCCTAGGCCGCTAGACGATGGGGACCTGGAACTTTTTTTAAATTTTAAAACATTTTGTAACCATTATCAAATAATGGCGTCCCCAAGGGGGTTCGAACCCCTGTTACCGCCGTGAAAGGGCAGTGTCCTAGGCCGCTAGACGATGGGGACCTGGAACTTTTGTAACCTATAGCAATTTCACTTCTGCACTTGGTGGAGCTAGGCGGGATCGAACCGCCGACCTCTTGCATGCCATGCAAGCGCTCTCCCAGCTGAGCTATAGCCCCAAAAAGGAGAACCGAAGTTTATGTTAGTGTGTCTTTAACTGTCAAGTTATTTTTAAAATGAATTGCTAATTTTTTTAATTTTAGTAAGTTGGGCCGTCTGGCCCAACTTACTAAGTTATTATCGGCGTGAATGTGTATGTCCATGTGTTGCCGGTGCATCAAATGCCGTTGGTGCACTTGGTGCTGCAGCCATAACGCCACCATGTCCATGATGATTACTCGCAGGAGCAAACATTCCATGATGATGTGTTGTAGATGTAATTGGAGCTGAGTGAGTAGCTGCACGACGGCCATGATGTGTTGTATGTGCAACAGGTAGTGGAAATGTTGGTGCATATGCATGTCGACGAGTGTAAAGCCCATCGTTGTAATAGCTAGGCCAATAAGAATGACGCTGAACTACTGCAGCAGGGCCTACATGTACAGTGCGTCGGCTTGATAATGCTGCTGCTAATAATACTACAGTAGTAAGAAAAACAAGAGCTGCAAATAAAGGCGATGCAACAGTAGCAGTTGTAGCAACAGCAGTGGCTGCTAATTTAGTTGAAACTGCTGAAGTTGTATTTGTGGCAGCAAAATAACCAACTGTTGCAGCTATACCTGCTAGTGCTCCAACTGCTAAAAGAAATTTTAATCTAAAGCTATGGTTAGTATGAGATCTTCTTGTATCAATTGCATCAGTATCACGATAAGGTTGCATAATTAATTCCTGGTTAAAAAAAGAAAGCTTAGTATAAATTAATACTATAAGTTTGGCAAAATTTTTAATTTGAAATTTTTTACCATGAATATTTTAGATTATTCAATTTGAGATAGGGTGGGCAAAGCGACAGCGTGCCCACCATGAAGGTTTATAATCGCATTAATTTGTTGTTCGACATTCTAAATTTTTAATAAATTCATTTAAATTATTAGCTTTTTCGCAAAATATATTTAAACTTTTTTGCATTGATTTAAAAATAGATTTAATTAGTTCTGCTAATTCTCTTTGGCTATAAAGATTGGCAAAGGTTGTTTTTTGATTGGCAGCATCAGATTCACGTCCTTTACCAAGATGATTTTGCGCATATTTATCTAAATAATCATCTTGCATTTGGAAGGCAAGGCCTAAATAATTGGCAAATTCTTTTAATGATGTAGCATATTCTATTTGGGGATTCGTAGCTTCAATAACCATGTTTATGCATGATGAAATTAGCTTCCCAGTTTTAAGTGTATGAACTTCTTCTAATTGCGCTAAAGAAATAGAAGGATTGGCTAATTCAGTTAAATCTAGGCTTTGGCCGCTTATCATACCCTCAGGCCCTGAGGCTTTGGTGAGCTCAAGAGTTATATTAATTATTTGTTGTAAATTAAGTGTTTGGGGTAGGTGGGTTAATAAAGTCTCAATAGCAAAAGATTGTAAAGCATCACCTACTAAAATAGCAGTTGCTTCATCAAAAGCACGGTGACAGCTTGGTTTACCGCGGCGAAAGTCGTCATTATCCATAGCTGGTAAATCATCGTGAACTAGGGAGTAGCAATGTATTAATTCAATGCTTGCGGCAATTATATCTAATGTATCTTGATTTGCATTAAGAATCTCCCCACAAAGATATACAAGCATTGGGCGAAATCTTTTCCCGCCAGGAAAAAGAGTATATAACATTGCTTCTTTGATACGCGGCGCTTTAATATCTAAATTGTTAATTAAATCATGTAATATCTTTTCATGCCTAATGGCATATTGTTGTATATTATTCATTAAATGGCTCATTCACTGATTTTGTAGATGATAAAATTTCTATCTTTTGTTCAGCTGTTGTTAAAACATCTTGGCAAGATCTCGCGATATTTATCCCTTTTTCAAATTGCTTAAGTGAATCATCTAAAGATAATTCTCCTTTTTCTAATTGCATTACTATAGACTCAAGTTCAGTCATTGATTTTTCAAAATTAATAGGCTTTTTCATTTTCACCTCCGCTATGTATGATATTTAAGCCAAATAGATAATACTTTATTGAGATAAACTATAAATTTCCACATACTAACTTGCGATTCGTTGCAGATTCATGGCTTTCTCTAAGTTTCAAATAATGAATTTAGGATTATCCATTTTTATAGTAAGTCTTGTGTTGTATACTGAATGTGAGTTTATCAGGACTTAAGCAAAACCCCAATCTATTAGTTAAATTATCTTGTCAAGTTAAACATATTTGGTAGAAATTAATGAAGCAGAAAACAAAATTTATTTGTAATCAATGTGCTGCAGTTTTTTCACAATGGGCGGGCCTTTGTACCTCTTGCGGTGCGTGGAATGCAATAAGTGAGGAAGTTGTCACTTTAGTTAATAAGAGTTCGCGTAGTGGTAATTATGCTAATGAAAGATCAAATATTACCTTGATTGAAGACGTGGTGATAGATTGTGAAGTAAGAATGGATTCTGGTTTATCTGAATTAAATCGTGTCTTAGGTGGTGGTTTGGTTGATGGATCAGTAGTTTTAATTGGGGGCGACCCAGGCATTGGTAAATCGACATTACTTTTACAAACATTAGCTAATTTATCATTGAAAGAAAAGGTTTTATATGTGACTGGTGAAGAGTCTCTACAGCAAGTTGCAATGCGGGCTAAAAGGTTACAATTACCTTTAGCAGGATTGCGTCTATTAGCGGAAACAGAAGTAGAGACAATTATTGCTCATGCTCTTAAAGATAAACCTCGTATTATTGTAATAGATTCAGTCCAAACTATTTATACTGAAAGTTTAAGTTCAGCACCAGGCGGCGTAAGTCAAGTGAGAGAAGCTGCAGCAAGACTAGTAAGCTTTGCAAAATCAACGCAAACGGCAGTTTTTCTAGTGGGGCACGTAACCAAAGATGGGGCATTGGCAGGCCCACGCGTATTAGAACACATGGTTGATTGTGTTCTTTACTTTGAAGGGCAAAGAGATAGTCGTTTTCGTGTTATTCGAGCTATTAAAAACCGTTTTGGAGCGGTAAATGAGCTTGGCGTATTTGCAATGACTGATAAGGGCTTAAAAGAGGTTGCAAATCCCTCTGCAATATTTTTATCACGCCAACCTGAACCTACGCCAGGTTCGGCAGTTATGGTTACGTGGGAAGGAACGAGACCCATGCTTGTTGAAGTCCAAGCATTAGTTGATGAGGCACATGGTCAGCAAGCAAAAAGAGTAACGGCAGGCCTTGAGCATAATCGCTTAGCTATTTTGCTTGCAGTCTTGCATCGTCATGGCGGAATAGCTACTTATGATCAAGACGTTTTTATAAACGTTGTCGGTGGGGTGAAAGTTATGGAAACCGGCAGTGATTTAGCCTTGCTAGCCGCTGTTGTGTCTAGTTTACGTTCTCGAGTTTTTTCTAATGATACTATTATATTTGGTGAAATTGGATTAGCTGGTGAAATAAGACCAGTACAATCAGGTCAAGAACGTTTAAAGGAAGCTGCAAAGCACGGATTTAAACGCGCAATCGTGCCACATGCAAATGCAGGTAAACAAGATTTAGGCATTGAGGTTATATCAGTTAAGCATTTGCAAGAGGTATTATCGTATTTATGACTTTTTTCAAATATAATTTGAAAAAAGTCGCGAAAATATTCTAAAGCTAAATTAATAAATGACGATTTAGGTACTCAAATCGTCCAATTAAAGACTAAAGTTGAATTATTACAGTCCGAATATAAAGACTCTATATCTAAGTTACAGTTTGAGCGTAAAATTTCTGCTGAAAAACAATTGGCACTCCTAAAGAGAGCAGAAGTTGCTGAACATGATGGAGCTTCTATTGCTTATTCTGAGGATAGCCCATGGTCTTTAAGCGCAATTTTATTAGCTAAAACTGCAATGCTAAATACCGCAGCAGACCCTGCCACTAAGGATGGCTTAATAGAACTAGTAGCAGGATCAAATCAAACCTTTTTTAGAATTGGCCATGAAGAAAGAATAAAGATGTCACCTTTGTATAATATGACACCAAGGTTTTAAACCATAAAAAGCATTGAATATACTATATTTATAATAAATTTACGTTTAAATATTTTAGCTTGTAGATTAAATCAAGAGCTTCTTTTGCTGATAAGTTGTCCGGTTCTATTTTTTCTAGCATTTTTAAAACAGGAGATTGTTGTGAGGCTTGTTGGTTTTTTTTAATATCATCTTTAGGAAGATGTTTTATTTGTTGAAGATGTTCTTTCGCTATTGTTAGGACATCTTTAGGGATGCCGGCAAGGGCTGCTACTTCTAATCCATAACTTTGGTTTGCATGACCTGATTCTATTTTATATAAAAATACTATTCCGCCATTTACTAACGATGCTTGTAAATGTACATTGCGGATGCTTGAAAATTCATCTGGAAGTGTTGTTAGTTCAAAATAATGGGTGGAAAATAATGTATATGCTTTTACATTATTTGCAAGATATGAGCAGCATGCATATGCCAATGCCATGCCATCGTAAGTACTAGTCCCTCGGCCAATTTCATCGATTAATACTAGGCTTTTCTCGGTAGCCTGTCTTAAAATTTCTGCAGTTTCAGTCATCTCTACCATGAAAGTTGATCTTCCTGCAGCAAGATCATCCGACGCACCTATGCGGGTAAAAATTTTATCGATAGAGCCAATTCTCGCCGCTTTAGCGGGGACAAAACTACCAATATGTGCTAGGAGAACAATTAAGGCAGTTTGGCGCATGTAGGTCGATTTTCCGCCCATATTAGGACCGGTTATAAGTAGTACATGTTTATTAGGTTGTAGGTTCAAATCATTAGCTATAAATTTTTCTTTTAAAATTTGTTCGATAACTGGGTGGCGACCCGCATTAATTTTAATTCCTGCTTCTTCAGAAAATTGAGGGCAACACCAATTTAAAGTTTCTGCTCGTTCAGCAAGATTAGTTAACACATCAAGTATACTTAAGGCTTCAGCGATTTTATTAAGTTCTTTATTTGATTTATTAATTTCTTCTAATAAATTTTCATAAAGCCATTTTTCTCGAGATAAAGCTTTAACTTCTGCAGATAGTACTTTTTCTTCAAATTCTTTTAATTCAGGGGTAATGTAGCGCTCGACATTTTTAAGTGTTTGCTTACGTTGATAATATAGCGGTACTTTTTCTGCTTGGTTGCGCGATAATTCAATATAATAGCCATGGACGCGATTAAAGCCGAATTTTAGTGTAGAAAGACCTGACTTTTCTTTTTCTAAAATCTCTAAGGCTAATAATTTTTCGGTTGCGTTATCACAAAGATCACGTAATTCATCTAGTTCCTCATCAAATCCTCTAGCAATTACGCCACCATCACGAATTAATACAGGAGGGTTATCAATTATCGCATTGCTTAATAGATTATTTAAAAGTGGAAGGGGAGTTATATCTTTTGTTAAGTCTTTAGTCATAGATGATTGAATTTTAATTAAAACATTATGAAATTGTGGGAGTAATTTAAGAGTTTGCCTGAGTGCTACTAAATCACGAGGACGAGCTGATTTTAAGGCTACGCGGGTGGTTATTCTTTGAACATCACATATTTGTTCAAGAAGATTATGTAGATCTATTACTAAATCTTTTTCTATAATTTCAGTAATCGCCAGTTGCCGGTTAGTAATAGATACTTTGTTTATAAGCGGCTTTCCTATCCAACGTTTTAAAAGCCTACTACCCATGGCAGATGCTGTATGATCAAGTAGAGCTAATAAACTATAATCATGATTACCAAGATTTGATTCAAATAATTCTAAATGTCTCTGAGTCGCGGCATCTAATTGTAAATAATCATTATTTTTTTCAAGAGTAAAATTGTTTAAATGAGGAAGAGCTTGACGTTGCGTGATTTGTAAATATGCTAATAAAGCTCCAGCTGCATGGCATGCAAGTTGATAATCATTTCCTCCAAAAGCATTTAAATCATTAACTTTAAATTGCTCGATTAAGCTTAAACTTGCTTTTTTTAAGTCAAATTCCCACGCTGGAAGAGTCTTAATTATGAATTTATTTTGAATTATATCTTTTGGAAAAGATTCATCTAATAAAATTTCTTGAGGATTTAAACGAGTAATCTCAGCTATAAGTAAAGCTTCACTATCAATTGGAAGTAAATGAAAACGTCCAATAGATAGATCAACAAATGCAAGCCCAAATTTAGCTTTAGATTTATATATAGCAAGTAAAATACTATCACGTTTAGCATCAAGTAAAGCTTCGTCGGTAACAGTCCCTGGTGTAAGAATGCGCGTTACTTGCCTTTCAACAGGTCCTTTAGAAGTAGCTGGATCACCAATTTGCTCACAGATTGCAACAGATTCGCCTTTTTTTAATAAGCGCGCAAGATAATTTTCAACAGCGTGGTAAGGAACGCCTGCCATAGGTATTGGTTTACCAGAAGATTGGCCGCGGTGGGTTAGGGTGATATCAAGTAAATTAGCAGCTCGTTGCGCATCTTCAAAAAAAAGCTCATAGAAATCTCCCATGCGATAAAATAAGAGCATGTTGTTATGTTCTGACTTAATGCGCAGATATTGTTGCATCACAGGGGTGTGTTGATTTTGCATAACAAATTCCTTGAAATTTAATTTAATTTGCCATATATATTATTTTGGGCCGAGGCTAAACCTACAAATATTTATGACTAAGATATGGTCATGTATATGAGTTAAAATTGCAAGTTACCAGTAAAATAAATAAATTTCATACTTATTTTCGATAACTCCTTCACTTAATGTAAATTTTTGCTAGACTTATATTAGCTCTTAACATTTCTTTTGTTGCTTTTTTGTATTATATTAGCGGAATGTTGATAGCCGTGACGGTATTAATAATAAAAATAATGACGGAGAATTGTATGAAAAATTTAATAGCATTGGTAATGGCTGGAGTAATGGCAGTATTAGTTACTTCTTGCGGTAAACATGAAGCACCTAAACAACCTGAAACAGCAGAAGCAGCATCAGCTGAAGCTCCAGCAGCTCCAGCACCTACTGCTGAACCTACTGATAAAGCGGCTCAAGGTGCTACTGGTCAAGAGTAATTTTTAGGTAGTAATTAGTATAAAAAAGCCCCATAAATTTATGGGGCTTTTTTTTGATGTAAATTGAAGTGGAAACAAACTAACTTTATTATATTTCTTGTTCGTTTTCTTTTAAATCGTCGATTAATTGCATAATGGAATAGCATAAAGGCTCAGTACCTTCTTTTTTAATCGCAGAGATAGTAAAGTATTTATCTTTCCATTTTAATCCTTTAATTATCCGATTTATTGCTTTTTCTCGGGCTTTAAGATCAGGCAACATATCTATTTTGTTAAATACTATCCAGCGTGGTTTATTTAGTAACTCAGGGTTATAAGCACCTAATTCATTAATTATAACTTTTGCCGCCTCTAATGGATCACTGTCATCGAGAGGGGCTATGTCAATTATATGTAACAAGATACATGTGCGAGATAAATGCTTAAGAAATCTATGTCCAAGGCCCGCTCCTGTTGATGCTCCTTCAATAAGGCCTGGTATATCTGCCATTACAAAACTTTTATGATTAGCGACACTGATTACCCCAAGTCCTGGGTGAAGAGTTGTAAATGGATAATCTGCTACTTTGGGTTTTGCACTAGAGACTGCACGAATTAATGTTGATTTTCCAGCATTTGGTAAGCCAAGCAAGCCTACATCAGCTAAAACTCGTAATTCTAGGCGCAAATGTCGCGATTCTCCAGCGCTGCCTTGGCTAGTTTGGCGCGGTGCGCGGTTTACACTAGATTTATAGCGAGTATTACCAAGACCATGAAAACCACCTTGAGCAATTAGGAGCTTATCATTTTCATGCTTTATATCGCCTAATAATTCGTTAGAATCGACATCGTATACCATAGTTCCAACTGGTACGTTAATAAATAAATCATCACCTTTTTTACCAGTGCAGTTAGCACCAGCACCACATTCACCATTTAAAGCTTTGTAGCTACGTTTATAACGGAAGTCAATTAGTGTGTTAAGTCCCTTGTCAGCTACTAAGTAAATTGAACCACCATCACCACCATCGCCACCATCAGGTCCACCAAATGGGATAAATTTTTCACGTCTAAAGCTTAAGCACCCATGACCACCATTCCCAGCATCTACTTTAATTAGAGCTTCATCAACGAATTTCATAATTTTACATCTTCTTAAATAAAAAAACCCCGATAGGCGGGGAAGTTGGCATTGCTGCTTGAATATATATCATCATTTCCGAATTTACGAGAAGTTGATTGTTGCGTGGATCTTATTTATTTGTCATTCTCGCGTAGGCGGGAAACTATCTAACAAATTGGCACTGAGCCTAATTCAAAGATGGATTCCCGCCTTCGCGGGAATGACAGATATTATCTACGTAATAACAGATATTATCTACACAACAGTACCTTTCAGCGCTATAAAAAATGATGATTTTATTTTTATTAACCTTCTTGTTGTTGAACAACAGTAGGGTTAATCATTACAAATTTACGATTATTGATACCTTTAGTTTTAAAAGTAACAATACCCGCAACACGTGCGAAAAGGGTATGATCACGCCCTAATCCTACGCCTTCACCTGCGTGAAAACGTGTGCCACGTTGACGAACAATAATTTCACCAGCATTTACTAATTGGCCACCAAATCTTTTCACACCAAGATACTTTGGGTTCGAGTCGCGACCATTACGTGTACTACCACCTGCTTTTTTATGAGCCATTGCTATACCCTCTTCTTACTCTTAACCGATTGCGGTAATTTTTACCTGTGTATAATTTTGTCGATGTCCCATTTGTTTCATATGGTGTTTACGACGTCTAAATTTAATAATTTTAATTTTCTTATGACGACCATGTTCAATAATCTCAGCCGTAACCTTAGCTTTTGCAATAAAAGGTGTGCCGCAAGTAACTTTATCGTCTTTGCAAAGCATCAATACTTCAGAGAAATCATAAGTACTGCCAACTTCTGCTGTAATTGACTCTAGCTTAATTACATCGCCTTCTTTAACGCGGTATTGCTTACCGCCGGTTTTAATTACCGCATACATAATTTTTTCTCCAACTCTTATAGCTTAGCATTTATGGTTTAACAAAGTGGCGTATTCTAATAAATATCAGCGAAGACTTCAAGTTGATTTTAAATTAATGTACAATGCGCCTTCTTTGACTAAGAATTTAGTACAAATTTTGGTTGAGATTGTGTTTAACCTGGTCGCAAGGTTAATTTTTTACTTTGATTATGGAGACTATTAATGTCAACAATTATGTTAGAAGCGGAAGATAGAACGGATTTGGGGAAAGGTGCGAGCCGCCGCCTACGTCGTCTTGAAAATAAAGTTCCTGCCGTATTATATGGTGGTGATAAAAAGCCTAAATCAATTCATTTATTACATAATAAAGTATTGAAGGCTTTTGAAGTAGAATCTATTTTTTCTAGTGTTTTTGAATTAAGCGTAGATGGTAAAGTTGAGCGCGTTATTCTTAAAGATGTTCAACGTCATCCATACAAGCCTGTTATTTTACATATCGATTTCCAACGAGTGTCTGCTAAAGATGTATTAGTTCGAATGGTACCTTTGCATTTTATCAATGAAGATAAGGCTCCAGGTGTTATTGAAGGTGGTGTAGTTAATCACACGATGGTACAAGTTGAAATTCGTTGCCAAGCACAGCATCTTCCTGAATATATTGAAGTAGATATCGGTGGCCTAGCAATTGATGATGTTTTACATTTAACAAATATCAAGCTACCGAAAGGCGTTGAATTTGCTATTGATCCAACTGAAGGTGGTCATGACCATCCAGTAGTTAGTATTCATGTTAATAAAGCAAGTTTAATTGAAGAAGCTTTAGCTGCTGAAGAAGCGGCTGCTGCAGCCTTAGCTGCTGCTGAAGCTGATGGTGAAGCTCCTGCTGAAGAAGTAGCTAGCGAAGACTCTGCTGAAGCAAATGAATCAGAAGAAGATAAAGACTCTGTGTAAATAAGTAAATCAGAACGTAGGGTAGGCAAAGAGCTGCGTGCCCACCAACAGAGTTATGATTATGGTGGGCACGCTAGCTCTTTGCCCACCCTACATTATTACTTTGTGTTGACTAATAAAATAGAGTTTCTTATTCATGGCTATCAAATTGATTGTTGGCTTACGTAATCCAGGCCCTAATTATGTAAATACTCGTCATAATGTAGGCGGTTTATTTGTTGAGACTTTAGCAAATCACTATAATTTAAGTTTTAAAGCGGATAAAAAATTACATGGAGAATTATCTCAATTAGAGATAAATCTTAACGAATGTAAATTATTATTGCCTTTAGTTTTTATGAATCAAAGTGGACTGTCAGTTAAATCTGTCTGCCAATTTTATCGAATTCTGCCAAATGAAATCTTAGTTGTGCATGATGATCTAGATTTACCCTCTGGGCGTATTAAGTTAAAAATCGGTGGCGGTCATGGCGGGCATAATGGCTTACGTGATATTATTAGCCATTTAAGTAGTAGTGATTTTAATCGTTTACGGATTGGAATTGGACATCCTGGTCACAAAGATTTAGTTCTAAATTATGTATTAGGTAAACCATCACAGCATGATCGGCAATTGATGATTGATGCAATTGACCGAGGTATTGATGTGATGCCACAGGCATTATCTGGTGATATTTCAAATGCTATGTGCTTACTAAATGGTTGAATAAAGCTTGCTATAACGGAGATTGTATGGGATTTAAATGTGGTATTGTAGGTTTACCAAATGTTGGAAAGTCGACACTTTTTAATGCGTTGACTAAGGCTGGTATTGAAGCGGCAAATTATCCTTTTTGTACTATAGAGCCTAATGTTGGTATGGTAACAGTACCTGATCAGCGTTTACAAGCCTTAATAGATATTGTACATCCGCAACAAACTGTACCTACTGTTATGCAATTTGTTGATATTGCCGGTTTAGTAAAGGGGGCTGCAAGCGGTGAAGGCCTTGGTAATAAATTTCTTAGCAATATCCGTGAAACAGATGCTATTGCTCATGTTGTTCGTTGTTTTGATAATTCTGATGTTATTCATGTTGCAGGTCGAGTTGATCCTATAAATGATATCGAAGTAGTAAATACCGAGCTGTTATTAGCTGATATGGATGTAGTAGATAAGGCACTATTTAAAGCAGAAAAATTATCTAAATCAGGTAATAAAGAAGCAATGCTTGAAAAACAAACACTAACGAAAGTAAAAGAACATATTGATGCTGGTAATTTAGTACGAACTTTAGATTTAACAATAGAAGAGTTAAATGTTACGCAACGATTATTTTTATTGACGGCAAAACCAGTATTATATATTGCTAATGTTGATGATAATGGTTATGAAAACAATCCATTATTAGATAAGGTAAAAGCATATGCCGCTTTAGAAAATGCAACAGTAGTTGAATTATGCGCAGCAACCGAATCTGAATTAGTCGAGCTTGATGATAAAGATAGGCAAGAATTTATGGACGATTTAGGTCTTAGTGAGCCAGGATTACATCGTGTTATTCGCGCGGGTTATGATTTATTAGGTTTACAAACATATTTTACTGCAGGCGTTAAAGAGGTCCGAGCTTGGACAATTAAAAAAGGAGCATCAGCTCCGCAAGCTGCTGGTGTAATTCATACTGATTTTGAAAAAGGTTTTATTCGTGCTGAAGTAATTGCTTATGATGAATTTGTTAAATGCAAAGGTGAGCAGGGTGCTAAAGAGGCTGGTAAATTAAGGCTTGAAGGTAAAGAATATATAGTATGTGATGGCGATGTTATGCATTTTCGCTTTAATGTTTAATAAGCGAGCTGATGTATATTTAGACGAATTGGGCTAAATAGCCCAATTTAACACCATCGATAATTGTGCACTGTTAGTTTAATATTGAAGCATTATAATTTGCTGGTATTCTAAAATGAATAATCTTTCTTTAAGTGAAATAAAAAACATTATAAGCCAAATAGAAACAATTAGATTGTTAATTGACGAAAATAATGTAGAAACTATACCCGATAAATTAATTCAATTTGAAAATAAATTAACGCTTGCAGAGATAGAATATTGTCTAAGCATCAAAGAAAAAGACAATCTTTCTGAAAGGCTTTGTGCTGTTCTAGCACAAAGATGGGAGCGTATTCGCACTAGTAGTATGAGTTATACTGAAAACCCATTAAATATAGTTAATCAATTCTGTTTAGATTTAGCAATAATACTTTATCCAATCCCTAAAACTGAAAAAGAAATTGATGAATTACCAGAGTGTGAAGGTCCGTATTTTATCCTTATGCCTAGCTTAAGGGCGTCAACAGATGTTATAGGTAGTAATATTCATAATCTATCCTTTCAGCAATTTATTTTATCTAACGATGATGATATTTTCATCCCTTTATTACCAGTTCTTGAAAGAGCCACTATTTCAGATAATGGAGAGTTTGAGCATTACGTATCTTTGAATGGGGCTTTTCTTAAATTAAGTGATGAGGAGTTAAAGCGTCTTAAGCATCATTCAGCAATAATTGAAGAATATGTTCTTGCAATTGAGCATTTAAATGAATTTAGAATTAAAGGTGAGGGCCTTGGCGCTAATTTGCAGCGTTTAGTAGTTGCACTTAGAGCAGGTGGTGCACACGGTGGTGGCGATGGTCAAGAATATAATGCAGGAAGTCAAGCAAATATAGGTATTTTTGAGTTTTCAGCTTATTGGGATAAAGTTCCTGCAGCTTTAAAAAGTGACTATTTAACGCAGTATCCTGAGTTAAATGATTTACTTGGTCGGTTATTTCGTCCAAGAGATGCAGATTATGAGTCCACAATTTATTGTGTAGAGCTTATTGCGCAGGCCATTGATACTATCATTCAAAATTATAATTTATCTATTCATTCTTTGGAAAAACTTAAAATAGAAGTTGCGAATAAAAGAGAAATAATTGAGCGAGAGATTAAATCAGACAAATATCAACTTCTTCCATCTAGGGCTAGTTTACCGAAAATATACGCAGCTCTTTTTGCATTACCTATTGAAGAACAAAAGGTTATTTTTTCTAATTACTCAAACATCTGCATGTTTCTATTAGAAAATGATCCATCATCTTTATTTGAAATTAAAGATCTAATTACAGAAGAAATGCAGCAAGAGATCACTAGAACAAGATTTATTGGTAATAAAACCCCGCTGATGATTGCAGCAGCTTCTGGTTCTAGTCAATTAGTAAAACTATTATTGGAAATGAATGTAAATATAGATGAAATAGATTTTAATGGAGATACTGCACTTATGCATGCGGTAAGTTCTAATAAACGAGATGTGGTTTTGTCTTTGCTTGAATCTGGTGCAAGAATTGATATTTTAAACTATATTGATTTAAATCCTCTAACTTTAGCTGAACGTAATAATCAAGAAGATTTATTAGAAATTATTTTTCTTCATGCAGTTAGTTTAAAGATTGATACGCAGAGAGAATTATTGCCAGCAGCTTTTGGTCATAATACAGTTTTTTCTTATGTGGTCGAAAGACATTTTAATTTGAGCACTACAATTTTGCGTAAAATAATTGAGCTAAATGATAAGGATTCTTTGGATGGAATAATTCATTTAGTAACGGTTGAAGGTGTCCAAGATTTTATGACAGCTCTTATGATAGCTGCTGTAGAAAATCAGGTAGATCTAGTGCAAGCATTAGTTGAAGATATGGGTGTTGATATTAATGAAAGATATCTAAATGGGAATAATAAAACAGCCCTTATGTTAGCGGCCTTTCATGGTAAAATTGATGTAGTTAATAAATTGCTATCTATGGGTGCAGAAATTGAATTAAAATCTTCACAAAATCATACCGCGCTCAATTTGGCCATTTCTAGAGGGCATCGTGAGGTGGTCGAAGTATTGCTTGCACATGGTGCTAGTCTTTTGACTAGAAATAATAATCAAGATAATTCTCTCGATATTGCTTTAAAGTATAGACCTGAACTTGTTGATATATTGTTGCTAAAAGCTATTTCATTAGATGCAGTTCAGCAGCAAGAATTTTTGAGGTATAGGTTTACTGATGTAGAAGATAAAACCGTTTTTAATTATATTTTTTACAAAAAACCAACTCTTATTATTCCTTTTATAGAAAATGTAATATCTAATAATAATCGATCATTATTGTATGCTAAATATCAAAATTCAAAGACTTTATTAATGATTGCAGTTTTATATGGAAATAATAATACAGTTTGCAGGTTAATAGATGAAAACAACCTTAGTATTGATATGCAAGATAATTTCAATAATACAGCTTTAATTTATGCGTCAGAAGCAGGGCTAGTTGATATAGTTTCAAGTCTATTAAGTAGAAATGCTAATCTTGAACTTAAAAATAGTTTAGGTAACACCGCATTAATTTCTGCAGTAAAAAATGGCCATCTCCATGCATTTTATACTCTTCTTGAAAAAAATCCTATATTAAACACAAGAAATAATAAGGAACAAAATTTATTAGATATTGCAATTATTTATCATCCAGAGTGTATTGAATCAATTTTATTGCATGCGTCTAATTTAAGTTTAGAATGCCAAATAAATTTATTATCTAAAATTGATGGTGGGCAGCATAAGACAGTTTTATCTTATGCCGCGTGCCATCATCCAAGTTGTGTAGAGCAAATATTAAATAAAACAATAGAACTTAAGAAACATGATATTTTAAGCGAAAAAATATGGGTAAACGAAATTCATGAGATGCAATTGGTGACTTATATAATTAAAAGCATGAAAACTAGTAGAGAATGCTTTTTGGTTTTAAGACTAATTGATGAAGGTATCGTTGATATAAATCAGCAGGATATGAATGGTAATACAATACTTAATTTAGCTATAGAAAATTATAAAATCAATCTTATTAATACATTGCTAGAAAAAGGGGTTAAAATAACTACCAGGAATTTATTAGGTCAAAATGCACTAGATTTGGCATTTAAATTTAGAAATTTTTTTGCAATCGATGATATTTTATTGGCTGGAACTAGATTAGAATCTTCTATGCAACAAGAATTATTAGCAAAATTTGGCATTTTTAGCGATGTACTCACTTATGTTTTTCTAAATAGACCAGATTTAGTCATGCCTGTATTTAAACAGATACAGCCTGATAATGAAAAATTAGAAGCATATATTAAAAAAATTAATTTGCTACAGCATATTGAGATTATTAAATTAAAATGGCAAGAAATGGTAACAAAATCTAGATTAAATCCTAAATATATAGAAGCTGCAAGAGTAGCGGGGGAGCTCACAAGAAATTTGATGATCGAAACATATTTATTACTAAATCATGATACAAATCTTGAAGGAAATGATAATAAAATTGCTAAATTTCAATCTAAATGCCTCTTGTATATTGAAAAGGCAAAGCCAATATTGGAGGAGCATCGTGGTGACTTATGGAAAAGAATACTTGGAGCATTAATTATTGCCCTTACCTTTCCTATTTCATTAACTATCTATGCTTTAGGATTTTTCTCAATTAAGACTGATTCAGCAAGGAAGTTAAATGGCTTTGAAAAGGATTTAAGGCCGGCCTTAGCCCAACAGAATAAGATTTAGTGCCATAACCTTTTTGGGCCAAGGG
>Ga0247840_10004227_pt1 | contig 22981 bp, 19 predicted proteins | sample LaCruzMarch2015__FD_192404 | JGI IMG/M metagenome (GOLD analysis project Ga0247840, IMG submission 192404) | Freshwater microbial communities from meromictic Lake La Cruz, Castile-La Mancha, Spain - LaCruzMarch2015_17m | ecosystem: Environmental > Aquatic > Freshwater > Lake | place: Spain... | reverse complement strand
TTGTATCCTGACTTTAGTAAATTTAAATATCCCAAAGCAGGCGAAAACAATTCGAAAGTGCAAGTTTGTGTGTACGACGATTTCAACAAAACAACCCGTACAATGAAAATTTCAAAGGAAGAGGAAGATGTTTATATCCCGCGCTTGAAATGGGCTAACTCGCCCGAACAATTACTGATTTTCAAACTCAATCGCAGTCAGAATAGGCTCGATATGCTTATGGCAGACCCCCGTTCGACTATTACAAAATTAATACTTCGCGAAGAAGATAAGCGCTACGTTGATTACGACAATATTGATTTTATGCAATTTAGCACTGATAATCAGTACTTTTACAATGTGAGTGAACGCGATGGATATCGTCATATTTATCAATATCGGATTACGGGTCAGTTGGTAAAGCAATTGACAAAAGGCAATTGGGATGTTACCGATTTTTACGGTTTCGATGAAGCAAAAAAAGTGATTTATTATCAATCTGCTGAAATTTCGCCGCTTCAACGTGATATTTTTTCTGTTGATTCGAAAGGCAAAAAAACACGCTTAACCGATGGTAAAGGAACTCACAATGCCACGTTCAATACCACTTTTACGCTTTTTGCTGATAATGCTTCGTCGCTCACACAGCCTAATGCACTTCTATTGCGTTCGAATACCGGCGCCAATATTCGCAGCATTGCGAACAGTGAATCTGTAAAGTCGGAATTCGAAGCACTTAATTTACCAAAAAAAGCATTCTTTTCGTTTAAAACATCCGAAAACGTTCAACTAAATGGTTGGATGGTGAAACCAACAGATTTTGATGCTAATAAAAAATATCCTGTTTTGCAGGTACAGTACAGCGGACCAAATTCACAACAAGTATTGGACAAATGGAGTGTAGATTGGGAATATTATTTAGCCACCAAGGGTTTTGTAGTGGTTTGTGTTGATGGACGTGGTACGGGTGCTCGTGGAACTGATTTCCGTAAATGCACTTATGGAAAATTGGGCTTTTTAGAAACAAAAGACCAAGTAGAAACAGCTAAATACTTAGCCCAACAAACATTTATCGACAAAGATCGTATTGGTATTTGGGGCTGGAGTTATGGTGGCTCCATGACATTGTGGAGCATGAGTACAGGCGAAAAGATATTTAAAGCCGGCATTGCGGTGGCACCTGTTACCGATTGGAAATTGTACAATACAGCTTATACCGAACGCTTTATGAATCGCCCACAGGAAAATTTTGATGGTTACACCGAAACTTCGGCAATAAATATGGTACCGAAATTAAACGGGAAATTGCTTATTATACATGGCACAGCCGATGATAATGTACACGTTCAAAATACAATGCTCTATATAGATAAATTAGTAGAAGCCGACAAACAGTTCGAAATGCAGCTTTACACCGACAAAAATCACAGTATTTTGGGTAAACAAACCCGCCGTCATTTATATACTCGTATGAGCGAATTTTTATTCCAAAATTTATAATCGGAATTTTCAATAAGGTATTACTATAGAATTCGCACTAAAAGCTGTTGTAAAACATTTTTTTTATATCTTATTTACCTTTATTCAGCCGTAAAAAACACTAATTTTGCAAGTCATTCGACCAAAAAGGAGAATACATCAAATTTCAAACTTAAATAATCAAAAAAATCAAATTTACATGAGTACAGAAAACAAAAGTTATGCATTGCCAATTGCAATGATGTTCGCACTTTTCTTTATGATTGCCTTCGTTACAGGGCTTCCAAGTCCTATGGGTGTAATTGTAGCTAAACAGTTTGGGGCTTCGAACTTCGAATCACAGTTAGGGTTTTTAGGAAATTTCCTTGCTTATGCATTTATGGGAATTCCTGCAGGTATTATGCTTAAAAAATGGGGGTATAAAGTAACTGCACTTGCAGCTATTGGCGTTGGATTTATTGGCGTATCCGTTCAATTTTTTTCGGGACAAGTTGGTCTTTTCTCAGTTTATTTGACTGGAGCTTTTATTTCCGGTTTTTCGATGTGTATGTTAAATACCGTTGTGAACCCAATGCTTAACACACTTGGTGGTGGCGGGAATTCGGGTAATAAATTATTACAATTTGGTGGTTCTATCAATTCCATCGGAGCTACAATTACCCCCATGTTAGTTGGCTGGTTAATGGGTGCCGAAGCTGGACGAACGATTGAAAAAGCAAATCCTGCATTATTGTTGGCATTAGGAATCTTTGCATTAGCTTTTGTGGTGTTGATATTTGTAAAAATCCCCGAACCTCACAAAGAAACAGCTACCGAACGTAAAGTAAAACACGCACACAGTCCACTTTCGTTCCGTCACTTTATTTTTGGAGCAATAGCTATCTTTATTTATGTTGGTATCGAAATTGGCATTCCAAGTACAGCAAACTTATTTATGACTGCACAAACTACAGCCGAAAATCCGGGATTAGGTATTGATGCAACTATTGCAGGAAGTATAGTTGGTATTTATTGGCTATTAATGCTCGTTGGTCGACTTGTAGGTGGATTTTTAGGTTCTAAAGTATCAAGTAAAACTATGTTGACCACCGTTTCGTTGGTTGGTTTGGTGTTTATTTTACTTGCAATATTTACACCTACTTCAATTGCAATAAATCTTCCTTATCTAAATGTCGCTGTACCAGTTAGTGTTATATTCTTTGTTCTTACAGGCTTGTGTACTTCCATTATGTGGGGAGGCGTTTTCAATCTTGCTGTCGAAGGTCTTGGAAAATACACTGCTGCTGCATCCGGCATTTTTATGGTTATGGTAATGGGTGGTGGCATTGTTCCATTAATTCAGGGTTGGGTATCAGATAACTTCGGTTACATAAATAGCTATTGGGTAATGTTTGCTTGTTTAGCTTATATGTTGTGGTATGCTTTGATTGGCTGTAAAAACGTCAACAAAAATATTTCGGTAGAATAAAAATTATTAATTATTTCTGGTTTCGAGTTTCGCGTTAAAAAAACACGAAACTCGAAACATGAAACACGAAACAAATAAAATTATGGAAAAACCTTATGTTATAGGAATGGATATGGGTGGCACAAACACTGTTTTTGGTGTTGTGGATAGCCGTGGAAATGTAATTTCGAAAAGTGCTATAAAAACTGGCACGCACTCGGATGTCAATTTGTACATACAAGATTTGTACGACGAAATGATAAAAATTATTGATGCCGCTGGTGGTAGTGATAAAATTAAAGGAATTGGCGTTGGTGCTCCCAATGGCAATTATTACACTGGCAATATCGAATTTGCTCCCAACCTACCTTGGAAAGGTGTTATTCCTTTTGCTAAATTGATGACCGAAAAGTTTGGCATTCCGACTGCACTAACCAACGATGCAAACGCTGCCGCTGTTGGCGAAATGACATACGGCGGTGCTCGCGGCATGAAAAACTTTATTATGATTACGCTCGGCACAGGTGTTGGTAGCGGTATTATTATCGATGGTAAAGTAGTTTATGGTCACGATGGATTTGCAGGTGAATTAGGACATACAACAGCTATTCGCGAAAATGGCCGCTTGTGCGGTTGCGGAAAACGTGGCTGTCTCGAAACTTATTGTTCGGCAACTGGCGTAGCTCGTACAGCACGCGAAATTCTGGGCTCTACAACCAAAGACAGCTCTTTACGCAACATTCCGGTGGATAGCATTACCTCGAAGGATGTATTTGATGCTGCTATGGAAGGCGATGATGTGGCCAAAGAAATTTTCAATTTTACGGGCAAAATTTTAGGTCAAAGCTTAGCCGATTTCGTGGCGTTTAGCGCACCAGAGGCTATTGCTATTTTCGGTGGATTATCCAAAGCCGGCGATTTGATTATGAATCCTATACGCGAACACATGGAAGCAAACTTATTGCCCTTGTGGAAAGGTAAAGTCAAATTATTCTTTAGCGAACTGAAAGAAGCTGATGCTGCCATTTTGGGTGCCAGCGCTTTGGCTTGGGAATTGTAAATTGGTTTTATATAAACAAATAAAATAAGTACCGAAAGAATTGAATTAAATCATTTCTTTTGGTACTTTTAATTAAAATACGCTACACACCAACTCAGTATGCTATTTAATTCTTTCGACTTCGGGGTTTTTCTTCCTATAGTTTACCTGCTTTACTGGTTTGTTTTTAACCGGAACATTAAAGTTAGAAATATTTTTTTACTTATTGTCAGTTATATCTTTTATGGTTTTTGGGACTGGCGATTTCTATCACTGATACTTATTAGTTCATTGATGGATTATTTTTTGGCTTTGGGTATTAGCCAAACACCCGATGCCAATAAACGCAAAAGGAAGTTTATGCTAATTTTGAGCCTTGTGCTCAATCTTGGATTCCTTGGTTTCTTTAAATACTATAATTTCTTTGTCGAAAGTTTCATATCCACTTTTGCACTGTTTGGCAAGGAATTCAACTATTCGCCATTAAATATTATTTTACCTGTAGGAATCAGCTTTTACACTTTCCAATCCTTAAGCTATACCCTCGATGTATATTTCAAGAAGATGGAACCTACAAGAAAGCTAATTAATTTTTTGGCTTTTGTAAGCTTCTTTCCACAGCTTGTGGCTGGCCCCATCGAACGTGCAAAAAAACTTTTACCTCAATTTGATGATTTAAAAAAGTTCGACTATCACAGTGCACGCACAGGACTACTTCTGATAGTTTTCGGTCTGTTCAAAAAAATAATGATTGCCGACAGAGTGGCTGTATTTGTAAACCATAGTTATGGCGATATTGCCGAGGCAAAAGGTATAACATTATTAATGGCTGTTCTATTCTTTGCGTTTCAACTTTATCTCGATTTTTCGGCATATTCGGATATAGCAATCGGTACGGCTCGTATTTTTGGGTTTAAACTCACTACCAACTTCCGTAGACCATATTTAGCGGCATCATTCTCCGATTTTTGGAAAAGATGGCATATCACGCTATCAAGTTGGTTTCAGGATTATATTTATATTCCACTTGGTGGCAATCGTATTAACCCAAACAGAACCATTATTAACTTAATGATCGTGTTCTTGTTAAGTGGCTTATGGCATGGCGCATCGTGGAATTTTGTAATATGGGGAGCACTAAATGGTCTATTTCTTATTGTTTTCGACAGATTTTTTAAACTTGAAAAATCGAAAGGGTTTAATCGTATTTTAACATCGATTTTTGTTTCCATAAGTTGGGCTGTATCGCTGGTATTTTTCAGAGCTCAAAGTTTTGGCGATGCCATGTTGGTTTTTCAAAACATCGGATTTTCCAATTCTGAAATACTATTTAACTTTGGTTTAAATAGTATGGAATTTAAGTTTAGCATTCTACTTATTATTGGTATGATGCTCTACGAAATAATTGCTGAAAATATGGGCGAAAAATTAATGGTAAAATTTTATGAAACAAAGGCAATTGTTCGATGGAGTTTATACTTGTTGCTCGTAATCAGCATTATATATTTAGGCTCGTACGGCTCGGCAAACGATAATACATTCATTTACTTTCAGTTTTAATTATGGCAACAAATCAATTAAAGAATAAAAAAACGAAAATAGCTGTACAAGAACCGGAAGTATTAAAAAAACAGCCGAAAACAATTTATCATTTACTATTGCGTGTAGCTATATTTTGCATTGCAATTGCTTCAATTGTATTTTTCACCGATAAAAAAGGCTATTTCAATCCCGATTACAGCAACGACCACACCCGTCGTAAATGGAACACTTACTACGAATTTATCAAGAAACAACCAATTGATATCGTGTTGATTGGCAACTCACATCTTTACACAGGTCTTAACCCTGATAATTTGTCAAATACACTCGGAGCAAATTGTTTTATTTTAGCTTCGCCAGGTACAACTCTCACGGATAGTTATTTTTGTCTAAAGGAAGCCATAGCTGTCAATAAACCCAAAATAGCTATTGTTGAAACTTTTACTATTAACGATTATACGAACCACGAATTAAAAGCCGGTGGCCTGTCTGATCAATTTAAGAGTTTCGCTGCCCGAAAAAATGTCATTCAGAAAATTTTTTCAACACCTACGCTTTTTAGCTCCCAAAATTACCTTTCAGCATGGTCGAACACCCTTCGAAATCATAATTTTATTTTCACAGATACAGCTCAGATAACTAAAAACAGGATGTACCAAGAACCAATCAGACCCGGACTTTACTTAGGAAGGTACAATCGTTTTATGACTGGAATTGAAGACAGCACATTGCAAAAATATAACCAACCCAACTTTGTGGCTTATGATTATAGCAAAAACACAGCAAGCCCTGAAGCTAAAAAATATATTCAAAAAATTATTCATTTATGCAAACAGAACAATGTTAAACTTGTTTTTATGACTTTGCCTATGTACCATCGGCATGTTCATAATTACGAAATTTACAAAAAAGATTTGCAAAAAATAATTGACAAAGAACTTTGGATTGATTTTCAACAACCTTATGATACCACTGCCTTTACTACCGATTGTTTTGAGAATACAGTAGCCGAAAATCAACACATGACCTATTATGGAGCAAGAGTAGCAGCCTATAAATTGGCAGAATACTTAAAGGCTAATCTATCTTCGGCACTCACAAACAGAAGTTCAGATATAAACTGGAAAATGTTATTTTATGCCAGCGACGGCTATTTTGCTAATTATCCACCCGAAAATGATGGGGTAAGTCAGCTACTACTACAAAATGTAAAACTGCTTAATGGCCTGAAAATTAAAGAAATGAGTTTAGTACCAAACAACGAAGCAAAAGAACTCATACTAAAAATTGATAAAAACAATATAAGCCCAATGTATGGCAAAACAATGAAAGTAGTAGCTCAATCAACTTTGAACGGACAGCAAACCTTAATAGAATTTGAAGCCAAATGTACAAAAGCTTATGCCCCTGAAAAGTTCTACGTTTTCATTTCTGATCCTTTTAACCCAGCTTTAACTATACAAAAAATTGTAAGTATTAGTCTTTTCTAAAATTACTAATATTTCTTTTATCAAAAAAAACAGTCAATATATCATTTTAATTAATTGCTAAGTATTTGAATAAATTACTTTTGTAATGGGTAAAATCCAAGGAACGAAAATAATAACAAAAATAATTTATTACAAATGAAAAAACAACAAATTGAGCAATCGTTCGAGATTGCAAAAGAACGCTACGCCGAAATGGGCGTTGATGTACAAAAAGCTATTAGTGAGTTAGATAAGCTGCCAATTTCGCTGCATTGTTGGCAAGCAGATGACGTAACAGGCTTCGAAAATCCAGATGGAACTCTAACAGGTGGAATTCAGACTACAGGAAATTATCCAGGAAAAGCACGCAATATTTCCGAACTACGTGCTGACATCGATAAAGCAATGGAATTGATTCCCGGCAATCATCGAGTAAACATTCACGCTTTTTATGGCGATTTTGGTGGAAAGTTTGTTGACAGAGATCAAATTGAACCAATTCATTTCCAAAGTTGGATTGATTGGGCTAAGGAAAAAAACTATAAACTCGATTTTAATTGCACTTGTTTTTCGCACGATAAATCGGCCGATGGACTTACACTTTCGCACCCGAATGCCGAAATCCGTAATTTTTGGATTGAGCACGTTATTCGCAGTCGAAAAATTGCTGAAGAAATGGGCCGTCAGTTAGGTTCAAAATGTATGCACAATATCTGGATTCCCGATGGTTCGAAAGATGTAACTGTTAACCGTTTGGCATACCGTCAGAACCTGAAAGATTCATTGGATAAAATTTTCGAATACAAAACCGACGATAATTTGATGCGCGATTGTATCGAAAGCAAATTGTTTGGTATTGGTGCCGAAAGCTATACAGTTGGCTCACACGAATTTTATATGGGTTACGGCGTAAAAAACGATATCATCGTTACACTCGACTCAGGCCACTTCCACCCTACCGAAATTATTTCGGATAAAATATCTGCCTTATTACTTTTCTTACCCGAAGTTATGCTTCACGTAACACGCGGAATTCGTTGGGATAGCGACCACGTAGTTGTATTGAGTGACGAATTATTAGCTCTTTCGCAAGAAATTGTACGTGCCGATGCTGTAGATAAAGTACATGTAGGTCTCGACTATTTCGATGCTTCTATCAATCGTATTGGTGCTTATGTAGTTGGTGTTCGTGCCACTCAAAAAGCGTTAATTCAGGCATTGCTTGAGCCATTGGCTAAATTGCGTGAATTTGAAGCTAAAGGACAAAATTTTGAGCGCCTTGCATTATTGGAAGAAGCTAAATCGATGCCTTGGAATGCTGTGTATGATTATTATTGTATGCAAAAAGGCGTAAATGTTGGTCAGGATTATATTGCCGAGATACAACAATACGAAAAAGACGTTACTTCAAAACGATAAATAAAATAGTTTGAGACGCGGTAAGCTGCGTCTCTGCGTTAAACTTCTAATATATGAATACACTTACAGGTTTATTGATTATTGCCATTGGCAGTATGGGGCAATCGAGTTCGTATGTGCCTATCAAAAAAGTGAAATCGTGGGCATGGGAAAGCTTTTGGCTGGTTCAGGGCATTTTTGCTTGGTTACTTTTTCCTTATCTTGGAGCTTTGCTAGCTGTACCTGAAGGTCACACGCTCACCGAAGTGTTAGGAGCTGGAGATGGAGCAGCACTTAAAGCCTTGTTTTACGGCGCTTTATGGGGCATTGGTGGACTTACATTCGGACTAAGTATGCGCTACTTAGGCGTAGCGTTAGGTCAATCTATTGCACTTGGAACCTGCTCGGCGTTTGGTACAATTATTCCCGCATTAATGGTTGGAACTGATTTACTAAGTGGCGAAGGCTTGGCACTGTTAATTGGTGTTAGTGTGGCAATTGCAGGTATTGCAGTTATTGGCTTTGCTGGTAGTTTGCGTTCCAAAAACATGACCGACGAGCAGAAAAAAGCAGCCGTTAAAGATTTTGCTCTTGGCAAAGGATTGTTAGTTGCGTTGCTTGCCGGTGTAATGAGCGCTTGTTTCAGTCTGGGTATCGAAGCGGCAACTCCTATCAAAGAATTGGCTGTGTCGTTGGGTACAAAACCCTTATATGCAGGTTTGCCCGCAATATTTATGATTACGTTGGGTGGATTTTTTACCAATGCTGTTTATTGCTTATACCAAAATTTCAAAAATAAAACCATAAAAGACTATTTTAGTGTTTCGGGTAGCGTTTTTGTAAACAATGTATTGTTTAGTGCATTGGCCGGAGTTCTTTGGTATTCGCAGTTTTTTGGACTTGAACTTGGTAAAAGTTTTATAGACAATCCAATAATGCTGGCTTTTTCGTGGAGCATTCTTATGTCGCTCAATGTAACATTCAGCAATGTTTGGGGCATGTTATTAAAAGAATGGAAAGGTGCAGGCACCAAAACAATAGTAGTACTTGTTTCGGGTATGGCAATTTTAATTTTCTCATTAGTATTGCCAAATTTAATGAAATAATAAATTTTTGATTTGATTATTTTGAAAAAAGGCTGATTCGATTTAAAAATCGAATCAGCCTTTTGAATTTTTATTTTCCGATACAGAATTTCCCAAATATATTACCAAGTATCTCATTAATAGATATATACCCTGTAATCTCACCTATCGAATGCAAGCACTCGCGTATGTCCTGCGATAGAAAATCACCCGAAATACCACTATCGAGTCCTTCGGAAACGCGACGAATGGAAGTGAGCGCTTGTTGAAGTGCTTCATAGTGGCGTATGTTATTTACAACAACATCGCCTGGTTGAATTTCGGGCAGTTGAGCTGCATTTATTAGTGCTGTTTCTAAAGCGTCGGTATTTAAGCGGTTTTTGGCCGAAATATAGATACGTTCGCCATCAATCTGGTCGAAAAGATGACTAAGCACCTCACGTTCGTCTTCGGCTATTTTATCAATTTTATTAAAAACTAAAATTACTTTTTTACCCACAGAGCGTTTCTGTATGCGTTCGGTGAGCCACTCAATGTGTTCGCTGAGTTGCGTGCAATCCAAAATCCACAAAACAATAGCCGCTTGTTCAATTTTTTGATACGTTCGCTCAATTCCAAGGCTTTCAATTTTATCGCGCGTATCGCGTATGCCGGCTGTATCAATAAATCGAAACGTTACACCCTGCAAAACAATCGAATCCTCAATTACATCACGCGTTGTTCCGTGAATGTCCGAAACAATGGCTTTCTCTTCGTTTAGTAATACATTGAGCAAAGTGGATTTACCTACATTTGTTTCGCCCACTAACGCTACAGGAATGCCATTCTTTAGTGCATTTCCCACACGGAACGAATCGGAAAGTCGAACTATTAATTGTTCCACATCCGAAGCTAATTGTTTGAGTTGAGAGCGATTGGCAAATTCCACATCCTCTTCCGAAAAATCGAGTTCCAGCTCTACAAGCGAAACAAAATTAAGCAGTTGTGTGCGAAGTTTTACCAATTCATCCGAAAAGCCGCCCCGCATTTGTGTCATTGCCATACGATGCGAAGCTGCTGAAGTGGATGCAATGAGGTCGGCAACAGCTTCGGCTTGCGACAAGTCCATTTTACCGTTCAGAAAAGCACGCTGCGTAAATTCACCAGCACGAGCCAGCGTACAGCCATTTTCAATCAATAATTGTAAAATGCGTTGCTGTATAAAAACCGAACCGTGACACGAAATTTCGACCACATCTTCGCCCGTAAACGAGTGTGGCGCACGAAAAACAGAAAGCAAAACCTCATCAACTATTTCGTTATTATTATCCACAATACTACCAAAACTAATGGTATTTGCTTCTTGCAACAAAACGGATACTGACGATTTTTTTGGCTTAAAAATCTTTGCAGACACAGCAAGTGCTTCTAAACCCGAAACTCGAATTACAGCTATTCCACCTATTCCAGGTGCAGTTGATATGGCAGCAATGGTAGAACTGCCCCCAACCGATAAACCCCCAGCCCCTAAAGGGGAGTTGAAGTTAGTTTCGTCTAAATTATTTTTAATCATAAATCAACTAATTTTAAAATATTCAATACTAATTTCTGTTTCCCGCAATTTATCCCGCTATTGGCGGGAGGGGTTAGGGGTTCTTCTCTTATTCCCCTTTAGGGGTTAGGGGTTCTTTTTATATCCTATCCAACACTGTCGTTACCAACTTCTCGATATAGGGTTTATAATCGGTATTGGCAGCTTCTACACGGCGGTTGGCAATTATGCAGCAAACTGTCATGGCTTTATGTCCCATCAATTTTGATAAGCCGGCAATAGCCGAGCCTTCCATTTCGTAATTGGTAATTTTGTAATTACCATATCGGAAACTTTCTATTTTATCATTCAGCTGCATATCGGCCAAATCCAAACGCAAAACCCGCCCTTGTGGACCGTAAAATCCATTAGCCGAAATAGTTACACCACGAAGCATATCGTCCTTTCCAATTCGATTTACCAGCTCAACATCAGCATCTACCACATAAGGAGCAGCTAATTGTTTGTTCCAATTGAGATGCTTTTTCATAGCCTCTTCAAATTCCAAATCACTTACCGAATCGCGTCCGGCATAAAAATTTAGCATGCCATCGAAGCCAATTGACTTTTCGGAAATCAGAAAACTTCCCAACGGAATATCGGGCTGCATGCCACCTGAAGTACCTATACGCACGATATTTAATTGTCGGAACTCTGTTTTTTCAACCCTATTTACCAAATCAATATTGGATAACGCATCTAATTCATTCATAACAATATCAATATTATCGGTGCCAATACCGGTTGATATAACCGAAATACGTTTGCCGTTGTAGCTGCCGGTAATGGTGTTAAACTCACGGCTCGAAATGCTGCATTCCTGCGAATCGAAATAGGCTGCAACCAATGCCACACGCCCGGGGTCGCCAACCAAAATGACATTATCGGCTAATTGTTCGGGTTTCAGATGCAAATGAAAAATACTCCCATCGGAGTTTATTATCAGTTCGGAAGGTGGGAAATGTTTCATACTTTAAAGATTACCCCCAGCCCTTAAATAGAAAGCTAAGGAATTGACTAAATTATTTTGATAAAAAAACGCCCGATAGTTCGGGCGTTGATGAAAATATTTTAAAATTTTCTATCTCAGCCTGTTAAGTGACTTAATAAGAGCTTCGTCCTTTCCAATAGCTCGAAGGGCCAAAAATGTAAGGATAATATTTATTAATGGAAAAGCTGTTACCATTTCGAGATACCATTCAGCGTCCAAAGCAGTTCCTGTTTGCCATAAATAAATAAACAGCAAGCCATAATAGCCAGCCAAAAGTACGCTATTTATTATGGATAAACGAATTTGTAACAATCTTTTTTTGTACACAAAAATGGTTGCTATAGCAATAACAGGTATTAACACACACAGAGCAGTAAGCGACCATACATTTTTTACAAAATCCATTCCGGTAGTTTGTACCTGAAATATACCTTTGAAGTTTAATATATAGTGTGCAGCATCCACGGCTCCGATAAAACTTGCCTGAACCGAAAACAGTGTAATTCCCGAAAGAATCACCACTATTAATAAATAAATCGTTTGAATACGTTGAATCATTTTGTAATTTACCCCTAACCCCTAAAGGGGAATAAGAGTTTGTTAAGTTAATACTATTTTGCATTCCCCTTTAGGGGTTAGGGGTCCATCATTTCTTCCACTGCGCATCACGCACTGCATATATACGTTCGATAATATCAACCACTTTTAAGCCTTCGAGCACATTAGTTGTAATGGTGCCTTTGTATTTTAGTTTTTCAATCACATTCTCAATCACATAATGATGGTTTTGAGCCGAGCCTTTGTACAAACCATAATCGTTTGGCGGATTTGAAGGGGCTAATTCGGGCATTACGTAATCTTTTATGTGACAATAGGTTACCTCGTTCATATATTGTCCGGCCACTTTCACTGTACCTTTCGAACCAATGATAGTAATACTGCTTTCGAGGTTGGTATCCCAAATAGAAGTAGAATAGTTTAAGCTACCCATTCCACCATTTATAAAGTCGAAAGTTACAACGCCACTATCTTCAAAATCGGTTAAATCTTTGTGATTAAAGTCCGCAAAATTTCCACGAATATTCTGAATATCACCAAATAACCAATACATAATATCGATAAAATGCGAAAATTGTGTGAAAAGTGTTCCTCCATCCAGTGCAGCATCTCCGTGCCAATTTCCTTTTTTATAATAACGACTATCGCGATTCCAATAGCAATCCAATTTCACCATAAATATATCGCCAAGCGTATTATTATCAGCTAATTCTTTAAGCCACACCGAAGGCGGCGAATAACGATTTTGCATTACACAAAATACATGATGCGACACTTCCAGCGATTTGAACAGAATTTTTTCAGCATCTGTTTTGGTCAATGCTATGGGTTTTTCAATTACAACATGTTTTTTTGTATCCAAAGCTTTCAAAGCATATTCAGCATGATAACCATTCGGAGTACAAATATTTATTACATCGATATCCAAATTAGCTGCAAGTAATTCGTCGTACGAAGTAAAATAAGCTTCATCGGAAACATCATGTTTTACTTCCTCTTTTGATAATACATCGCACACTGCAACCAATTTCGAATCAGGATTTCGGCGAATCATTTCGGCATGGCGTTTTCCGATATGCCCCTGTCCTATTACAGCAAATTTTATCATAATATTTAAATTTTCAATTATTTAATTCTAATTACATTATTATCAGCAAGTTGATATTCCTGATTTGTTTCCGGACAAAAAGAGATGCCTTTTTCATCAAAACGCAAACGATGACCGTATTCGCTTACCCAGCCAATTTGTTTGGCCGGATTTCCCACAACCAATGCAAAAGCTTTTACAGGCTTTGTAATAACCGCCCCCGCTCCTATCAACGCATATTCGCCAATTTCATTACCACAAATCACAGTGGCATTAGCTCCAATACTCGCTCCTTTGCGCACCCATGTTTCGGCATATTCGTTTCGGCGATTTACATGGCTCCGCGGGTTTATTACGTTGGTAAACACCATCGAAGGACCCAAAAAAACATTATCTTCGCAAACAACGCCCGTGTAAACCGATACGTTATTTTGTATCTTTACATTTCGACCCAAACGAACTGCGGGCGAAATTACAACATTTTGTCCAATATTGCAACTCTCACCAATCACACAGCCCGACATAACATGCGAAAAATGCCATATTTTTGTGCCGTTTCCTATTTCGCAGCCCTCGTCGATTACTGCTGTTTCGTGTGCAAAGTATTCTTTCATATAAATTTAGTTTGTAATGTTTATAAGGTTATAAAGTTTGTAAAGTATAGAAAGACCTTATGAACTTTTTGAACTTTATAACTTTATAAACTCCATTACCGCTTCCGTAATATATTTCAACTGTTCCTCGCTGAGTTCGGTGTGCATTGGCAACGACATAACACAATTGCTCAATTTTTCGGCAACCGGAAAATCTCCCGCTTTGTAGCGCACATCCTGATATGCTTTTTGCAAATGCAATGGCACCGGATAATAAATCATGGCCGGAATTCCTTTTTCGTTTAAATATTTTATTAAACCCGCTCTGTCAACACCATTTAGTTTTAATGTATATTGATGAAAAACATGCGTCGATTTTTCGTTTTGTGCTGGAATAATGAGCTTCTCCGATGTTGAAAAAACAGCATTGTAATAGGCGGCGGCTGCCTGACGAGCAGCAATATATTCGTCGATAAAACGTAGCTTAACTTGCAAAACTGCTGCTTGAATGCTATCTAAACGCGAATTTACGCCCACCACATCGTGGTAATAACGCACCACCATACCATGATTAGAAATGGCTCGCATTTTGGCAGCCAACTCATCATTGTTTGTAAAAATAGCACCACCATCGCCAAAGCAACCTAAGTTTTTCGATGGAAAAAACGAAGTACAACCAATATCGCCCATACAGCCCGAGTGTACTTTACGTCCGTCGTCGAATGTATACACCGAACCTATTGACTGACAAGCATCTTCAACCACAAAAAGATTATTTTCAGCAGCAATTTTCAGAATTTCTTCCATATCGGCATTTTGTCCGAATAAATGCACCGGAACGATGGCTTTTGTTTTTGGTGTAATGGCTTTGCGCAACGAATCGATATTAATATTGAAAGTATCGAAATCCACATCCACCACCACAGGTGTTAAACCAAGCAACGCCACCACTTCTGCAGTAGCAATAAAGGTAAATGTTGGGGTAATCACTTCATCGCCGGGTTTTAAGCCAAGTGCCATTAAGGCAATTTGAAGTGCATCAGTTCCATTTCCAACCGGAATAACGTGTTTTACTCCCAGATAGGCTTCGAGTTCGGCCTGAAATTCGTTGACTTTACCTCCTTTTATAAACGTGGTTGTATCAATTACTTGTTGAATACCCGCATTCACTTCCTCCCGTATTTTTTCGTATTGACTCGTCAAGTCAACCATTTGTATTTTATTCATAAATAGCTATTTACGCTCAATAATATATTCAATTTCGTCGTTCTCGATACGTACATTCGACAAATAACCGGCTTTGCTCTCCAACTGAATTTTATGTTTGCCGGCATTGTTTTTAATTATATCGTTGTAATTAATAATCAAATTTACATCGGCAACCGACACCATTTTGTAATGTGTAAGTCCTACGTTGAATTTCACCTTTACCTGAGCCGGAAAAGTACGGACAATTAATTCGGGCGGACAATTAATCACTTTTACAGGAAAAAGCATTTCCTTTTCGGTAAACATTTCGGCAAAAACACTTAATTTCACATCCTCGGCCGATAATCGAACACCTTCGGGCTTTATCAATTTGGCAACCAACTGCTTATCCTTATCCAATTCCAAAATTTCAATGTATTCTGTTTTTATCTCCTTCAGTTTACTGAGCAGCCTTGTGGGGCCATAAACTGTTATGGTTGATGGTTCTAATAAAACGTCGTCGCTCAAAATATATTGCTGAGCCGTTTCAATTTTGGAATAGAGCACTATCGGTAATTCCTTTTTAGCTAAACGCTCGTAAATCAACACTAAGGAATCAGGAATAATTTCGAGTACCGAAGTTGTGGGAAGTAAATACTTCATCAATCGCGTACGAATTTCGTCGTTATTGATAATAATTTTTCCACGTTGATTAAAGTTGCGATTCAAATCGATAGTCAACGACTTTAATTTTTTGTCGGAATATGCAAATAGGTTTAAACCCTTGTCTTTTACAACAATCCGTATCGATTTTACATTCGACTTTGTAATATCAAACTGCTGTGGCATACCACTATAGCGCAACGGAATGGTGAGTTCGGTTGAGCGTTCCTTGTCTAACATATTGATAAACCAAAATGCAAAAGCAAGTAGTAAAAATACCAAAAAGCTTAAAACATCCTTTGATAAAAAGAATGCTTTAAGCTTTGCAAAATAGAGTTTAATAAAGTGCATAATGCAATTTTTCCAACTTAGGGAAAGGCATTATTTTGCGCCTTCCTGAATTTGTTCCGATGAACCAAAAACCGAGTTTTTGTCAACTTTAATACGTACGTTTTCAGCAATTTCGATAGTAACGGTTGTATCTTTAATGTCTTTTACTTTTCCGTAAATTCCACCCGAAGTTACAACTGTATCGCCTGCCTTCATGGCTTCGCGTTGTTTCTTAATTTCTTTCTGACGTTTTTGTTGTGGACGAATCATGAAAAAATAAAACACCACAAAAATAAGCACCATCATTAAAATGCCTGAATAGCTACTTGCTCCACCTGCTCCGGGTGCTGCTGCCTGTAATAAAATGCTAAGTAAATTCATTTTTTATTATTGTTATATATATATAATTTTAAGAAATATTAGTTTTAATTCTTCGTGAGTCTCTTCGAGACACCCGAACACGAAACGATTAAGTTGCAAATATAGCAATAATTTTATTTTTTATCGCTAAATGTTTTTACTTTAATCAATTTATTTTCCGATTTTAACTCAGTTACAATTTTATCGAGTACACCATTTATAAAAGTACCACTTTTATCGGTGCTAAATTTTTTAGCAATTTCGATGTATTCGTTGAGTGTTACATTTACAGGTATAGTTGGAAAATCCATAATTTCGGTCAATGCCACCTGCATAATCAGAATGTCCATAAAAGCAATGCGGTCCAAATCCCAGTTACGAGTGTTTTTATCTATCAACTCGCGAAAGTTTTCACCGTTTTTGAGTGTTCCGATAAGCAATTTACGTACAAATTCCTCATCTTCATCGTCTTTAAACATAGGTAGTAAAGGCTGGCGAGGTCCGTTTTCGGCTTCAAATCGCTTAATTGTTTTCAGTACAAAACTCAAAATCACCTCCACATCGTCGACCCAATAAATACTTTGTTCCTCAATAGCATTATCAACCTCTTCGCTCTCGAGCACTAATTTTTTGTAGATTTTGCGCCAAATATCCTTATCGGCTGCATAATCCGAATCGGGTACCGACATGTAATTGATATAAAATTCACTTTCCGTAATATCTTCGAATAAGCCTTTAATTATTTCGGGATAATTGACCCACGACAGTTTTTGTTTTGTCAAATAATCGTTAAATTGAAGATTTTCTGTCAGTTGTTTTACAAAACGGTTGTTGATAAAACGGGGATTGGGATTTAAATCTTCGTGCGTAGGACGCAGTTTGTTGCGTTTGTTTTCGATACGTGCAGCTGCATAATTGGTAATTTCGACCGACAATTGCAACAACTGAAAATACAAATCGTACGTTCTTTCGATGTTGTGAAACAATTCTTTTTCGGCCATAAGATGCGTAGTAGCATTGCCTTTGTGGTACGAATACAAGGTCTGAACGACTTTCGTACGGAGTAATTCTCTATTAATCATAAATATAGTTAGAACGCTTTTCAAAATTCAGATGCAAAGGTACTATTTTTTCGGCTTATAGCCAATTGCGTTGTCAATAAATCGGGACTAATCGTATATGTATTTACAATCTTTCAAAAAAAATCCTACTTTTTGCATAAAACATTTGATAGAATGAAAAAAAATACTGAAATTTGGGCACTCAACAAAAAATAATTACAAAACACAGATGAATACTGTTCAAAAAAACATTTAAAAACAAAGATTGAAAAGTATGGAAACAGATAAAAGAAAAATCGAACTTGAGAAAAAAGATAATGAAATTATTTTTTCAAAATCGATAAAAGCGGGTAAACGTATTTATTATTTAGATGTAAAGAAAAGCCGTAACGACGATTTATTTCTGGCTATTACCGAAAGCAAAAAAAAGGTTACCGGACAGGATGACGACATACAGGTATCGTACGAAAAACACAAAATATTCCTTTACAAAGAAGATTTCGACCGTTTTGCCGAAGGCCTCGATGAGGTAATAAAATTTATTAAACAAGAGCAAGGCGAAGCTCCACAGCGTCAGGAACGGGTTTACGACAACGAACCTGCTGCGGAAGAAAGCAACGAAGAAGCTAAACCAAAGAGTTTTTTCGACCGTTTTAAACTGTAAGAAGTTTATAGTAAGAAGTTTATAGTTTATAGTAAGAAGTTTATAGTTTTTTGACGACTATAAACTATCGACTACAAACTATTGACTATAAACTATCAACTATAAACTATCGACTATAAACTATTGACTATAAACTATTGACTATAAACTATTGACTATAAACTATTGACTAAAAAAATGAAGTCTTTCGCCAGCGATAATTATTCGGGCATACACCCTACCGTACTCAAAGCTATACAAAACGCCAACGAGGCACACGAAATTTCGTACGGCGACGATCAGTATACAGCTAAAGCACAAGAAGTTTTCGAATCGCTTTTCGGAAAAGTTCAGGTGCTTTTTGTATTTAACGGCACTGGTGCCAATGTTATCAGTCTGAAATGCTGCACATTGCCTTTTCAGGCTGTGGTTTGTGCCGAAACAGCGCATATAAATGCCGACGAGTGCGGTGCGCCCACACAAAGCATTGGAGCGTCACTGATAACCATACCAACTACCGATGGCAAACTCACCCCTGAATTAGTAAAACCTTTTTTGAGCCGTATTGGTAATGTGCATAATACGCAACCCAAGGTAATTTCGATAAGTCAGAGTACCGAACTGGGAACGGTTTATACAGTGCAGGAACTAAAAACGCTTTGCGACTTTGCCCACCAACATGCTATGTATGTGCATTTGGATGGAGCACGTATTTCGAATGCCATCGCTGCATTGGGAGTTAGTGCAAAAGCTGCCACTGTAGATTGTGGTGTAGACATTATGAGCTTTGGAGGAACTAAAAACGGATTGATGATAGGCGAAGCGGTGCTTATTTTTAACGACGAATTGAAAAAAAATGCCGCCTTTTATCAAAAACAAAGTGCGCAACTATTCTCGAAAAACCGATTTATTGCCGTGCAATTTATAGCCTTATTATCTGATAACTTATGGCTACGAATGGCTCAACATGCCAACCAAATGGCCGCACTTCTATCAACTGAAGTGTCAAAAATTCAAGGAGTTACGATTACCCGAAAAACAGATGCCAATGCTGTGTTTGCTATAATTCCACCATACGCTGTAGTACCTTTGCAGGAGAAATACCGCTTCTATATTTGGAACGAAACTACGGGCGAGCTGCGCTGGATGTGTTCGTTCGATACTACCGAAAGTGAAGTACGAGATTTTGCCGCTTATTTAGGTGAATTGTGTAAAGAAAATTGACTCTATTTTAAATAAACAATAAAATTAAGAATTAAGTAACAATATCTTTAAGCCCGAAGGGCTTGAATGTGATTAGCCACAAGTGAAACTTGTGGATGAAAATAGATTTTTTTGTTTAGAAACCCTGAAGGGGTTTAATATCATATTCTGTTATTATTCAACTCCTTCAGGGTTGTAAAATTACTCCGTTTCCCATTTCCCAACCATGGGTTTTACCCATGGTTAATCACATTTAAGCCCTTCGGGCTTAACTTAACGACATTGAATTTTGAACAAAGAATTTATTAATCCGTCAGAGATTAAATTGCAATTATTCCGATTCATTGATACCTTACCCGAAAAAAGATTGCATGAATTTTATAATTTGCTGATTTTAAAGCAAGAAGATCAAAAAATAGATTTTTGGGATTTACTTTCTGATTGGGAAAAGGAAGACATTCAGTGCTGGTTTATCTGATTTGGATAATGGTAAATACAAAAATATCCAAGATGTTTTAGCTAAGTATTAGTCAAACATAAAAAAGTTGAAATAACTAATAACCAATAAAAAATTTACCGCTGAAACTTCACATAGCGTGGTACCGAAAGCACATACTGCTCATTATCCCATAAAGTACTGGTAATCATCAGGTCGGCACTATAGCGGTTGCAGGCAATAGGCACATTGTGTACACGGCACTTTAGTAGTTACAGCTTAATATCCGGCTTCGTGCGGTTGTGCGTGCGCCACCACAGCAATTGTTAGTTGTTTACTTATGTAACACAATTTTAATTTCGATCCAAACTTGCAAGTTCTATCTTACACCTTGATGTTGAATTATTTAGTTTTTATTACAAAATTGAATAACTTGCAAAAAATCAAAATTCAGCCTTTTTCTGTTTGTTTTTCAATAAATATACAGTATCTTTGCCAAAAATAAATTTATAAATTATTCATCAAAAAAATTATTAGAACATGAAGAAAATTACTCTATTATTATCGTTTGTGGTTTGTGCAATGGTTGCGAATGCAGCTGTAACTTTACCTATCACTGGTACATTGGCTCCAACCGTTCCTGAAGGTTGGACTTATATTACTAATGATCCTGCTTATCCAAATCCAAGTTTTTATACTACAGCTGGAGCTGCAGGCTTTAAATTTAGTTTTGAAAATCAAGGTATGCTTAGTCCTGAGTTTAACACTCAATCTTCAGTAACTGTAACACTTAATGTAAATGCACTTAATCAAAACACTAAAACAGGGACAAATTCAAACTATTTTACTATTTTAGGCTTAAATTCAACTGGTGAAACAGTTGCAACTAGTACTTTCACAACTATTATTGTTGGCAAAAATAGTGTAGATTTAACTGGAGTAGGTATAGTTAAAGTTAAAACAACAATGACTGGATATCCTAATGATGGTACTAAATTCTGCAATGTTAACATGGGTTCAATAGAAATCAAAGAAAAAACTACTGGTCTTTCAACCACCACAGAATCAAAACTCGAATTAATCGTTTCAGGCAAAAACCTATTGGTTAAGAACGTAGTTGAAGGTTCGGAAGTAGAAATTTTCTCGGCATTAGGAAGCAAAGTATTAAATGCAGTTGTTGAAAACGGAAAAGTAAACATTGCTAATCTTAAAAGTGGCATGTATGTAGTACGTTCTGGTAAAATGACACAGAAAATCAGATTGTAAAAATCAATTTCATATTAATTAAAAAACCGCGAAACAAAATAAATTGTTTCGCGGTTTTTTTTGTTTAACACCTCACCCTAAATCCCTCTCCTTGAGGAGAGGGACTTTGCAGCCTGCAACGTAAATAGCATTATCTGTTCTGAATAACTTACTTTAACTTCTCAGTAAGCTTACGTATTTCCAAAATTGGTGAGGAGCGATTGTATAGAATCTCGTAAATGGCATCAACAATAGGCATTTCAATGCGGTATTTTTCGTTAATCTCGTAAATACATTTGGTAGCATAATACCCTTCGGCTATCATTTCCATTTCCATTTGAGCAGTTTTAACCGAATACCCTTTGCCTATCATGGTACCAAAAAGTCGGTTACGACTAAAATTAGAATAGGCAGTTACCAATAAATCGCCTAAATAAGCCGGTTCGTTTGTATCGCGGTGCATTGGATTCACAGCATTGCAAAAACGGCTAATCTCTTGTATAGCATTGGAAATAAGCACTGCCTGAAAATTGTCGCCATACTTTAAACCATGACAAATACCGGCAGCAATGGAATAAATATTTTTCATTACCGACGAGTATTCTATTCCTAATATATCGTCGCTTATGGAAGTACGCACAAAACTGGTTGTAAATCGCTGTGCCAACATACGCGCCTTATCGCGGTCGGAACAACCTATGGTAAGGTATGATAATCTTTCGAGCGCTACTTCTTCGGCATGACAAGGGCCTGCCAACACCATGATATTTTCTTTAGGAACATGGTAATATTCTTCAATATAATCCGACACAATCATGTTTTCGTCGGGTACAATTCCTTTTATCGCCGTTACAATAATTTTTTTATCAAGCTTACGCTTTAATTTTTTGAGATGCTGTTTCAGAAAAGGGGAAGGTGTTGCTAAAATCAGAATATCTGAAGTTGCCACAACATGATTAATATTGCTGGTAAAATTTATTCGGTCGGTATCAAATTTTACTCCGGTAAGATACGATGGATTCTTGCTTAAACGCAAAAATTCATCAATCTGATCCTGCCTACGCATATACCAATTTATTTCAGTTGCATTTACCAACGCAATTTTTGCAATAGCTGTTGCCCAACTACCACCACCTAATACCGCTATTTTACTTCTTTCGTTCATAATTTTATAACTGCCCCTAACCCCTCCCGCCAATAGCGGGATAAATTGCGGGGAACAGAAATTACTTTCGTCTATTTAATACTTTACTTTTCTAAAAATTACAAATCACTTCGAATACCCTTTCTTACTCCCCGCAATTTATCCCGCCATTTCAGCGGGAGGGGTTGGGGGCAGAACTTTTAACCCAATTTTCCACTTCTTCTTTTGTCGGATTTTTCAACTCCAATTTGTGCTTTTTGTTGTATCCGCAAATATCCTGATGCAGTTTATTTGTATTTAATCCTTTTAACGCCTCAACGGTCAGCATACCAATTTTCATAATCACATCAGCCCATTCGGCGGGAATACCAAGTTCAATAAATTTTTCGGGACCTTCTTTTTTGACCACTTTTTCGGGTTTCATTTGAGGGAAGAAAAGCACTTCCTGAATAGCTTGTTGCCCTGTCATAA
>Ga0247840_10004226_pt1 | contig 22982 bp, 17 predicted proteins | sample LaCruzMarch2015__FD_192404 | JGI IMG/M metagenome (GOLD analysis project Ga0247840, IMG submission 192404) | Freshwater microbial communities from meromictic Lake La Cruz, Castile-La Mancha, Spain - LaCruzMarch2015_17m | ecosystem: Environmental > Aquatic > Freshwater > Lake | place: Spain... | reverse complement strand
CCAGTACTACAACAACGAGAGACGGCATCGAGGAATCGGGATGGATGGGATGACTCCAATGGAGAAGCTATGGAAGTGCGCGAGTGTAAACTTGACGCTGCAATGCTACATTAATTGACAAAAGTTGTTCTATAATGTATTATAGAATCTGGTCCATTTATGAGCGAAAGAACGATGTCACAGTTTCGAATTTCTCACAAAGATGGCGATGGGAGCGGTGGGTATTTCCCGCTGTCATACGCTGAGGTCTGCGTGCTCCTCGGAATCGCCTGGATGGCGGAACAGACCGAAGTTGGTGGGTGCATCATCGTCAATGATGTCCATATTCGGCTATGCCAAGGCATTCCCGGAATGACCGCCATCCCCCCGATCGATGGGCCCGTTTCTGATAAAGACAGCGCTCTATCCCACGTGTATGTCCATGATTTTCTTGACAACGTCAAGGTGGTCAAGTTCGAGGACATCCCGAAGTTCGCGAAGAGACCTTGCCAGATAATGCAGTCGTAATCGTAGTCGAGGCCTGCCCTGGCCTCGACTTTTTCTATATTTAAGGTTGTTTTTTGTTGCAAAACTCTCTAAAAAGCAATATAATCGATTTCATGACAAAAATACGATTTTTCGCAGTCCTTTTGGTACTGCTTGGCCTCGGAATTGGTTATTTTGATTTTGCCTCTCAGTCGACGCATTATGCGTTCCTCGACAAGATGCATATTACTCCTAATCAGTCTCTTCAAAAATTCGCCCTTCGTCTCGGGCTTGATCTTCAGGGCGGTACTCATCTTGAATATTCTGCCGATACCTCAAAACTAAAAAGCAGCAGCGTCAGCGAATCGATGAATGCACTTCGCGATGTCATCGAGCGTCGCGTTAATATGTTCGGTGTTGCGGAGCCTCTTGTTCAGGTGGAACAGGCAAGCATGCTCGCACAAAGCGGTTCGGCAAATCGTCTCATTGTCGAGCTTCCGGGAATGACCGACGTCGAGAAAGCTGTTCAAATGATCGGTGCAACCCCGGTGCTTGAGTTTAAAACTGAAAGACCTACCACAGAACGCGATGTTATTCTTAAAGCGCAGGAAGACTACAAAAAACAGGCCGAAGCCGCAAAAGCGAATGGAGAAACACTCAATGCTCAAACTGTAGACCCTCTTATCTTACAAGATCCGTATTATGTGAACACGGAATTGACAGGGCGTTATTTGGAGAAGGCGACACTTGAGTTCGATAGTCAATTTGGAGAACCCAAGGTGTCTTTGCAATTCAGTGATGAGGGAAAGGCACTTTTCGCTAAGATCACGCAAGAGAACGTGGGAAAGACCGTTGCTATTTATCTTGACGGAGCTCCGATCTCGACTCCGGTCGTCCGTGAAGCTATAACGAGCGGCAACGCAGAGATCTCGGGAAAATTCTCTTTGGATGAAGCGAAACAACTTGTCGGGCGTTTGAACTCCGGCGCTCTTCCCGTATCGATAGAGCTGCTTTCGGCACAGACGATCGGTGCAACACTTGGCGGTGTCGCATACACTTCCATTATTAATGCCGGACTCATCGGATTTTTGATCGTCGCATTGTTCATGCTCATTTTTTATCGCTTGCCGGGATTTCTCGCTGTTATCTCTCTTTCGATCTATTCTGCAATAATGCTCGCATTGTTCAAACTTATCCCCGTCACTATGACCGCAGCCGGCATAGCAGGTTTTATTCTTTCGATTGGAATGGCAGTTGACGCGAACATTCTCATTTTTGCCCGTATGAAAGAAGAACTCGCAAAAGGGCGGGCTGTCCGCGATGCGGTGCTTGAAGGGTTTGCGCGCGCATGGACATCTATCCGCGACAGCAATTTCTCATCGCTTATCAGCGCCACCATTTTATTCTGGTTCGGTACTCCGATGATCAAGGGTTTTGCTCTTGTTCTCGGTTTGGGTGTTCTCGTCAGCATGTTTACCGCACTGACCGTTACGCGAACGATCCTTCTTTCTCTCGGGATCAACAGCGATAAAAAATTCGTCAGATTCCTTTTTGGAAGCGGCTTAAAGAATTAACAGTTAAACCAAGACCATGTTCATAATCAAATACAAAAAAATATTTCTCGGGTTCGCGGTGCTTTTGGTGGTACTGTCGGCTGCAGCCGTCTGGGCATTTGGTATTCGCGCCGGCATCGACTTTACTGGCGGCAGTCTTATTGAGATCGAATATGCTAAAGGCCTCCGCCCGGATGTTGTTGTTGTGAAAGGGCAGCTTGATAAAGGCGGGTTTAAAGACGCGGTGGTTCAGCCTATCGGCGAGAAAGGATTCATGATCCGTCTTCGGTCGTTGGACGAGAAGGATCATGCGGCTATTGTGAGCGTGCTTGGTTCTGATCCAATAAATCAACCAGTTGAAAAACAATTTAATTCTATCGGGCCAGTCGTTGGAAGCGAGCTTCGCGCAAAGGCCTGGGTCTCGGTCCTTTCGGTTTTGTTCGCAATCGTTCTCTATATAGCTTTCGCATTCAGGAAGGTTTCAACACCTGTTTCTTCTTCAAGATACGGTCTCATTGCCGTCATCGCATTAGCTCATGACGTTGTCGTTCCTATCGGTCTCCTTGCCGTGCTCGGACATTTTATGAATGTTGAAGCAGATGTCCTTTTCATTACGGCATTGCTTACCATTCTTGGTTTCTCTGTTCATGACACCATCGTCGTTTTTGATAGAGTGCGAGAGAACCTCAAATTAAAGATCTCTCCGGATTTTGGGGAAGTTGTAGGACGTTCGATCAACCAAACTATGGCTCGGTCCATCAATACCTCTCTTACCGTCGTTCTCGTGCTTTCTGCGCTCCTTGTTTTTGGTCCTGCGTCAACATATTATTTCTCGTTCATTCTCCTTATCGGTATTATTTCGGGAACCTATTCGTCCATTTTTATAGCCAGTCCTCTTTTGGTTGTCGTTGAAGAATACCAAAAGAAACATGCAAAGGCGGTTCGTTCCGGCTCTTCCGATCCGGCGGCACGGCAAGGGAAGAAAAAACATAAATAATCAAAAAACATCCGGCCTTGGCCGGATGTTTTTCCCCTTGTGGCAGAGACCGGGTCTTGTGTATAATGTATCTACAACTTTATCAAAAGCAGGACGTTCGTTCCTGGCAGTGTTTTGTATTAGGTGTCTCTGATATAAAATCTTTGCCGCGGGTTCGTCTTATGAATTTTAACGTATTTTATTGCACATGAACGACGAAAACAATGCATATCCTTCAGGCACAGGCGGTGTCTATGAAGAAGTTGAGTTCATACAAACCGAAGAGTTTGTACCGCAAGAAGAGGCGGGTAAAGACGTTCCGTCAACCGGCGGACTGTTGAAAAAGGTCGCCACCAATATTTTGCTTGGGATGATCGCCTTATTGCCGATCCTTGTTCTTCCGATCTCTGGTTTTACTATCGAATTCAGTAAAGGCATTTTTATGTCGGCTGTCGTATTGGTGTCTGTGCTTCTGTGTATCCTTTGGTGGTTGCGTGCCGGGGTTATCACTATTCCTCGTCACCCTGCTTATCCAGTACTTGGCGCTCTTGCATTATGGTACCTTTTATCGTCGTACGCTTCGGGTGCTTTTGTCCCATCTTTCTTTGGGAACGGAGAGATCACGACCTCACTTGGTATGATCATTCTTGTGCTGTTCCTGCTTTTGATCGGTATATTCTTTCATTCAAGACAAAATATTTTGCGCGCCATCTGGTTTACGCTTTTATCGAGCGTGCTCGTTTTCCTTTTTCAGATATTCCATATGTTCTTCCCGGCGCAATCAACCCTTGGTGGTTTGCTTTCCGCGAAAACACAGAGTGTGGTCGGTAGTTGGTCCGACCTTGGTATTTTTGCGGGCGTTATCCTTGTCCTTTCTCTTGTTGCCATAGAAACCTTTGCTCATGACAAGGCGAGGTTGAAAGGTTTTCTCTATACTATGCTTGCAGTCTCGTTCTTCTTCTGTTTACTCGGAACCTATAGTTTTTCTTGGCTTATCATCGCTCTTGTCTCTGGAGTGATCGCGTTCTATTCTTATCTCAATGCAAGCAGAAATGGCAAGTTCGCTGAGGCTCCGGGGCGTCGTATCCTTAACCCGTCGTTTATTGTTTCCGTATTTTCTCTCATCCTTATCTTTGCCGGTTCATGGCTGAATGTACAGGTTTTTACCACGCTTCAACTGCCTCCAAGTACGGATGTGCGTCCTTCTTGGGGCGGGACAATGGAGATCGTCGGAAGCTCACTCACTTCAGGTGCTAAAGAAGCTTTACTCGGCGCTGGTCCGAATAGGTTTTTTACCGAATGGAACAAGTATCGTCCTGTGAATGTTAATCTAACGCCGTGGTGGAATGTTGATTTTAACAGCGGTATCGGTATGATTCCGACAACCTTGGTATCGGTTGGATTGGTTGGATTTATGCTTTGGGCTTTGTTCCTAGTGCTTTTCTTCTGGTTTGGCTATCGCGCTCTTCGTAGGACTATCTGGGGTATGGATCATGCCTCGCGTTTCATCGCTCTTTCGAGCTTTGCAGTGGCAGCTTTCCTATGGATCGTGCTTTGTACGAATGTTGCGGGAACAGTTATCGTTATGCTCGCATTCTTATTCACCGGGGTCTTCACGTCGTCAATGTCTCTTGAGGGTGCTTTCCCTATGAAGACGACTTCTTATCTCAGGGATTCAAAAATGAGTTTCGTCTCAGTTACTTTCTTGCTCGTTCTTTTGGGGCTCTCTCTCGTATTAAGCTATGGTGTCTTTGAACGTTATCGCTCGGCATTCTCGTATAGGAATGCAGTACTCTTGAGTCTTACCGGCAATTTGGACCAAGCAGAGATACAGATGAATCGTGCGATCAATCTTTCGAAGAGTGATGCTTATTATCGTTCATATTCCATTTTGAGCTCGTATCGCGCTCAGCAAGTTCTTCAACGTCAAGACCTTACACCTGATGACGTCCGTCAACAATGGAGCACGCACTTCCGATCTTCTGTTGACAATGCTAAAAATGCGACCGCTATTGATCCAAAGAATTATATGAACTGGGTTACTCTCGGTAATGCGTACGCCGCATTGATACCTCTTCAAGTTAAGGGGATCTCCGAGGATGCCATGAAGAATGCGCAGGAGAACTATGTTATTGCTCAGAAATTAAGTCCGAAGAATCCAGGTATTCCTCTAGCGATCGCTACGACGCTCATAGCTGCAGGAAAGAACGCTGATGCAGAACCGTATCTGAAGCAGGCACTTTTGCTCAAGGGAAATTATTCTGATGCATTAACGCTTCTTTCTCAAATATCTGCGGATACGGGCGATATTGATGCGGCCATCTCGTATATTGAACAAGCGATGCAGGCTGACCCAACAACCCCAGCACTGTACTTCCAGCTTGGTTTCATGAAATTCAAAAATGCTGATTACCAAGGTGCGGCCTCTGCGTTGGAACAAGCACTTGCAATCACTCCGAACTATGCGAATGCGCAATACTTCCTCGGCCTCACATATTCCAAGCTTGGTCGCGTACAAGAGGCTATCAAGCAGTTTGAAGCGGTGAAAGCTTCAAATCCGGATCGAACAGATATTTCCGCGATCTTGACCAACTTAAAGAATGGTTATCCTCCTTTAAGTAGCGGTGTTCCGACGCCGACACCGGCTCCGGCCGCACCGGCGAAGAAATAAACGAGACTTCGTAAAACGCATTGATAGTTATGGTACGGCGCATCCTGCAGTTATTTCACAAAGAGTTCGGCGGCCTCCATGAGGCCGCTTATCTCTTGGCGGTATTTGCGCTTTTTTCTCAGTTGCTCGGGCTTGTCCGTGATCGTCTGCTTGCTCAATCATTTGGTGCTTCCCAGGTGCTCGATATTTATTATGCCGCATTCCGTATTCCCGATTTTTTGTTTGTGTCCGTGGCATCGTTCGCATCTGCAACGGCGGTTGTTCCGTTCTTTATTGAAAGAAAGGAACAGGGGCATTCTGAGGCGAAGAAATTCTTAAACGACATCTTTACACTTTTTTTTGCAGCGATGGCGGCGGCATCTGTTATTGTGTTTTTACTTATGCCGTTTCTGGCCCCGTATGTCGTTCCCGGTTTTTCGGCCGATGCTCAAAAAGAGCTTGTGTTCTTATCTCGCGTTCTGCTTTTGTCGCCTTTTTTGCTCGGTCTGTCGAACCTTCTCGGAAGCATAACCCAATCAGTCAATAAATTCTTTGTTTTTGCGCTCAGCCCCGTTCTGTATAATGCCGGTATTATCATCGGGATCCTTGTGCTTTATCCTGTGTTCGGTTTGCTCGGTATCGTTCTTGGCGTTGTGGTCGGGGCGTTGTTTCATTTAGCGATACAACTGCCGGTCATCTTTAAGGAAGATTTCTTTCCGCATTTTTCCCGCAAGATCGATCTTAAAAGTGTGCGCAAGGTCGCGCTTTTATCTTTACCGCGCACCCTGGCACTTTCCATCGTCAATATTTCTATCTTGTTTCTGACTACTTTTGCGTCGGTTGTCTCGGTTGGTTCCATCTCTATATTCCAATTTGCCTATAATCTGCAATCCGTTCCTCTTTCGATCATTGGTGTTTCGTATTCAGTAGCCGCCTTTCCAACCCTTTCCAAATATTTCGTGAAAGGAGAGAAAACCAAATTCTTGGAACAGATCGCCGCAGCAGCGAAACATATTATTTTCTGGTCGCTGCCTGTCACTGTCCTGTTTATCGTGCTTCGCGCGCAGATAGTCCGTGTTATCCTCGGTTCGGGACATTTTAATTGGTCTGACACGCGTTTGACCGCTGCGGCGCTTGCCGCTTTTGTCTTTTCTCTTATTGCTCAAAGCCTTATACTTTTATTTACCAGAGGGTATTATGCGTCGGGAAATACCAAAAAACCATTGTATATAAATCTCCTTTGCTCCGGTTTGTCTATAGTCCTTGCCTTCCTCATGCTTCGTGCTTTTGCCGTTAATGACGGTTTTCGCACTTTTCTTGAGTCGCTTTTCAAGATCAACGGTCTTACTGGAACAGCAATCGTCGTTCTCCCGTTTGCCTTTACCTTGGGAAGTATTTTAAACGCCGTGCTTCACTGGGTCTCGTTTGCACGGGACTTTGATATTAGTTTTAATAAGTTGATCGGCCGTTCTGTATTCCATAGTATTCTCGCTTCGGTTGCGATCGGGGAAGTTTCTTACGGGGCCCTTCAGCTCTTTGCCGGAATTTTCAATCTTAATACTTTTGTGGGCATTTTCCTCCAGGGATTTTTGTCCGGTTTGTTTGGGATCGCTGCTGCTGTCGTCGTGCTTGTTTTTCTTAAAAATCCCGAGTTTACTACTGTCAGACAATCTCTCGTCCATAAATTCTGGAGGTCTAAGCCGATCGAACAAGGGCAGGAGACACTTTAAGACGTTCGGTCTGTTTGTTAAAAGGGCTGAAGTCGTGTATAGTGCGAATGGTTATTATCGGAGGGAATCACATGACAAATAAAAAGATCGTATACATTTCGCATCCGATGGGTGGCGACATCTTGGGGAACACTCAAAAGGTCATCGCTATTTGTCGTCAAATTCACAACGAAGAGGTCGTTCCATTCGTGCCTTATCTTGCCGCATTCCAATATTTGGACGATACGGACCCGAGAGAAAGACAGAAGGGGATAGATGCCAGTACTGTCTTTTTTACGCGTCCGGGGGCTTTTGACGAGCTTTGGCTGTATGGAAATCGTATTAGCGAAGGAATGAGAGGTGAGATTATACTTGCTTTGGAAAACAGTATTCCTGTTGTTGCAAAAACGGCAGAAACAGCAGAGGTCTTATCTGAGATCATTGTCGAACAAGCAGCTTCATCGTGAAGCAAAAGCGCCCTAGAAGGCGCTTTTTATGACTGGAAATCTGGGCTTTTTTATGTTATTGTCCTCATATGGCTGAGATGAAATTTATACGAAATTTTTCCATAATAGCTCACATTGATCATGGGAAGTCAACTTTGGCTGACCGCATGCTTGAGGTCACCAACACGATTGAAAAACGCAAGATGAAAGACCAGGTGCTTGATTCCATGGAACTTGAGCGCGAACGCGGTATTACGATCAAGATGCAACCGGTCAGGATGGAATATCTCTATAAAGGTCAGAAATATATTTTAAATCTTATCGACACTCCCGGGCACATCGACTTTTCCTATGAGGTTTCGCGCGCTCTTAAGGCGGTTGAAGGTTCGGTGCTTTTAGTGGATGCAACGCAGGGGGTTCAAGCGCAGACGCTCACAACCCTTGAAATGGCAAGGAAGTCCGGCCTTACGATCATCCCCGCGGTAAGTAAAATCGATTCGCCACTTGCTCGGGTTGATGAAGTAAAAGAAGAAATGGCTGACCTCCTTGGCTGTGACCCAAGCGATGTTCTCGAGGTTTCCGGAAGAACTGGGGCCGGGGTTCCAACCCTCTTGGACGCCATTATTGAAAAAGTTAAACCGCCGCATGACGGCATATCTCTCTCTCAGGAACAAAAAAGTGCGGAAGCTGGAGATATTCCCCAAGCACTCATTTTTGATTTTGCGTATTCTACCCATCGCGGCGTAATCGTTTTTGTCCGTCTCTTCGAAGGAAAAATTAAAAAGAACGATCAGCTTTTGTTCAGTATCGCCGGAGAAAAATTTACTGCTCTTGAAGTGGGGATTTTCCATCCGGACCAGATTGCGCGCGAGGAACTTGAAACCGGCGAGATTGGCTATATTGTCACGGGGATCAAACAGCCCGGCATCGCTTCGGTCGGAGACACGATCACTTCGTCCAAACATCCCTTGCCGGCGCTTCCAGGATATATGAATCCGGCTCCTGTGGTATGGGCTTCCGTGTATCCCGAAAGTCAGGATGATTTTCATTTGTTGAAACAGGCGCTTTTACGTCTCAAGCTTACGGATGCGTCGCTCTCTTTCGAGGAAGAGACCTCTGGCACGCTCGGCCGTGGCTATCGTTGTGGTTTTCTGGGAATGCTTCATCTCGAGATAATTACCGAACGATTAAAACGTGAATTCGATCTGCCTCTTATTGTTGCGACACCATCGATTACCTACGAAGTGGAATACATGAACGGCGAAAAAAAGATTATCTACTCCCCTGCGCTGTTTCCTGAATTCGGTTCCTACAAAATAGCACGCGAGCCGTGGATTGATCTCAAAATCATTACACCACCTGCCTACGTCGGGAACATAATCACCCTTCTCTATGAGCACGAAGCGGAAACAGGGGAATCGCACCTTTTTGGAGATAATAGAACTTCTATCGAGGCAAAAATGCCGCTTCGCGAACTTATGCGCAATTTTTTCGACATGCTTAAAAGTGCATCGTCGGGATATGCTTCACTCTCGTATTCGATTACCGGAATGAGAGATGCCGACGTCGCGCGTCTTGATATCTTGGTTGCAGACGAACCGGTGGTGGCATTCACTCGCGTGGTCTCAAAAAAGCGCGTTCAAGAGGAGGCTGAGGCAGCTGTCGAAAAGCTCCACAATGTTCTCCCAAGGCAGATGTTTGTCGTGAAGATCCAAGGAAAGGCTCTTGGTAGAATACTCTCGTCGCGTACGCTTTCGGCCTTCCGAAAAGATGTTACCGGATATCTCTACGGCGGAGATATAACGCGAAAGATGAAGCTCTTGGAAAAACAAAAAAGAGGGAAGAAGAAAATGAAGGCGGGAGGAAGGGTGAATATTCCACATGATGTTTTCCTCAAAATGATGAAACAATAAAAACGAGGCGCTATTTTTGCGATCTTTGATTTATTTTTTCTCGTCGGCCTTGGGGTGGTACTGCGTGTACCACCCTCTGCGGCACTCCTCGCAAAACTAAATCAAATCTCATCAAAAAAAGCCGTCTCGTTTGAACCTGGGTTTTTATGGCTTTGTTGAGGTGTTTTTTAGAGTATTGACAAAAGCATCGGAAAGGTGTACACTTTTGCTAGTTAGGAAGAAACTAAAACAACAAGGATCTTTTAAAAAAAGAGGAAAATAAAAAAATAAAGAGACAGGAAACGCCATTGGCGTTAAGGAATAGACAAGTATATTGTTTGTTCCGGTCCAGGATTTTCTTTACCGCTCAGCGTTCAACGGTAAAGAAGGGCAGCAAAGCTCTCGCCCCTAGTCACGGTTGTAGGTATCAGCGCGGCGTGCGTAAACGTCAAACTGGTATCAACCGGTAAGAGCTAGTTCCAAGAAAGAGCAAAGTCATAACCCCCAGGACAGGTGCCGGGGGTTATTTTTATGATAATGAAATGAGTTTTTGGTCAACTAATAAAAAATCGGCATATAAAGGAGTATCATGCTCACAATGACCAAAAGGCAGATAATTCCCCAGAATATCTCAAAACGGCGTTTATTTTTTTTGCTCAGGAATAACATATGATGTATCATATCATTGTACCTATAAAAAATGCAAGATGATGCTTGATTATCGCAAAAAAAGACAGATTCGCAAGACTATGTATGGTGTTCCCGTATTGCTTTTTTTGGTTTGCGTCTTGGCCTTTGTCGGTAAGGGAACTTGGGATCTTTTTTTTAAATACAATGACGTAAGGGAAAAAACAGTCGAGATAGATGCCGAATTGATTAAACTTGAAAAACAGAAGGTCGAAATGCAAAACCGCGTGAATTATCTCAGTACTGATTTCGGAAAAGAAGAGGAGATACGCAATAAATTTATGGTTGCAAAGGAAGGTGAAGGAGTTATTATGGTGGTTGACCCTAAGTCTGCGGCGCCTCTTGATGAGATAGTTCCGGCCCCGAGCTTATGGGATAGATTTTTAAATTTTTTCAGGTAGGAATGAAGTCAAAAGTCTATTTCGCCGGCGGGTGGATCCTCTTATGGGGGGAAAAGTCCATAAAGTCGAAAGGATGACCACTGCGGACTTTACAAACTTTTTGGACTTGATAAACTTTTAACTGAGTCGCGGGATTAGTTTAGTGGCAGGACATCTGCTTCCCAAGCAGAGGGCGCGAGTTCGATTCTCGCATCCCGCACCACATTATTAAACAAATAAAAGATCATGAAAAAAGTAAAAATTTATTCAACTTCGTCGTGCATGTATTGTCACATGGCAAAAGATTTTTTTGACCAGAACAAAGTTCCTTATGAAGATTATAATGTTGGCACCGATGTTGGAAAAAGAAAAGAAATGCTCGAGATAAGCGGCCAGATGGGGGTTCCAGTGATCGTTGTAGAAGGTGAGCCAGAGCCGATCATCGGTTTTGACAAACCGGCGCTCATGCACCTCCTCGGATTATGATTATAGTTACCAGAACTTCGCTGTAGAGCGAAGTTTTATTGCCCCTGTAGTTCAATGGATAGAACGGCTCACTCCTAACGAGCTGATACAGGTTCGATTCCTGTTGGGGGCACTGTAATGTAGCGAAGCGGAATGGAAGTGACACCAAGCGAGACAACTGCTTGTCTCGCGGACAGGAATCGAAGCCGTTCTCCCTTATTTGTGAGGACTATAGTCCGAACAAATGGGAAACGGATACTGTTCCTGTAAGGAAAGATATCCTGTTGGGGGCACTGTAATGTAGCGGAATGGAAGTGACACCAAGCGAGACAACTGCTTGTCTCGCGCACAGGAATCAAGGGAAAGTGTGAAAACCGTTGGTTTTCACTGCCACGACAGCGAGCCGCGCGAGCGCGAAGTGAGATAGTCCTGTAAGGAAAGATATCCCGTCGGGGGCACTGTAATGAAACGAAATAAAAAACCGTTACTTTTTCGCATATGCGAAAAAGTAACGGTTTTTTCATTTACCATAGATCTTTTATTTTTTCATCAGTGTCATCAAATTTTTGTATATTAGCGCCACGGTCATTGGCCCTACGCCACCCGGCACCGGAGTAAAAAGGGAACATTTTTCTGCGCATGTCGGATCGGCGTCTCCGGCTATCCCGGCACTTGATTCGCTCGTACCGCAGTCGATGAGGATAACTCCGTCGCGTATCATATCGGGCTTTATGAAATGCGCTTTTCCGATGCCTGAGATGATGATGTCGGCTTTAAGCAAATAGGGCGTTGGGTCGCCTGTTGCGCTGTTGAGATCGGTAACGTTTGCCCCGGCTCGTTTAAGACAGAATGAAGCCGGCAATCCGACAAGCCTGCCCTTGCCGAGAACAACGGCATTTTTTCCTTGTATATCTATATTATTTTTCTTGAAGATCTCTAACATAGCTCCTGCGACCGGCGGTGCAGTTCGGATCCTTCCTTCGGAAAAAAGATCAAGCGCTTTATTCGATAGGACATCGACGTCTTTTTCCGGCGGAAGGGCATCTAATACGTTATTGACGTTCAGCCCGACAGGTAACGGGAGTTGTACGATCGTTCCGTCGGATATCGGATCCGCTGTCGTTTTAGAAATTTCAGAGATCAGGTCTTTTTCCGCAATATTTGCGGGAAAACGATGCACGATCGTTTCCGCCCCGATATCTTCGCCGACACGGATTTTCATACGTAAAAAGCTTTCGATGGCCGGATCAGAACCGGCGTAAATTATGTCGAGTCGAGGTTTCTTGGGAAGCGTTAAAAACTCGGTTTTAAGCGAATCCTTTATCTCTTGTGCGCATTTTTTTCCGTCGAATATCATAGCCTTCATTATAGCTAAAAATTGATTCTTCGCCATCTTTTTGGTATCATATTTCTTATGCTGGAACAAAAAGAAGAAGAACTTTTAGAACATACATACGAGATCGAGAAGGAGAATAATAAAATGCTCCGAAAAATGTACAGCGACATGTGGTGGGGGAGAGCGTTTCGGTTTTTGTATTGGGCTTTTATTATCGGTGCAATGTTCGGTGCGTATTATTATGTTCAGCCGTATATAGGTGGAATGGTTGAGAACTATCAAACTGCGTCGAACATGATCCACGGACTCGGGTCTTTTGGGAAGTAGACAAAACCGTACGTAAAGAGTATTCTATAAAAGTTACAAAAGTAAGAGTGAAGAAACGCCCAGGTAGCTCAGTTGGTTAGAGCATTGGTCTGAAGAACCAAGGGTCGGCGGTTCGACCCCGCCCCTGGGCACAAATTAAACGCTGTAAGGCGTTTTTTTTGCAGAAGTGTTTGCTTGACATTTTATGTTTTTTTGTTATACTACTTTTTAAGTTAAACAAGAGGAATCAGACAATGAGTGGCCTTGTTCTTTTAGAAATCTGGTTTGGGTACTGTCTTCTGGCTCTCATCGGCATATACATCGGTAAGGTGTTCGTTAATGGGCAACGCGTCCGGGGGTGGCGCTCTGTTCAACTGGCGGCCGTCTTCGGTTCTTGCCTCTTCTGGTCAGCCAACTTGAGCTAGCTCAAAGATAGAGCTATTCAGGAAGATCTATACTGTAAATTGCACACCTGCTGAGAGCAGTATTCAGAACAAAAAACACTCCCCACAAGGAGTGTTTTTTGTTGTTTTATACTACAACAAAGTATGCTATAATATTTTCATGAAAGAAGATGTTAAAAAGCTGGGCGAAAATCTCAAGCGAATAAGAATCAAAAAAGATATTACCCAGGTGGAAATTGCTAAAAAATTAGGTGTCGACAGATCATTTGTTAGCAATCTAGAGAATGCCAAAACGAATCCCACTCTTGCCACTATTACTAGCTTAGCCCAGGCGTTAGGTGTATCGACTAACGAACTACTAAAATAATATGTCATCAATAACAAACACTGGTAGTAATACATTATCTTCGAACTTAAAAAGTATTCTTCCTAATTGCGATAAGGTAGATGCACTTGTGGGCTATTTTTACTTTTCTGGTTTTAGGGATTTACATGAAGAGCTTAAAGATAAAGAAATAAGGATCTTAGTTGGAATGGATATTGATAAAAAAATCATCGATAAGGTTTCGACCCTTAAAGATCTAAACCTTGATTCCTACATTACTGATACAAAGATATCTTCACGGTCAGGAGCAAAAGATGATTATATAGAGAACTTCTCAAAGATTTTTAATGATACTGATTTGTTTGATAATGAAGAGTCTCAAAAGGCATTTGAAATATTTTTAAATAAGATTAAAGACGGTAGTTTACAGATAAAGAAAACAGCACAAGCAAATCACTCAAAGTTTTATATTCTTCACAACAAACCAGAATTTTCTACTAATGGAATTACTCCAGGAATGGTAATTATAGGGTCAAGTAATCTTACTTTTTCAGGTTTGAAAGGACAAGGAGAAAGAAACTTAATTCTACAAGAACCTCATTACTACAAAGAACATGCAGATGACTTTGAAAAGAGTTGGTCTGACTCAGAAAACATAGTTATTACTGATTTAGATTCAGCTGATAATTTCATTAAAGAAGTTAAAAGCAAAATATGGTTATATTCATTACCTGACCCACTATTAATGTACTACAAGGTTCTTAGTGAGTATTTTTCTATTACAGAAATGGAAGACATGAAAACACCAAGTGGAATTACTGGTGGTAAATACTCTGATCTTAAATATCAAAAAGATGCCATTAATTTAGGTATTGATCGCATTAAGAAATTTGGAGGTGTAATTATTGCCGATGTGGTAGGTCTAGGAAAAAGTATTATTGCTTCTGCCATTGCCCACAACTTAGGATATAAAACAATTATTATCGCACCACCACACCTTGAAAACCAATGGAAAGACTACATGTCTGAATTTGATTTTAAAGGATTTGTATATTCAACAGGAAAAATAGAAGAAGCATTACAGCGACATGAAAATGATGATGGAAAACTTTTGATTATTCTTGATGAAGCACACAAGCATCGAAACGAAGATACAGATAACTACAAGCTATTACACAGACTCTGTGCAGGTCATAATGTGATGGCTCTTTCTGCTACTCCATTTAATAATGATCCGAAAGACATCTATGCATTGATTAAATTATTTAGTACACCAGGACAATCAACAATAAGAACAGTTGAAAACCTAAGTATGTCTTTCCACATGCTCTTCAAGCGATATAAGGCAGTTCGAAGAGATTTAAGAAAGTCATCAAAAGACGAAGGTGACAATACTGAAATAAAAACTGAGTTACATTCTATTGCAGATGAATTAAGAAAGATGATTGAGCCTTTAATTATTCGAAGATCTCGCCTGGATCTCGAAGAGATTGAAGAATATAGAGATGACTTAAAATCACAAGGCGTTGCTTTTGCAAAGGTCAAAGACCCAGAGTTGTTAGAATACGACCTTGGCGATATGTTTGGATTGTATGTAGATACTTTAGAAAAAATTGCACCTGAAGATAAAAGTACTAGTTTTATCGGTGCACGATACAAGCCAGCTTCATATATTAACCAGGGTTCAAAATTCCTTGAAAAACTTGTAGAACAAGATGATGAAGACGGAATGTCAGCAGAAGAAAAACTCCAGCGTATTCAACAAGGACAAAGCAACCTTGCTAGGTTCATGCGAAGACTTCTAGTCCGTCGTTTTGAAAGCTCAGTTGGTGCTTTTAAATTATCTTTGAGAAATATGATTAATTCGTCTGAGACAATGCTCGACTGGTATGAAAATCGTAAAGAAGTTCCAATATTTAAAAAAGGTGTGTTACCTGAAGTCGAATACCTTAGTGAGCTAGATGAAAAGGAGCTAGATGAACTATTTAATAAATTAGAAGAAAAAGGACTTATAAGAATTCCATTAAGTGAACTACAACCACAGTTTGGAGATCATTTAAGACACGATATATCTCTTCTTAAAGATATCGAATCGGATTGGTCAGAAAATAATAATGACCCTAAATATGAATTCTTTAAAAAGAAGATTACTAGTTCTTTGGCTGAAAATGGTAATAGAAAAATAGTAATATTTACAGAATTCTCTGATACAGCAAACTATGTCTTTCAAAAACTTCAGAAAGATGGATTTAATCGAGTCTTTAAATATAGTTCCGAAGATGCTTCTGATGATAACAAAAAAATAATTAGATCAAACTTTGATGCAGGGCTTGAAGAATCAAAACAATCAAATGATTTTGATATCATTATTGCAACAGATGCTATCTCTGAAGGATTCAACCTGCACCGAGCAGGAGCAATAATAAACTATGATATCCCTTACAACCCTACACGAGTAATTCAGCGTGTTGGTCGTATTAACCGTATTAATAGAAAAGTTTTTGAAGAACTTTATATTTACAACTTCTTCCCAACACTAACTGGAGAGCAAGAAACTCGTACTCGTGCAATTTCTACATTGAAAATGGATTTGATACATACACTTCTAGGAGAAGATACAAAAACTCTTACATCAGAAGAAGATCTTAAGAACTACTTCGCAAAACAATACAAAGAAGAAAATAGTAAAAACGAAAGTCTTTCATGGGATGCACAGTACAGAAACACTTGGCTAAAGATAAAAGATGATAAAAAAATAATGTCTCAAGTGGCACAGATTCCGCATCGTTCAAGAATCGCCAGAAAGACTAAAAATATTAACGGTGTAGTCGCATTTGCTAAAAAGAGTGGAAACTATATATTTGCATTTGGTAGCACACCAGAGAATGTTCAAATTGTATCTCCCCAAATAGCATTACCTATGTTCGATGATGTTATCGATTCTGAGCAATCAATTCAAACAAGTATGAACTTTGACCCTATCTATAAAATGGCTAAAGAACATATCTTCAAAGATAATACCAAGGCAACTGTTGATGGTGGCAGAAAACAAGATGCTCTTAATAGAGTTAAGCTTTTGAGTGAAATATACCCTCAATCAAAAGATCTGTGTATTGATGTTATCCGTGCCATTAAGGACCTTGATGCGCTTCCTACTGGTGTTCTAAAAGAGATTGTAAATTTAAGGATTGATAAGGAAAATCCAGATAAGGCATTCCAGGAGCTTAGAGTACTAATACCTCATAAATACATTGAAAGTATCTTTAAAACAGCAGATAGAGCCAATGATGATGGTCAGCTTATTGTGTTATCTGAAGAATTAATCACATCATGAAATTAAACGAAAAATACAACCAAGACAGTTTCATCGATTTTATTGATACTTTTTTACCTGAGGATTTTAAATCAAAGGAAGAAGATATCATTATAAAAAAAGATAGATATAAAGAAATAACCAAAGCTAAAATTTTGGGCTTTTGTGAATCTTTAGACCTGCATGTATTGGAAATGGATCACACTCATGATAATGATCCGAGAGTAGCGATTGCAACAGATGCCTTCAAAATTCTTGCAGATCATTGGATTCATCGAGCTTTAGTTATTTTTAAAAATAATGATTCTGAAAACTATCGTCTTTCATATCTTACTATTACGCTAGATCTTAATGATAAAAATAAGGTAATTAAGAAATACTCAAATGCTCGCCGTTACTCATTCTATCTTGGTGCTAATGCAAAAGTAAAAACTCCAGAACAACAACTTGTTAAAAAAGGTAAGGTTAAGGATATAAATGACTTGCTTAGTCGTTTTTCTGTTGAGGTTGTTAATAAGCAATTCTATTTAGAGGTTGCAAAGTTCTTCGATGAGCTTGTTTCTACTGAAGTTCATAACTTAGTACTTCCAAGTGTTTCTGAATCCGATCTAAACATTCGTAAAAGTTTTGCCGTTCGACTTATTGGTCGTATGATGTTTTGTTGGTTCTTAAAGCAGAAAAAATCTGACAATGGACAATTAATTCCAGACGAACTTTTGTCTTCAAAGATTGTCTTTGATAATTACTACCACAACATACTCGAGCCACTATTCTTTGGTGTTTTGAATACAAGTATAGATTCTCGAGATATTCGTAGTGAATTATTCGATAAAGTTCCATATCTTAACGGAGGTTTATTTAATCCCCAAACAGATGACTACTATGAAATGGATCGTGGTACATTTACATCGAAATTCATTAATACACTTAAAATAAGTGATAAGTGGTTTAAGGAATTCTTCGAACTACTAGAAACATACAATTTTACTATCGACGAGAACACGGTATTTGATCAAGAGCTTTCAGTTGACCCAGAAATGCTTGGTCGCATTTTTGAAAACCTGCTTGCTGAAATTAATCCTGAAACTGGAAGTAGTGAACGAAAAAGAACTGGAAGTTTCTACACACCTCGCCAGATTGTAGAATATATGGTTGATCAGTCTTTGATTGAATATTTCAAGGCAAAAACCTCAATAGATATTAATAAACTTTCTGCAGTTGTTAGTTATGACCTAACAGATGACACAGAACATCCACTTAGTGATATTGAAAAACAAGAACTTATTAATGCGATTGAGTCTTTAAAAATACTTGATCCTGCTTGTGGCTCGGGAGCATATCCAATTGGTGCCCTTCAAAAGATTGTATATATTCTTCAGCAAATTGATCCTGATTGTACTCTATGGCTAGAGAAGAAGCTCTTTGGTGTGCCAGATCTCTATAAACAAAAGATAATTAATGAAGTAAAACAGAATCCTTTTGACTACACACGAAAACTAGATGTTATTAAGAATTCGATATTTGGGGTAGATATTCAACCTGTTGCTGTAGATGTCTCTCGTTTGCGATGTTTCTTAACTTTGGTCGTAGAATCTGAAATTGATGATAACAAACCAAATCGAGGGATTGAACCTTTACCTAACCTAGATTTTAAATTTGTCTGTGCAGACACTCTCATATCTTTACCAAAATCAGAAAGTGCTGGTTTGTTTGATGACCATTCTGGCATTACAGAACTTTCAAAAATAATGTCCGAATATTTCTCATGTAACAGTCAAAGAAAGAATGAAATAAAACTGAAGTTTTCTAGTGCTCAAAAAGATATTCTAGAAAAAACCATGCAGGCTTTTGGCAGAAATACTGGTGAGCTTACTTTAAAACTTACAACATGGAACCCTTTTAGTAATCATTCTAATTCCTGGTTTGACCCTGAATGGATGTTTGGCTTACAAGAGAAATTTGATGTTGTAATTGGTAATCCTCCATACATTACTTTGTCTTTAGGCAAAAAACAGTCTCACTTTACAGCAGAATATCTAAAAACATTAGAATCAATATTTAATGAAGTCAAAGAGTATAAAAATAATACTTTTTCTTACTTTATTAAAAGAGCCTATGACTTATCAAATAATAACGGAATAGTCAGTTACATAGTCCCAAATGTTTTATTGTTTAATGGTAGTTTTTCTAAAGTTAGAAAATTTATGTTAGACAATTCAAATATAGCTTATATTTTAGATATTAAAGACAAGGTCTTTGAAACAGCTGAGACGGGTGGTAACTGTGTTTTTGTCTCAAATAAAAGTAAGGAAAACAATACATCAAAAGTCTTAACCCTTCAGGATGTTAATGACTTAACAACACCTAAGTATGAGATATTAGATCAAAACCGTTTTAACTTACCGCCAGATTTTAAATTCTACATTGATTCTCAATCTTTTAATGTTTTTGAAAAAATTGAAAAAGGAGGAAACAGATTGTCTGAATTTTGTAGTTTTTATAATGGTATTAAAACAGGCGACAATAAAAAATTTATTAAGGAAATTAAAACAGATGATTTGGATGAGCTGGTAATTCGCGGAAGAGATGTTCAAAAGTATTATTTAGATCAAGCTTCAATCTATGTTCATTTTGATAAAAAAGAACTTTGGAGCAACACTAATGAAGAAAATTTAAGAAAATCACCTAAAATATTAGTTAGACAAACAGGAGATTCTATTATCTGTGCCATTGATAACGATGGATCGTTACATATGGATACCACCCATGGTTTGTTTGATATAAAAATCAATATTTTCTATTTAGTTGGGTTATTAAATTCAAAAGTTATTAGTTATTGGCATAGAACATACACATCAGAGAAAGGTAGAGCGTTTGCAGAGGTTAAGATTGCTAATATTAAAAATATACCAATAAAACTTCCCGAAAATGAAGAAATTATTAGTCTCGTTAAATCAATTATTGATTCAAAAAGTATTAATAACAAAATAGACACATCAGAAACAGAGTTAAAGATTAATGAATTGATTATGGATTTATATGAGCTAGATGATTCAGAAAAAGAAATTATCCGAAACTCTTAATCAAGAGAGATGTTTTTATCTTTTAAAATAATTTTGCTTTTAAAACAAGTTAGTAGTTCTCGTTTCTCTTCAATAGATCCATCTTTCAAAATAAACTTGGCGTAGTCTCTAATGTCTACGTCTTTTATTTGTATTTCTTGTTTAATACCTAATACGGAATGTTGGAACTTTTTAATTCTTTGAACTTCTTCTTTGATCCTATCTCGCATACCTATTTCATTGATATTTATTTGATCTAGTAGTTTTTCGAATTGCTTGATTAGGTCTTCTTCGTTTATATAGCCACCCTTACAATCTCTATCTTTTGATCTACTGCAAACATAGTAAACATGTCTGTTTACTGATCCATCTTTAAGTTTCTTGAACTTTTCTTCTGCTGTTATACCTGAATCACAAAAACCACAACTCATCATTTTAATGAAAGCAAACTCTTTTTGTTCTTGAGTTCGTAGTGCCTGTGTTTTCATCTGCTTTTGAACCAAATCAAATAGCTCGTTAGTTATAATTGGTTCATGTTTACCTTTATAGAAGTTTCCACTTTTTCTTGGGTATTCAAAAACTCCATAATAAAAAGGAGTTTGTAAAATCAGATAAATATTACTAAGCGTAAGACCTTTATTGCCGTTTCTTGTTTTTAAATTAAGATCAAACTTTAACCAGTTATATATTTTTCTACCACTCCATTTTTCATATGCCACTTTCTCAAACATTTGTTTTACTATTGGTGCTCGTTCAGGATCGATAACTACTTGGCATTTTTTATCTACATGCTTTTCATTTAAATATCCAAATATTGCAGGTCCTGGGCGAAGACCCATTTCACATCTTGTCCTTAGACCTCTTTTAACATTTATACTTTTGTTATCGTTCTCTAATTTTGCTTGAGAACATAGAATCATTAAAAGAAATTTCTCATTTGGTGAGTTTTTGAAATGTTGTCCGTATGTTCGAATCTCTATTAGCTTGTTTTCATCCATGAGGTCAACAACTGAACCAAGATCTCCTGCGTTTCTACTTAAACGATCAGGTGCCCATGTGAGTATTCCTGTGTATCTACCTCTTCGTACATCTTCAAGTAATTCTTTAAAAACAGGTCGCTGTCCTGATTCCTTTGCACTATGAGATTCTCTTCTAATATCTACAACTTCAAGTCCATCACGATCAGCAATCGTTAGCATTTCTTTTACTTGAGATTCAATAGATAGTGCTTGCTTTTCATCTGATTCAGTAGATTTACGAGCATATAAAACATACTTAACTTTTGCTCTAAATATTTCTGTCTTTACACCTAAATTATTAACATATTGTGTTTCCATATATTTGTCAGAGTTACTTTGGACGGTTAAGACTCTATATATATTAATGACGCAGATTAGCTCTTTTGCTAAGGCTCTCGTTGTTGGCAACTTGTTGGTAACTTTCCTCTGATATTTTGACTTTCTGCGATAGGATGGTCGTTGAATAATAGTGTCAAAAATGTTATTATTCATTTACAAGTTAATACAGAGACCTAACCCCTTAAAGCAATTTAAGGATATGGTCGCCAAATCCGTCCAAAGTAAAGAACTCCTAGTCAGAGTCTACTTTGGACGGTCATATCTGGAAACGGGTATGGGTATACCTCACGGGGTATATCGGATCTGGCTAGGAGCTTTTTGCTACCTATAGGATCCTTCATAACAAAACCGTCCAAAGTTTATGAAAAATCTTTTAGAAAAGTTTAAACAATTATCTCTTTTTAAGCAGATAATTATTGTTCTCGTTGTTCTTACCATAGTCATAATTAATTTTGATCTATTTAAAGGACTTCTATACATAGGAGTCGCTGTTGGTGCTATATATTTTCTTTTCACCAAAGTTTTCAGATCACCAAAAAGAAAAGGTCTAGATTTATATTCTCAAAAAATTAAAGAGCTTTTAGTTGATGGAAATTTGTCAGAGGAAGACAAAACAATCCTAGATCAGATTAAAAAAGAAAATAATTTAAGTGATAAAGATGTCGAGAAATATAACTTGGCAGGATTCAAAACTTTCTTCGATAAAATTACTGATGACTCACGAATTACAGAAGAAGAAAGAAAAGAACTTGTTAAGATATATTCTGATCTAAATCTACCGACAGATAAGCTCGCATATAGTCAAAGTGATTTTAATAAATACCATACGCTTCATTTAATAGATCAAGGTACACTTCCAACTATTGATGTACCTAACCTCAATGTTAATTTAAGTAATGGTGATAAACTGCATTATGTTAATAAAGCGTTTATTGTTAAAAATAAATCTGTAACCACAGGTATTAATTATAGTGGTATTTCTGGATCTATTAAGATTGCAAAAGGAATACGCTATAGAATCGGAAGTATGAAAATTGCTCCACAGAAAGTAAATGTCATGATGACTGATGATGCAGGTACTTTCTATCTAACAACAGAGAATCTTGGTTATATTGGTCTTAACAAGCACTTTAGTATGTCGTACGACAAAATATCCTCTCTAGATGTTAGAGATGGATTTTTGTACCTATACAAGAAAGGAAAAGAAGGACCATTTATTATTTCAATGGATGACTTTGAGTTACCACTTACGATTGTTTCTTTCAAGATAAATGAATAGTTTATCCAACAAGTAGTCCTGAGCCACTTGGATTATTCTCAATAACTTTCATAACAAGCAAAGAAAACGCATCTACCAAGTCATCATGCTTCTCTTTTCCGAATCCAAGCAACTGCTCAATAAGTTCCTCACATCCTTCTTCCTGGAATAAAACTCTACTTTCTTTTAAGAGTGGTGTTGTGAGTTGTAATCTTACAGACTTACTCAATCTACCCACTGGTACGGCTTCGATGTCATATTTATTACTATCAAAGTATTGTACAAGTGCCCTTGGTCTGACCCCCGTTTTGGGAAAGGCAAAAGTCCCTCTTTTTGCTCATCCGGCGGGTTAATAATGTTCACATAATACACCAAGTTTCACTCACTTTCCATTTTT
>Ga0247840_10004225_pt1 | contig 22984 bp, 28 predicted proteins | sample LaCruzMarch2015__FD_192404 | JGI IMG/M metagenome (GOLD analysis project Ga0247840, IMG submission 192404) | Freshwater microbial communities from meromictic Lake La Cruz, Castile-La Mancha, Spain - LaCruzMarch2015_17m | ecosystem: Environmental > Aquatic > Freshwater > Lake | place: Spain... | reverse complement strand
GGCGAACACGGATGCCAACCCGCGTTTTGTCGCGAAGGATACCGGCAATTTCCGGCTGAACAACAATTCACCCTGCCTCAATACGGGGATGAATTATGAGTGGATGACCGGCGCGGTTGATTTTGAGGGCAGGAAGCGCATCCGTTACGGAACCGTGGACATGGGGGCGTATGAGCGCATCCATTCCGGCACAACCTACGGTTTCCGGTAAGCAAATTGCATATTCTGGCGGGAAGCGACGAAGACGCGACCAAGGTGTATGAAAAAACGCTGACTATAACAGATTAATTAAACAAAATTATTGAGGAATAAAAAATGTTAAAAACAAAACCCACCCAAGGCGATACGGACTGGTTTGTGAACGATCGGTTCGGGATGTTCATCCACTGGGGGCTTTACGCCCAGCCGGCGCGCCATGAGTGGGTCAAGCATAATGAGGAAATATCGGATGAGCGCTACGATACGTATTTCCGGCATTTCGATCCGGATCTCTACAAGCCCGAGCTGTGGGCCAAGACCGCGGCCGACGCGGGCATGAAATATTTTGTCATCACCACCAAGCACCATGAGGGCTTCTGCCTGTGGGACACCAAGCTCACCGATTACAAGGCGCCGAATACGCCGGCCGGCCGAGACCTGTTGACTCCCATGGTCAAGGCCTTTCGCGAGCAGGACCTGCGCGTCGGGTTTTATCACTCGTTGATTGACTGGCATCATCCCCAGAATGTCATTGATCCGCATATCGGGCCTTATCGTAATCGGCCGGATCGCGTGCAGATGAACAAGGGGCGCGATCAGGCCAAGTATGCCCGTTATCTGCACGGCCAGGTACGTGAACTCCTGACCCAGTTCGGCAAAGTGGATGTGCTCTGGTTCGATTTCAGCTATCCCAAGCCGGATGGCAGTGGCAAGGGCCACAAGGACTGGCAAAGCGAAAAACTGTACGCCCTGGTCCGCAAGCTGGCACCGCACATTATCCTGAACGACCGGTTGGATCTGCCTGAGTGCTGGGACATCAAAACGCCCGAGCAGTATCAGCCCCGGGAGTGGGTGCGGGTTAACGGTCAGCGGGTGGTCTGGGAGGCCTGCCAGACATTCTCCGGTTCATGGGGCTACCATCGTGATGAAACCAGTTGGAAGAGCGTGGATCAGTTGGTGCAAATGCTGATTGATTCCGTCAGCAAGGGCGGCAACCTTTTGTTGAACGTCGGGCCGACCGGCCGCGGCGAATTTGATCAACGCGCACTTGATCGGCTGGCCGCCATGGGCGCATGGATGAAACGCCACAGCCGCTCCATTTACGGGTGCACGCAGGCGCCGGACGGATTTCAAACGCCACAAGATTGTCGCCTGACCTATAACCCGCAGACGAACCGGCTTTACGTGCACGTGTTTGCCTGGCCGTTCGTGCACCTGCACATGGACGGATTCACCGGCAAGGTCGAATACGCTCAGCTTCTGAATGACGCATCCGAAATAAAATTTACCAACTTGTCCGAATGCGCCCCGCACGGGCAGACTCAGCCGCCGCCGTCCAGCCGGAATACTCTAATGCTGACCCTGCCGGTGCAGAAGCCCCCGGTGCCCGTGCCGGTGATTGAATTGTTCCTGAAATAGGCGACCGATAATATGGAGGATAATCGCAGATGAAAACAGCCCATGTATTCTTTTTCTGTCTTTTTTTCGGAACGGCGGCGTTGGCCGATATGACTGTTGTCCAAACGCTCAAATCGAATCTTATGCCGGGTGCACAGCAAAATACCATGACGATGCTTGTCAAGGGGCAGAAGGCAAGGATTGATCTGCCGGCAAGCCGGATGTCCTCGATTATTGACGCCAAGGAAGGGAAAATGTTCACCCTCATTCATAAGGAAAAACAGGTGATTGTCATGTCCCTTGACGATCTTAAGAAGAGCGCGGCGTCGGCGACCCAGTCAGGGCAGGGGAAGACAAAGCCCGTAATTAAAAAGACCGGCAAGGTCGAAACTATCCAGGGATACAAATGCGCCGAGTATGACTTTGTCGGCGTCGGCGACAATCCGGCCAAGATCAAATGCTGGATTACCGAGGATGTCGATGATTCCGAGATGGAGGTTGTCCGTTCTTTCAGCGGCCGGATGGGCGGATTGTTCGGTTTTAACGACGTTCAGAAGCCGAAAGGAATGGTAATCCGTTCGGTGTCAAAAATGAACGTTGCCGGCCGCGATGTAACCAGCGAGAGCGAAGTGCTGAGCATTAAAAGGGAAGCGGTTGCCGATTCAGCCTTTACAATTCCGGCCGATTATAAAATGATGGAGTTGCCGTCCTTTAATCCTCCGCCAGGGAAGCAGGAATAGGATAGCGGATAGCGTTTATTCGCGGCGGACTATGCGCTATCCGCTCCACGCTAAACGCTTCGCGAACTACATCTCCATCGGCTTCCGTCAGCGGGCTGGAATCGCTTCCGTTGAGATGATTTCAGACTTGCTGAATGTTTTAAAAATACCCGGCTCAATTTCCATATTGATATCGCCGTTGGCAAATGTATCGCGGATAATGCCCCGGAAAGTCTGTTCCGGTTTGTCGCCGGTGCGGATGATTATGTTCGGCACAAATGGCACGGGGCGCAAGGTAAGTTTTTCATGAATGATGACGGTTTGCTTGGGCATGACATCCAATGTGCGCTGAATGTCAAGATACCCCTTTTTGGTGAACTGCAGTTGATGCCGGCCCTGCGGAATAAAATCAATCTGAAGCTGGTCTGAGGTTTGATCGCGGCCGCGGGCTTTTGTTGTGCCGCGGAATTCGCCGTCCAAGTAGACGTTTATATCCGACGGCATAGTTGAGATGAGCATTGTTCCGCTGCTTTTGACAAGACGGAATTCTACGGAAGTTTCCCCGCCGAAAGTTACCTCATTGGTTTGGGTCTGCGAGTCGTAGCCTTTCAGTTCGGCGCGGATTACATATTGGCCCGAAGGAATATTGGTGGCATTGAGGGGGGATTCGGTTTTGAACTGGTTGTTCAGGTAGATGCGTGCCTTTGCGGGTTCGGAAAGAACGGTCAATTTGCCGGGCAATGGTTTCAAAATAGACGATATTTTCTGGTTTTCGCCGGCTTGGATGGAAATTTCATGCTGGACGGAAGAATGCCCCTTAAGCGCCACTTCGATGCTGTGTTTCCCTGTTTTAGCGCCGGTCAATTTCAGGGGGGTTGTCCCGATGGCCGCGTTATCCATGGTAACCACTGCGCCGGTTGGCGAAGATTCCACAAAAAGCACGGCTGAATCGGGGGTGAGATTTGCGTCAACCTTTAATGGCGTCCGGTCTTCAACGTTAAGGTTGAGTGTCTTTGGGATATATCCCGGTTTGCTGATCTGCAGGCGGCTTTGTCCCGGCGGGAAATTATGCGAAAAGAAAGGCGTCTTGCCGATGTTCGCCCCGTCAATTGCGACATCGGCTCCCGCCGGAACGGAACAAATTAGAACCAGCCCTTTCAGGGGTTCAAGGTTAAGTTCCACGGCGAGCCGTTCGCCGGCTTTCGTCGTAACGGTGGATCGTGTTTCGCGGTATCCCGGTTTACGGACGATAAGAATATGTTCGCCCGCGGCAACGGGTGCGATCGTTGCGGGAGTGCTGCCACAGGTGACGGAATCGCAAAATAAATTCGCGCCGGCCGGATCGGTGGTGACATAAATCTGGCCTGATTTTTTAAGTTCTCCCTGCCGGCAGGCGGAAATAAAAACCAAGAGAAAACAGAGGCCAGCCGTAATCTGGCCTCTGATCTCTGACTTCTGATCTCTTGTATAAAATTTCATTTTTTCTTCAAATGCCGTTCAACATCAATCAGTTTTTTTTGCGCGTTTTGATGCCGTTCGTCGGCGCGGTCAGGCACTTTTTCAATGAGAATGCGCAGGTTCATGGCGGCTTCATTCCAGTCCCTGAGTTTTATGGCCCTTTCGGCGAGGAAGAGATGATTTTGGTGCGTTTCCTCCAGTTCCCGCTCGCCTTCGCGGCGCAGGGCGACGGCATCGGCGTAGTAATCAGGCTTGGGATCAACGGTTTCAAGATACCATTCGGTTTCCTTGAGGGAGCGGATGGAAAGCGCAAGGTTTTCGCGCTTAACCTCGCGCTGATCATAAAGGCTGCGGCCAAGCAGGGAAGAAGATTTTGCGAGCTCAAGCAGTTTTTCCCTGGTCAGCGCCAAAGCGGTCAATCCGATTTCGTTCTGGGCGAATTCCTCAATTGCCTCGCGGGCTTTTTTAAATTGTTCCGGTTCAATCGTGTTCAAAACTTTTACGCGATGGGTTTTCCTGCCGATTGTCACCGTCAGGTCCCAGCGGTCATAGACTTCCTCAATGCTGCCCTTGTATAGTTCCTTAAGACTGCTGAAATCCGATTGAATGATGGTATTGCCAAGGGAGTTGATCAGCTCCCGGTCAATTTTCTTGCGCTGATTTTTAGGCACGTGTCTTTTGTTTTCAAGGTCGTCAATCTGGACGGAAAGCTCGCCGTTTTGCAGTTCCAGTTCGTACCTGAAAATATTTTTAGGGCTGGCCTGGATTTTTTCATAATAAATTTCAAGCGCCTGGGATTGTTCGCCCGCAAACGGAGCAGGGTTGGTTCCCGGCTCGGGCGGTTTTAAAAAGCGGGAAAAGAGCGAGAGAACGGCCGCGCAACCGGCGACCACGAGGACAATGGTTAATAACGTTGTCTTTCTGTTCTTGACGCCCGGCCTTAATAGAGATTCGGGCTTGACGTCTGCGGGTTGGGATTCCGGGTCGCTGAAAAGATGAGCGGTTGACGATGAAGGAAACGCGTCGCTGACCACTTTCAGGGTTGTATCGCCGAGCATAAGCCGGTCGCCGAGCAGCATGCGGGTGATATGAACCGGTTCTGAATTAAGAAAAGTGTTATTGGCGCTGCCGAGGTCTTCTACCCATAATCCCTCGTTCGGCTTGAAAAAGATGCGGCAATGATAACGGGACATTACCGGGTCCTTGAGCGCAATATCGTTGTTGCTTGAACGCCCGAGGCGCGCCCCTTCCGGCCGGATTGTTATTTTCCTGCCTTGGTCCGGACCTTTTTCAACAATAAGATGAATGAGCTTTTCTTGCGTCATATGCCTGCCGTCGGAAGCCTTTTTTGATTAATATCTTCTTTTTACACAAAAGATCAAATAAAAAAACGGTTTGGATTAATGAAAAGCACCCAGGCCCGCTCTTGGCGAGGCTTCGTCCGGACTTCGGCTCCGAGACGAGCAAGGCGAGCTTCGCCGAGCCGAAACGAGTCAAGATGAGGCATAATATGCCCCCTTCGTTTCCCGGATGAAGAAGGCGGCGACGGCCGAACAGGCCGCCAACACTGCGCAGCCGGCAAGAATCAGCCGGTAGGCAATAATCGGGTAAACAATGCCTTGGGCCGTCACGATGGCCTGTTCCTTGAAACAATCCATGACCAGGCCGGAAAGGTTCGTGATAATGGCCACGACGACATAAGCCGCGCAATTGCCGATGCCCATGCTCGTCGCCGCCGCCGGGCCTATATTCACCTCTTTGACTGAAGCCAGAACAATCGGTGACATGGATGCGGCGGCCCCGAGAATAATAAAACCTGTCCCGATAATACGGTAGTCCGGCCGGCCGTGCATGGCAACCGTCAACAGGACGGTTGTTATGAGTGTCAGGAACACAGCTGTCAAAATAACCGGTTTGCGCCGGTTGCCGATAAGACGCGAGATGAACCCCGCCAGCGATGAGGCGCCCATGCAAAAAATCATCATGACAAATATTATTGAGGCGGCCTGGGCGGAGGAAACCGCGCAGCAATCGGTCAGCATTTTCTTCCCGATTGCGGCCTGGAAAAGGAAATAAATGGAAAAATTTATCGCGCCGGAAACGATGACCGGATAGGTCAAGGGATTGCGCAATACACGGCCGACGCAAATTGCCGTTTGAGGAACGTTTTGTGTCCCTGGAACACGTAATTTGCGAAAAACAATGCCGGTAACAATCAAGGCGAGCAGGCTCAAGACTCCCGCGCCGAGCATCGCCGTCCGCCAGCCGAAATGACTGACCGCCCTTTCAAACGGAAACGTGCCGGCCAGTCCGCCGCTGTATCCGATAAAGAGCGAAACCCCGAGCCAGATGGCAAAATGACGCGGATTAAAGAGCGTGTCAATTTCCTTGACGAGACTGATGAAGATTGTGCTGGCGCCGACGGCCAGTATGGCCCGGGTGAGATAAAGCATCGAGAGCGAGTCGGAGAGCGGGAAAAGAATTGAAGCGCCGACCAGGACAGTTGCCCCAAGGAGCATTGTGCGTCGCCCGCCGAACTGATCGGCGAAGATGCCGATAAAAAATTGCGCAAAAGCGTAAATATATAAAAATATTGAACTGAGCGCGGTAATGGCCGTCGCGGTCGTTTTGAAATCGCGCTGCAGCTCGTCAAAACAGACGCCCGGCACGGCAATGCGCTGGAAATACGAGAAAAAGTAGAGCAGGCACATGGAGAGCAGCAAAAGAAGCTTGCGCCATTCTGTTTTAAAAAAAATATGAATGCCGGTTGATTTCATGGCCTTGCAATAACAGGGTGAAATAAAATGTATTATCCAGCGAAGAATGCCTGGGATGGGAGTCGAACCCATACGGCCTTTAGGGCCATCGGATTTTAAGTCCGATGCGTCTGCCATTCCGCCACCCAGGCGAAGCGGGTGTTTTCGTTGATTAAAAATGATTTTAATCAATGTTTATAGGTATTATGTCAATTATGCCTTTGTTACTGCTTGACACTCCTTAGATATTCTTGACACTAAAATCCAGCCGGTAGAAAGCCTACAAAAAGCCTACAAACCGGATTAACGTGATTTCGCGCCAACCTTTTCAGTTCTGCCAGTTTTACCATAACCAGCCTGTGGCTCGGCGCCCCTTAGTTCTCGCTGGGGTGAAACAATTCTAAGTTTTTTAAATGCTTCCCAATCGCCGGGCGGTCTGTCATCGGGGTCAAAACCCTTGAATTCAAGAGTGTGGATGGGTCGGCCGTTTGATTTTTCTACCAACTTGACATAAGCAAGCATTAAGGACTGCATTATATCTGATCGCTTACGCTTGCCTTGCGAACACGCGGCCCCGTCGAATCTTTCAAGCAAGTCCAGCCCTATTCTCATGTTTATCTGTTTTGATTTTTTATTCATAACTATACCTTCCGAATTTCTTTTTAAAATCAATGTATATACAAATGCTATTAAAAGCAAGCAAAACCAAGCGTTTTCTTTAGCTAATTTTTAAGGCTATTATTTCGTTGACAATGTATAGACATTGCTATATATTGTTCAGCATGAAAAGCAAATTTCTGATTATCCGAATCAGCAAGGATGAAAAGAAGCAGATTAAAAAGGCCGCTCGGAACTCAAAATCCGTGGCGGCCTTTTTGCTTTCATCGGCGCGGATGGCGGTCAAGTACCGGAAGCTCTTAACCCAGGCCGAAGCACTGGCCGGGAAATACACAAGGTCTGAGTTGCAATTAACTGTCGCTGGCCGGCGTTAAGAGAATGAAAACAACAACACTTGAACTGATCCGGAGCGTCCTTAAAGCCGATGAAACAGTTACGGCCGACGAACGGGCGCGAATTATCCGGGCTATGAGCACGCCAAGTGAAACACCAAAGCCGGACAGGTTGCGGATTGCATCATTCAAAGAGGCGGCAGAACGGCTGGGCGTGGCCCGCCGGACAATTTATTACTATTGTCGCAAGGGTTTTTTGACGCGCGTATCCATACCAGGCAAAGAACGTGCAAACGGTGTAACAGGAGAATCGTTGGAGAACGCAATAAAAGGAGCGGCATGAAAAATGAAGGCTATATATATCCTACTGATCTTTTTCGCGTTTTACGCGCCCGAGCTGAACGGCAACGTCAAAAATGGATTGAACCGCCAAAATTCCCGGAATCCATCACCGACTCAATCCGTGCCCTTGAAAACATTCTCTCCTGCGGCCATCTCAGGAACCTTGACCGGATGGGCGACGTGGTACAGCCGAGAGAGTTGCCGGCGAGAAGGAACAGGCGGCCGGCGAATCCTAATGGCAAACACTTAGCCGCTTATAGACTCGCATTTTACTTGCGCCCTACCGACAAACATAACCGCAAAATTGAACATGAAGTTCGGGCAACAGATCCGCGTGACGAACCTAGTGAACGGCCGCACGACTTTACTGACATTCACGGACCGCGGCCCAGGACGCCGGTCCCGTTCTCAGGGGACTATCATTGATATAACCCGGGCGGCTTTTTTAGCCTTGGACGGACAACTACAGAGCGGTCGGATGAGCGTCAGTGTGGAGATTTATGAAACACATATCCCAAACAATCATTGATCTGTTTGAAAAAGGAGATCTACCCGACCGAGTGCGCTGTAGCCGACCGGACCATGCAGGATCAACCTATACATGGGCGCCAGACCTTCGATGTTATCGTGCTGATGATGGCGCGGGGTGTTTTTTAACGTGGTATGTGAAACGAAGTTTTGGAGTTTTTTTTCACGAATATGAATAATCCCTCTTTAATTCAAGGCGATAATCAACAGCTAAAACTGTTCGGCTCAGATCAGATGGACGACACGCTTTTTGCCGCTGAAGAGACGGCTGAACAGCGTGAATACACCGGCGCGCGTCTTTTCGCTAAGGATCCTGAGCGTTACAAAGCGATCGTAGCGCTGAGCGGTGAAGGATTGGGCGTCTTACGCATTGGAAAGATTCTGCACGTCAGTCCTCATACGGTCATGGCCGTCCGCGCCCGCGAACCTGAATGTGTGGCAATAGAAAAAAGTAGGATAGCTGGTTTATCCCGCGAAGCCATGCGAATGTGTGTGGAAGGTATCCTTGAATTGCTCTGCGATCCGGAGCAACGGAAGAAGATGAGCATCAAGGAACTTGGTATCACATTTGGCATCCTCGCTGAGAAGCACGAATTACTATCCGGCGCGCCAACAGCCAGAATCCAGACAATCGGTGATCCCACCGCAGTCGGAATCCTTGAACACATGCGCTGGGCGAAGGAAGAATATGAGCGGCGAATGGGTTTTGGGGAAGGAAAAGAAGAGCAAAAGGAAGACGTCAAACCAGCTCCGGGCTCAGGTGAAGACCAAGATCGGCCGACGATCGGGACGCCTGGACCAGCTCCGCGGCTTCCGATTGCGCTCCTGGAAGCACCCAAATGTAGCATAGGGCAGACGCCCCACCGCATTGAAGAAACCCTTGCAAACATTGATCGGAATGAAGGGGGCAAAAACGTGTCCGATATTATGTCTCCTAACAATTTAGACGGAGCTAAGACAAGCACATGAATATCAATGCGTTACAACTGAAAACGAAAAACATGATTAGTAGACATCATAGACATTATGCGACGTGCTTAAAGGCAGTTTATGGAATGAATGGCATGAATGTCCAGATGTCGGCAATGGACAGAGCGGCGATCAGCGTAGAGGGTCAGTTCCAAATGAAGAGTGTCAGACAGGCGGGGGGGGTCAATTGGCCGCGCCGGCCCCTCTGAAGTATCAATCGGTTCATAGCGCACGAAAAATTTTATAAAGGAGGGAAGATAGACGATGAAGATCAACTTTCTGAAGGCGTTGTGGGGAACGGAACGCGAGCAAGAAACCATTGAGGACATTCCGAAATTTCAAAAAATCCCGCACATGGGAACTTCTCCGGCCAGCCGCGAACAGAAGCGGCAGAGATTCGCCAGGCGGATTACAAGGAGGCATCAGCGATGAAAGAAACCGCAGTATTCAACCTGACAGAAGAGAACGTAGCGGACGCCCTGGGATTGACCAGGGAAACCGTGCGGCAACTACGCGCCGATGAACTCTACTTGGATGAGGACTTCATAAATGAAACCGGCGGCCGCGGGATCTGCTATGCGGAACATGCGATTGAGAAGTTGCGCCTGATCCTCAAAGAAAGCGCCGCGCCTGGCGCAAAACTGGGCGATATTGCCGTCCTCAACGTCTTACCCGCCGCGGCCGCCGACGACAAGGCCACGGTCATTCTGGATGCCGTGGTAACTAAGATTTACACCCATAATCCACATTACCTTGAAGCGATTTTGGGCGGTCAGCCGATCAATGTCCGGGTGAATAGCAACGTCAACTTCATCCCTGGGATGATCCTTCCTTCTCGAAACCTATCAAAGAAAAACCCGCGCCAGTATGGCTTCATAGGGCGCTGTCCAAGAGGAAGGGGGACCTGGTGAAGACAATCAACAGAGGCAACGGCGATTGGCGGCCCTGGTGGGTCGGCAAGACGATGAAATGCGAAGAATGCGGCCAGATCATTGAGTTGGAGGCTGGGGACGAGAACCTGGCTAACTGGATGCCTACGATTGACGATAGTGTCTGCATCCGGTGTGAACGCTGTGGAAACACGGTAACGCTGAAGAAACTGAAACAGAACCCACCCCGGCCTTTGGCCACCCCTCCAATGGAGAGGATCCAAGACAAAAAGGAGGCAGAAAAATGCGAATCAGAACAATAAAACCGGACTTCTTTAAGGATGAACAATTAGCAGAATTAACACCCTTCGCACGGCTGTTGTTTATCGGATTATGGCTTATGGCGGACCGGGATGGACGCTTGGAGGATCGCCCAAAACGGATTGAGGCGGAGATCCTACCCTATGACTTTCAAGACGTGGACGCACTCCTGAAGGAGTTAGCAGACCATGAAGAACATTTTATCATCCGTTATGAAGTTGACGGCAAGAAGATCATTCAGGTCCGGACCTTCTTAAAACATCAAAGGATAAATGGCAAGGAAGCCGATACCGCCTCACTTCTTCCAAAGTGTGAAGCACCTGAGAAGCAACGGGGAAGCAATGGGGAAGCAACGGGGAAGCAGTTGGGAAGCAACGGGGAAGCATCCCTTGACGATAAGCCACTAAAACACCTTGAAAACGTTGATAAATTAGAGAGGGAAGCAATGGGGAAGCAACGGGGAAGCAATGGGGAAGCAGTTGAGACGGTTGGAAGGGAAGGGAAAGGAAAGGAAGGGGAAGGAGGGTCGTTGGAACTCCCTCCACCTCCGGACGGATTGCTTTCGCAAGTGAAGTGGATCAAGGAGATCCGGAAAGAATTTGCCGCCCTACGCGATGTGGACATTGAAAACGCGCTCACCGGATGCCCGGACGAAGAAGCCCGGAAATCAGGAATGCGCGATTTTGGCCGGGACATGATCGCAACTTTGGGACCATTGCCGCCAATTCCTTCAAAAAAGTTGCGCGGTTATCTTTATCTTGCGGAAAAAGAACGCGCAAAAACGGCCCCTCCATCCGGCGGTAGGACACCAGGGATTGAAAATCTCACCGTGGAAGAACTTATTGAACGGGCAAACGACGCTGTAGCCAGGAAAGGAATTTAATCAATGGATGGAAACGAGATCAAGGAACGTCTGAATCAACGGGCGGAGAGTGTCTGCGCTTATTTGTTGCCGACCGGAAAGAAGGACGGGGCCGAATGGGTATGCGGCGATGTAACCGGGACGCCAGGGACAAGTTTGCGGATCCACTTGAGCGGCGCGAAGGTTGGGTATTGGGCTGACTTTCAGGCGGCCGATCAATACCGCGGCCGCAATCTACTTTCGCTCTGGATGGCGGTCCGGAAGGTCCAGTTTGTCCCGGCCATGAAAGAGGCAATGGACTTTTTGGGGATGAAAGAAGACCGCGGCTGGCGACGGGTCAGTGGTGAGAAGCATTTTGCGAAGGAAGCGGCGAAGGCGGTTGAAAAGGCACCGCCGGCGCCGGCAACTCCGCCGATAAATCTTGACCGTGAATATGTGCCATTGCGAAAAGAAGGTCCAGTGTTTAAGTGGCTAACTGAGACGCGGAAAATTCCGCCGGCTGTGCTGGAGTTATACAAGATCGGTGAAAGCCAGGAAGGAGATTGTGTTGTATTCCCCAGTTTCACCCAGGATGGAAAACTAAACAGTCTGAAGTTCAGAAATATCGTTGACAAAAGCAAGATGTTCGTTCTCCCGAAGGGCGCACCGAAAATGCTGTTTGGGATTCAGGCAATCCCCACCGAACAATGCGACTTGTTCATTAGCGAAGGCGAAATAGATGCTATGACGCTTGCGGCCTACGGTTTCCCCGCGGTGAGTGTTCCGTTTGGAGCAAAGTGGCCGGGATCCGATGGCAAGGACCCGAATACGGAATGGATCAAACACGATTATGAATGGATTGAAAAATTCATTGAGGTTTTTCTGTGCCTGGATGCGGACGATCCAGGACAAAAAGCTACTGCGGCTTTGATTCCGCGGATCGGGCGGACCAGGTGCAGAATTTTGGATTATCCGGCCGGGAAGAAGGACCCGAATGAGTGCCTGGTGGCCGGCCTGGGTGAACAAGAATTTTGGAAGTTTATGAATGCGGCCCGCGATCTGGATCCGGAAGAGTTGTTGAAACCTTCCGAGATTGAACAAGACATTTGGTTTGAGTTTTATCCGGACCTAAATGACAAGAAACGGCTTGGGGATCCTACGCCCTGGCCGGCGCTGAAATTCACATTTAATCCGAGCGAGTTGACGATCTGGCATGGTTACAGCGGCAACGGTAAGACGATCCTGCTGAATCATGTGATGCTGGTTTTCGCCGCGTTGTGCGGGAAGAGCAGTTGCATAGCCAGTTTGGAATTTCCGGCGCGAAAAACATTCAAAAATCTTTGCCGGCAAGCAATGGGCCGCGGCCATCCGGCTTCCGCCGAGGAATTGCATGACGTGATCCGGTGGATGGATAATTATTTCTGGCTCTACGCTCATATCGGCGAGACTACCGTGGAAGATGCGCTCTACGTTTTCCAGTATGTTGCGAAGAAGTATGGCGTCCAGCATTTTGTCCTGGATTCGCTGATGATGCTGACCGAGATCGGCGGCGAAGAATACGACAAGCAGAAGGCGGTGTGTCTGCGACTGAAGCAGTTTGCGACAGATTACAACGTCCACATGCATCTTGTCGCGCACAGCAAGAAGCCGGACAGCAAACACGATCCGGATAAATACCCGCCGCGCAAGTATGACATATCGGGATCCGGGAACATTTCCAACGTGGCCGATAACGTGATTTGCGTTTGGCGCAACAAGGAAAAGGAAAACGCGCTGGCGAGTGCGATTGATATGGATAAGGCGGGAGAAAAAGAGGACGCCCAGGCCGTTCGGAATAAATATCTACCGAAAGAAGATGCACGGTTCATCATTCAGAAAAACCGGGAAACAGGCGAAGAGGTATGGCGGCGTCTGTTTTTCGATAAAGGAGAGGAGGGAAGCTGGCAATACTTTGACGAAGACACAAAGGCGCTCGGCGCCGTGCAGTTTTGGAAGAAACAGTAAGTCAACAAAGAACAGGAGGAAAAGCGGATGAAAGAAGAAAAGAACAGCGCAGAAGTTGGGATCAAGTCGGTGAATTTAACTTTAAGGGGACGCCCCGGATCCCGATTAGTAATTCATGCCTTTACTGACAAGGCTAAACAGGAAATTCGGGACAAGCAACAGAAGAAAGCAAAAAAAGCGAAAGAACAAAGAGATCCAAACGCCGAATTTATGGCGGCGCGGTATGTGGACGATCAAGGGCGCGAATGTGCGCCAGTTACGGCATTAAAAAAGGCGATTATCACAGCGGCAACCGCATTTGACGACATTACAAAAGTCGGTCTGCGGCAAGCGGTGTTTGTGGATTCTATTACGGCTCCTGGTGCGGATTACATTCCGATTGAAACCCTTGAAGGAAAACCGGCCGTGGGAGTGATGCGCGAAGATGCCGTTACCATCGGGATTAACACGCGCGGACTGACATACCGGCCCGAATATAAGGAGTGGCAGTTGCGGATCCGGATCGAATTCAATCCGCGGATCGTCAGCGAAGAACAATTATTGGCCCTGGTAGATCAAGCCGGTTGGGGTGTGGGAATTTGTGAAGGTCGGCCTGAAAGATCAAGTGCGTTAGGTTGGGGAAGATTCATGCGAGTTTGATCCGGTTAAGTGCGGCGGCGATCGTCCGGATCCGGCCGGGCATGGCAGGCGCGTTCAGGATGGGCTTGTCGTGGTTGGGAAAAGTTGAGAGCGGCGTGGCAGGTAAGGTCGTGATTGGAACGGCGCGACCAGGCAAGACATGGTTTGGCAGGCGTGGCGAGGTCTGGTTCGGTTTGGTAAGGAATGGGTTTGGCAGGCGGGGCATGAAATGGCAAGGCAAGATGCACTACGGAAAGCACGGCAGGTTTGGTTAAGCGAGTTATAACGAGGTCTGGCCGGGTCAGGCATGGCAGGTGAGGCGTGGCACGGTCTGATTCGGCAAGGTCGGGTTTGGACGCGGCCCGGCCGGCGAGGCATGGAGTTTAGTAATGAGAAAACCGGAAAACAGAGAGAAGTTCAAAAAGATCATTGCGACCATGACAGAATTCTACGGCAAACGCGACGCGAAAATGGTTGTGGAGGTTTTGGAAGAAGAGGCGGTCAAAGCGAAGGAGTTGGAGGCGCGGCGTGAACTGAAACGGATACGAACGAAGGCAGAGGAAGGAGAAAAAAATGGCACGGACAATATCGGAAGAAAAGAAAACATATCTGGCTAAGGTTAATAATGAAGAGATTGCGGGGCAAATCTTCCAGATATTTCACAATAAAGCGCTGGCATTGCCACCTTTACAAGTGCCGCCTTGTTTGACGGTAAAACAATTTTTGGAGATTGAGACGAATGGTGCGGAGAACAGAGAAAGATGAGGGAACGATTACCAGACACGCGGCAGAGCATAACGCACAAGGCGGTCATACGGTGGAACAAAAAACGGATAAAATTTTATATCACGGTGGGGGTTTATCCGGATGGTCGGTCAGGGGAAGTGTTTTTGGAATTCGATCAATCGGGATCCATGCTGGATGGCTGGGCGGATTCCTGGTCAACAGCTTTCTCAATGCTTCTACAACATGGAGAAACGCTGGAGAACCTGGTGAACAAGTTTGGCCGGCGGAGATTTGATCCCCAGGGCATGACGGAGAATCCGGAGATCCCGTTCGCTTCAAGCGTGGTGGATTATGTGGTGCGGTGGATGGAAAAACAGTTTGGAAAAAAGGAGGTAGAAAGTGCCGACAAAAATTGAATGGTGTGATGAGACGTGGAATTTTCTGACGGGTTGCTCTCCGCTCAGTGAAGGGTGCCAGCATTGCTACGCTAAACGGATGGCGAAGCGGCTGGCCGGGCGGTATGGGTATCCGAAGGATGATCCGTTTCGGGTAACATTTCATCCGGATCGGATGGAAGAACCGTGGAAGTGGGCGAAGCCGCGGATTGTCTTTCCGTGTTCCATGTCCGATCTGTTTCACCATGACGTTGACGGGATTGATCTGGCCCAGGTGCGCCGGGATGCGTGGCACATCATGGAATCCTGCCCGCGGGATACATTCCTTGTGCTGACGAAGCGGGATACGATCATGCGTTCATTCTGCATGACCCGCGAACCGATGAAGCATATCTGGCTGGGAGTTACCGTTGAAAATCAGAAACACGACGATCGGATCATAACCTTGCTGAATACACCGGCCGGAAAAAGGTTTGTGAGTATTGAGCCGATGCTGGGTCCGGTTGATCTTACGCGGATAAAAATCGAATGGCTGGCTATTCCCCAGGGAGCCGTCCGGCCGATCGGGCGCGTGATCGAAGTCAACGCCTTGACCGGAAACACGATTGACCACATGGGAATTGAGCGGACCGGCGGCCCAAAATTGGACCTGGTGATCTGCGGTGGCGAGACGGGGCCCGGTGCGCGGGAATGTAACCTGGCTTGGCCGCGGTTATTGCGCGATCAATGCGTTAAGGCCGGCGTTCCATTCTTTTTCAAGAAGTGGGGTGATTGGAATGCACGACATTACGGCCGGCATTTTGCAAAACAGTTAATCGGATCATGTATAGACGGCCAGCAATGGCGGCAATGGCCCGTGAGCGGCGTTGAATCCGCCGCGCCAAGGAGGTCAGCATGAACCGAAAACTGAAATCGCGTTGGGTTCAACGTCGCGCTCCACGGGCTTGTTGGAACTGTAAATGGTTTGCGCCATTAGGCACAGCGGTAGTGAATGAGAGAATGCAAGGCATGTGTAGGAGGTATGCCCCTGATCCTCATATGGGCTGGCCGAACATCGGAGGGCATCATGTTTGTGGAGATCACCAATACTAAGTTTATAGAAAGGAGGAAGTGATGATTGAATTTGGAACACATATTAAATTTGTGCCGGACATTCCGAAGCCCAAGACGAAGACCTGGCGTGTGTTGAATAAATACGACGAGGGACATTTGGGCTGGATAGGATGGTTTGCCCGGTGGCGCAAGTATTCATTCTTCCCGAATGCGAACACTGTTTATGAACAGGTCTGCCTTCGGGAGATCGCTGACTTCTGTGAACGCAAAACGCAAGAACACAAGAAAGGAGGATAATGAAAACATTGAAGGGCATCGGGTTTTTGTTGCTGATCGTGATCGTGGTATTCGGACTGACCTACCTTGATTACTGGATTTTTGCAACGAATCATCCCGGCGCTCCGTGGTGGGGATGGTTTTTAGAAAAATAACACAAGGAGGAAATGATGAAGGCATTTTTGAGAATGATTGCGCGGAATTTTATCACGCTAACGGTCGGCCTGGTATGGCGGCTTAATCGGGCGTGGAGTCGTCTATGGCATGTTGAGTCATGGATTGACCGGGAGATTGGCAAGGCGCTCAAACAAGAGCATGAGTTAGCCGCCGCTCAAAGGGGTGCAGACCAGCGCTTCCGGCATGACGTGTTTTTATTGATCGCCGCTATTCTGATGAAACACGGCGGAAGTCTGACGATCCGGAAGGGCGATATTATGCGGGTGCCCCCGAATTATTCCATTGAGCAAACTGAAGATAAGATATTCGGAGCAATTCGTCTGAATATCAGGTTTCGGCCGTAAGAAAGGAAACATGAGAAATAAAACAAAAGCTGATCTTGAAAAGGATATTCGCCGCCTCCACGCGCAAATCTATTACTGGAAACGGAAAGAGAAGGATCATGCTCATTTACGGAAGATTGAACGCGGCATGAGAGAGTTGGCAAATAATATCAGGATTGTCGGCCGGGAACACAACATGGTCGGTTTTCCTTTTTGCTTTGACATTAAAGGCGGCCCGTTATGGTTTCATTATAATTGCCGTTGCGCGGCCGAGGCGGACATTATCAAACGTCGGATAAGGGATGAATGGTGCGGAATATATCGCCGTATTTTATCTTTTAATAGGGAGATTTTGTAACGATGAAGAAAAGAAAAGTTCGGGGCACTATTATTAACCGCCAAGAATTGCGGGTAATAAAACATTTGGAACAAAAAAGACGGATGAGAATTATATCCGACGAGGAAAACATACTACTACATGCTGTATTCAGATTATCTTTAATGATTTTAAGGAGTGAAATGTTAATGGGTAGATTTATCCGTGAATGGAGGAAATCAGGATGAACGGAATTGAAGGACATGCGCGGATACCGCCGCCTGGATGGGAGGACATTCGGGCAGAGGCGGCCATATCGGGGACGACGCCAGAAGTAGCCGCTGACAAACTTCTCCGGATGCGGGCGAAGGAACTTGACGCGGAGCTGGCGGATCCGCTCCATAATGGCTATGAGTCGCCGATCTGGCATGTCTGCGACGCGCTCCTGGGATTTTCGTGGTGTTATGACCAGTTATTTTTGCGGGAGTTAAGACGGCGGGATGGCTGGACGAATCTGCCCGATCGCGTAAATCGTCCGGATCGAGAGTTATGGGATGAGTTTTGTGAGCGGATGCGGAAACACCTGGGCTATGAGCGGCCTGTGAAGGCGTTGCTGATCCTGGGCGGACACCGATCGTCAAAGTCTGAATATCCGGCAAAACGGAGCATGATGATGGTGAAAGAGAAACCGCATTCGCAGATTTGCGCCTTTCACATGAGCGATCCCCGGAGTGTTACCGATCAACAACCGCTCTTCTGGAAATATATGCCGTTGGAGTGGCAGATTCAGATTGCGAGTCTGATGGCATACATTAAATACAAGAAGAAGACCGGATTTTCAGAGAACAGTTTTATCACGCCAAACGGCGCTATGGTTTATTTTCTGAATTACCAGCAGAACAAGGACGTGGCCTTTGAAGGCAAGGAAATGGACCTGGCTTGTCCGGATGAATTGATCCCGGTGGATTGGGTGGAGGATATACTTTTACGGTTGACAACGCGAGCCGGCAAAGCGATTCCGACCTTTACACCGAAAAATGGTTATACGCCGACAGTAGGATTATTTCTTAAAAGCGCGACGATTATGAGGACGATTACGGCGTATTTGTGTCCGCGGGACAACAAGGAAACGGATGAGGCGCGGGCGCTGAGTTTGACACCGGAACAGTATGCGGAATTATGGACAGCGGTGGATAAGAAGCGGCCGGCAATGGCTCCGCAATGCGAACCTGAAGACGTGTTGAAATGGTTGGAAGAAGGCACAGAGGCACAAAGGCAGAAGGCACAAAGTAAAGAGACAAGGGTATTTGACCAAGTGCCGCGTGTAATGAAATGCGTGGATCCACGTAAAGCAGTTGTCTTTTTCAACCCGAGTGATAATCCCTACGGCAACCCGAAAGAAGTCATTGCGGACTTGCGGAAGAAGGCAAGATGGTATGTCCGCGAACGGTTTTACGGCATGGCAGAGAAGGCCATGAGCGTATTGATCCCGAAGTTTAACAAAAAAATCCATGTTCTACCGGCCAGCCGGATCCCGGAGGGCGGGACAAACTACTTTTTCTTAGACCCAGCGAAAGATAGGAACAGTTTTATGAGCTGGTTCAAGCGGAAGGGGCAGGACGTGTATCTCTACCGGGAATGGCCGGGCCGCTACCATATTCCGGGCGTGGGAATTCCGGGCCCTTGGGCGATCCCCAGTGGCCGTAAGGATGGATTGAACGATGGGGATCCGGGGGAAGGACAGAAACCGTCATTTGGTTTTGGAAATGCCCGATACAAGTTTGAGATGGCCAGGTTAGAACGTTGGGTGGATTGGAAGAAATGGAAGGAAGAAAGAACTCTTAAATTGAATGGCAAAGATCAAAGTGATGCGTATCCAAAGGATGAAGACCTGGAAGAATGGGATGAACGGAACGGCGCCGAGGAACTTATCACGTCGCGGTTTATTGATAGCCGAGCGGCCAGCTCACCACAGATTGAGAACGACCGTCCGGTGTCGTTGAAAACAAAATTTGATGAGATAAATGTCTTTTTCTTTTTAACACCTGGCGAGGACATTGACACCGGAGTAGGCGAGATCAATTCGGCGCTGGATTATGAGTTTGACCCGTCTTCGCCAGAAGGCTCCGCCGCGGCAGGTGAGTTAAGATTCATCAATCCGCCACATTTCTTTGTCTGTGAGGATTGTGAAAATTCAATTTATTCGCTGGAGAACTGGATGAATTCCACGGATGGGCAACACGGGGCATGTAAGGATCCGATTGATTTGATCCGATATTTCTTCATGGCGGAATGCGAGGACGTGGGGCCGAACGATTATCAAGCCCGCGGCGGAGTATCCTACGGGCGAGAACAGGCCAGCGTCAACGGACAGAACAGAGTGTATCGCGGTCCGCGGAGATTACCGAGAGGGGGTGAATGATGAACGAACCGGAAACGACATTTATTCGTCCGAAGGCAATTTTTGAATGGCTGGGGATCACGCGAGATGATCTCAATAAGGTTGTGTCGGCGGGGTTGATCCATCCGGTGATATTACCTAGGGGAACATACAAAAAATATCTAACGAAAGAGATCAAGAGAGTATTCACACCCTCCGTCGCTCCCACCGTCGCTCAAAGAGTTATGGTGGGCAGACAAGGAACTATGGAGGGTAAAAAAGGAGTCAAATATGAAACTGTGTCCAAATCAAGAAAGAATAACTGATCTTTCCCTGGAGGATATTAAGAAAATGGATCCAATGGGGCCGATAGAAAATCCTAATCAAAAGGAGTCAGATATGAAGAAACTGTGGAATTGGCTACGGAAAAGAAGAATCACGACCGTCGTCGCATCGGATGCTATGCCGGTCAGGTTGGTCTACATTCAGAAGACGCCGGTGATCGGTCCGGAAAAATTACTGGAGATTTTTGCGGTGGATCCAGAAACACCGTGGCTTCTGGCGGTGTTATCAGTCCTGGCCGGCCGGGAAGAAATACAAAAGGAACAATCGGCGATATGCGAATTGCCGGATTCACAACGCGCTTTTTATTCCGGTGGAGTCCGGGAGATGGCGGACGCGCAAGAGCAGATCATTGACCTGGTGAAGAAGGGTAACGAATTGATGAAGGGAAGAAAACCGGCCCAAGGAACGAAAACAAAATAACATTGAAAGGAGGTGAGAAAAATGAAGGAAAGCGAATATCAAATCAAGACAGCTGAGATCGAAGTGCAGGAAGCTTCTCTCAACCAACAGGAAGAATCCATTGCATTGCAACGGTTGACCCTGATTGCGAGACGGGAATTACTGGACGAAACGCACAATGCACCGCAACAAGTGCCGGAGAAATAGGACTGATCCTCCGATGTCGAAACGACTATGGAGGACAAGTCGGAGGGATCTGACTGATCGAGAAAAGAGAGGGCGGGAAAGAAATTTCCCGCCCTTTTTGTATTTCGAGGGACTCTTCGACGCGAAAATCTTGCTCAGGGCAGGCAAAACGGGGTCTAACGGCACCGAAATTTGCGGATTTTGCGGATTTCGGGAACGGTCCATTGCACGGTAGATCAAATCATGGGATTTTAAGATCACAAAAGGCGAATACTGCCACGCCGAAAAAGTAATGGCAGGGAACCTTAATGATGAGGAGAAACATCATGGCGAAAGCTCAAAACACGAAAACAACAAGTGCGGCGGCGGCGTCCGAAGACGGCACCAAAACCGGAAAAGTTGGGACGACAGTCGAAGAACGAGAACGACTCGCGGCGGTTAATCAATCATCGCCGGACGGCGAAGACACCGACGAAGGTGAAGGCGCTGGAGAAGGCGAAGACACCGATCAGGGCGAAGGCACTGGTGAAGGTGAAGGCGCCGGTGAAGGCGAAGGCACCGGAGAGGGTGAAGACGATGGCGAAGGTGAAGGCACCGGCGAAGGCGCCGTTGAAGGTGAAGGTGATCCAGACTTGGATGAAGGCAAGATCAAGGACGGAGAGATAAAAGGTCTTCCGTCGGAAATCCAAGCCAAGGTCAACAAACGAATTCACGGCCTTAACATCAAACGGAAAAACGCAGAGGCGAAAGCCGAGCAGACAGAGGCGCAATTCAAAATCCTGAACACAAAACTTCAGGACGAGAATATCCAGGCGGCGATCAAGTTGGGATTCGATCCGAACTATGGCACGGCCGAGGACGCGAAGAAACTGAATCGGGTGGAGAATCTGCAAGCGTGGAGAAGTTTCTATCGGGAATATGTAGAAAACGGTTATGAGGGTTCCGGCGTGAAAGATGATCAATCTATGAACGCCGCGGAAGTGAAGCGAAAGCTTTATGCGGTTGAGGACGAGTTGATGGACATTGGCGGATCGGTCCGATCGAAGGCGATGGAGAGGATGGCCTTGAAAGACGCTGACGCGGCAGTAGGACGGAAGATCCGTTTGGAGGGTGCCAATAAGTCAACAACGACTCCGCCGAAGAAAGTGAATCCCAAACCGCCGAAACTGCCCGAAGGTGGAGCCACGCGCCGGCCGCCAGTAAGCACCGCGGGTAAAGGAAAATCGGGATTCGATCAAAAGGAATTCAACAACTCCGCGCGTGATGAAAACGCGCTGGAGGAACAATACAAAAAAATCTTTGGGTAGCTGAAGGCGTTACAAAGTGTCGAAGCAAGGGCGCGGCGGACCGTTGACAGCTTCCTGAATTATTAGGAGGTAATGTCATGCCTGGAATTTATGAAAGAGACCTGAGTTTGAAAGTAGCGGAGGTGGGCGACACCATCTTTATCGCGCAGAGCGATAAAGTGCCGTTTTCTCGCCTACTGAAGCGTGGAAAGAAACCGGAAAACATGCTGAGCTCCTGGCCGGTGCAAGTCTATCCGGATCGGGCGTTCGAGGGAACCCTGGACGGAAGCGACATTGAAACGTTCGAACATACCAACCGCGAGTCCATTGCGGCGTATGCCATGTGGCTAAGGACGAAAGGCTGGATGGTAACCCGCCTGGCGAACCTGACAAAGACATGGGGCGTGAAAGGCAAGGAAGAAACCAAGCAAGCCAAGGACGACGGTCTTATCCTGGCTAAAATGGTTGAACGGCAACTTCTTTCCGACGACGAAATGGCGGTGGAGTCCGGAGAGGTGCCTTATCGCTCGCGCGGCACGTTCAAATGGTTGAGTCCGACCGAGCAAGCGGTGAACCCTGTGCCGGCAAATTACCGGCCGGATGCGGAATGCGCCTATACCGGAACATTGGCAGACTTTAAGCCGACCAGTATGGAAACCATGCTGGAAGCGGCCGCCACGCAAAAGAATGAAGCGGTTGACCTGACCGGGTATGTGGCCATCAAGCTCAAGACCTGCATGAGCGGATGGGCGCAGAAACATGTGGAAGATGTGAATACGGCGCAAGCGCTCACGCGCTATAACCTGGATGCCGAAGACAAGAAACTCATCCGAGTGGTTGACTTCTTTGAATTCGACGCCGGGGCAGTCAAAGTATTCCCGACCTGGAACCTGCTCCACACGGCGGCGACTGGCGAGCGCACGGCCAATAGTCTCCGGAGCGGCCTGTTCCTGGATATGGACATGTGGGAGATCTGCTTCCTGGATAATCCGGCGAGTTATCTGGAACCCCCGAAATCAGGCGGACCGCGCGGATACCATGACACGGTATATCTCCTGAAGTGTCTTAACCCGACCGGGCAATGCTACGCTAACATTGCGTCATAAACACAAACGATCGAGGGAACGTAAACGTAGAGAAACTAAAAAGCA
>Ga0247840_10004224_pt1 | contig 22985 bp, 15 predicted proteins | sample LaCruzMarch2015__FD_192404 | JGI IMG/M metagenome (GOLD analysis project Ga0247840, IMG submission 192404) | Freshwater microbial communities from meromictic Lake La Cruz, Castile-La Mancha, Spain - LaCruzMarch2015_17m | ecosystem: Environmental > Aquatic > Freshwater > Lake | place: Spain... | reverse complement strand
AGGCATTCATGCAGCGGTTGCTTGCGGATGCGACACCGGTATTGAAAGATCACGGCATACAATTGCCGGCAGGCATGCAGGTTAAAGCCGTTACAAACAGTGAAAAGCTAACACATTTGGTAATTCCGCCAAAGCCGTCAACAAATTTATCCGATGAAGATCTGGATAAAGTCGCGGCGGGCGTTACTTCAAGCACATGCCCTCTCGATAGCGGTGTGCTGGCAGCCCAGGCGATGCAGGAGGGGCTAAATGCCCAGACTGGATTAAATAACGCCCTATGGAGGCTGGGGGAAGAAGAGGAAGGATAAATAACAGATTTAGGGAGTCAGAAACGAATCATTTCGCATCTGATAAATATCGGGCAATCGGGAGATGCGTCGGCCTGCCACTGGTCAGAGACCGGCTAAGCCTCATATCCGCGGCCGGGGGAAGCCGCTGCACGGCAATCGCTTGCGGGTGAAAACAAGATAGCGATTGACATCATCGATGATAGAAAAGTAAGTAGTGAAGTATTGCTTCTACCAAAAAGGCAGCGTGAGCTTTTCCACATTCGGCTGGCACTATATATGAAAATGAATCCCATTTTGCGCACGGGTTTGTCACTGATGCTGACGGTGGTTTTATTTTCAGCGGCTTTTGCTGCCGGCCAGGAGGCGCCCGCCCCTTCCTTGCCGGCAGGACTTGGACTGCTGGACGTAGTACGGACAACGATCGCCCGCAATCCCAATGTGTCCATCCAGAAGCAGCAGGTAGAATCATCCCAGGGGGCGCTGCAGCAAGCATCGGGAAAATTCGATGAGACCCTGGGCCTCTCGTTAAACCGGCAGACGGCCGACAGCCCACTCAATTCTTCACTGTCACCGTATTATATTCCCCCCTTCAACAAACAGGATACGACCGGTTATACGATGTCGCTCACACGTCAGCTCCGCTCCGGGATTACCCTTTTGCCGTCCCTTTCCATGACGCGGGTGGAAGCGACCTCTCCATATGCCTTTCTGTCCCAGGGGGTAGGCACGGAGAACCAGGGGGTTGTTTCATTTTCCGTGCTTGTGCCCCTTTTGAAGGGGCTCGGAGAAGATGTCGCCGCGGCAGGCGAAAGTAGTGCCAAGAACACATACGAAGCCGAGCGGCTGTATCTGAACTACACCGTCGCGCAGAATGTATTCAATGCGGTACAGTCCTATTGGTCGTACGTGACCGCAGTGAAAAGGCTTGCCATATTCGTGGAATCCGAGCAAAGGGCTCAGGTTCTGCTTGCCAGCACCCGGAAGCTTATCGAACATGATCAACGGCCGGCGGCCAGTATCAGTCTGGTCGAGGCAAATCTTTCCTCGAAAAGGGCCAGCCGGATCGCCGCGGAGCAGGCCCTGTCAGATGCCCGCAAGGACCTCGGACTGAACATGGGTCTGGGCGCAGCTGAGATTGCAAGACTCGCCATGCCGTCGGGAAATGAGATTTCTGAAGCAGGCGCCCTCATGATCCCCGGACCGGATAAGGATCAGTATTTCATCGACATGTCCCTGGAGCGCCGAACCGATCTCAAATCATTGCTAAGCCGGCAGGAAGCGGCAAAAATAGGCAAGGTTGCCGCACAAAAGAATATGCTGCCCCAACTCGATCTCAACCTTCAGGCAGGTTATAACTCCCTGTCCGAAAAAAATGCTTTCGGCGATTACTTAACCGCCTACGGGAATAACGCATCGGGTCTGAATACCACAGCCGTGCTGCAATATACCTGGCCCATAAGAAATAATGATGCCCGCGGCTACTATGCCCAGCAGAAGGCAAATTATGAAAAGGCTGCCATCAATGTCGCCCGGACCAGCGATACCATAGGCGCCGGGGTCGCCAATGCCCTAAGTTCCCTGCGGAAGATGTCGCTGCAGTTGACCGAGTCCAAGGCCTCCGTTCTTTCCTACCGCAAGGCGGTTGATAATGAACTCAAGAGATTCACCTTGGGGCAGTCCACCCTCAACGACGTCATCACCAACGAGAATTATCTGGTCAGCGCCCGGCTGGATGAGGCAACTTCGTTTCAGAATGTTGCCGGGGCGATCATCTCTTTGCGCTTTCAGACCGGTACGATCATCTCACCAGGAACGGAGACCTTTACCGTCAGCCTGAAAGAGCTGACCAGCGTTCCGGAACCGACGCACTAGGAGCACCATGCTATGGATCAGAAGATTTTCAGAAAAGAATCACTAGACAACATCTCCTCGCCGGAGCAACTGGATTCACTAATGAAGGTCACCACGCCGGTTGGCTGGCTTGCCCTCGGCGCCGCGGGACTCATCATTGGCGCATTGGTTTTATGGGGCTTTTGGGGCAGCATCCCGACAACCGTGACCGGCAGCGGCCTGCTCATTAAGGAGGGGGGAGTATATGACATTCTGGCAGGAACCAGCGGTCAGATATACGATATCAGAATTAAACCCGGTGAAGCTGTAAAAGCCGGGCAAATAGTGGCGCGGGTGAGCCAACCCGAGCTGATTGACCAGACAATTAACGCCAGGGATGAGTTCAATGTCATCAGGGAAGACTACCGGGCCCTGAAAAGCAATGTCGCCAAAAGCAACCAGTTAAACAAAGAATACACGGAAATGCAGAAGGATGCTTATCTGAAAAAAATTGAAAATGCGAAGAAGCAACTGATTTGGCTCGACAGTAAGATCAAGGATCAGGAGGCCCTCCTGAAGGAAGGCCTGATTACCAGGCAGGAACTTATGACGACAAAGCAGCAGTATGACAGCGCGGAGTCGGATATTAAGCAATATCGAAGTCAGATTGAGCAGTTATCTGTCCAGAAGCTTACCAATGAAAATTCCAACCAGGAAAAACTCCTAAGCCGCGATCAGCAGATCAAAACCAAGGAAGCAGCACTGGCCATGCTTCGGAGCAAACATGAACTTACAGCCGCCATTGTTTCTCCTTACAGCGGCCAGGTTCTTTCCGTCATGCTCAGCATCGGATCGATAGTACGGACAGATTCTCCGGTCCTAAAAATTTCCCTTGCCGGCAAGAATGTCCGGGGCCTTTCCGCTGTCATTTATGTCCCGGCGTCGGAGGCGAAGATGATCCGCCCGGGCATGAGTGTCCAGATATCGCCGGGTAACACGAAAAAAGAGGAATATGGGTATATGGAAGGGCGTGTCCTATCCGTCTCTCAATTCCCGTCGTCACCGGAAGAGATGATGAACACCCTGCGCAACGATACGCTGGTGAAGGAATTAGAGGGGAAAGTGACCCCGATCAAGATTTATGCCGGCCTGGTGCCGGCTCCGGATACTGTAAGCGGTTTCAAATGGTCCTCCCCTCGGGGGAAAAACGTCAGTGTAACCGAGGGAACACGATGCACCGCGATGTTCATCGTTCAGGAACAGCAACCGATCAGTTTGGTGATCCCCCTCTTCAAGAAATATTTTTACGGAAATTAGCAGGTGACCGTGAGCTCCTCTTCTCCAGCAAAAGAAATCAAGGGAAATCATTACCGGCGTGTAAAGACGCCAACGATTCTCCAGATGGAGGCTGTCGAATGCGGGGCCGCTTCCCTGGCGATGATTCTTGCCTATTATGGCCGCTTTGTCCCCCTGGAAAAACTACGGATGGACTGCGGCATCTCGCGGGATGGCAGCAAGGCCAGCAATTTGGTGAGGGCGGCCAAGGGCTACGGCCTGACTGCCCAGGGATACAGGCTGGAGCCAGACGATTTTGACACCGTGGAACTGCCGGTAATCGTCTTTTGGAATTTTAATCATTTCGTTGTGGTCGAAGGGGTGGAGAAAGAAGGCTTCTACCTGAATGACCCCGCCTCCGGACCTCGGCGCGTAAGCACCGAAGAATTCAACAAATCTTTTACGGGCGTGGTCTTGAGCTTCGATCCCGGCCCTGATTTCCGGAAGGGCGGCAGCAGTCCGAACATCTTGAAGTCCCTCGCCGCCCGGCTGGAAGGTTCGCGAGTCGCCCTCGCCTATGTTTTACTGGCAAGTCTGTTTCTCGTGGTACCCGGATTGATCATCCCCGTTTTCTCAAAGATATTCGTCGATGACATCCTGGTCGGCAGCATGAAATCATGGATATTCCCCCTGCTTTGGGGGATGGCGCTCACGGCGGCGCTACGCGGCGTCCTCACCTGGATGCAGCAGTACTTTTTGCTGTATACGGAGAGAAAGTTTGCCGTCACGTCGTCAACAACCTTTTTCTGGCATGTCTTGCGGCTCCCCATAGAATTCTTCACGCAGCGCTATCCCGGCGATATCGCCGGGCGCGTGGCAATAAACGACCAAATCGCCAACCTGCTGTCGGGTCAGTTTACGACGAATGTGATCAACATGTTCATGATCGTTTTTTATGCGGTGGTAATGTTCCAGTACGATATCCTCCTGACCTGCGTCGGTATCTTTATGGCCCTCGCCAATTTTGTCGTCCTGAAGAATATTTCCCGAAATCGCATCAACATCAATAAGAAATTGCAGCAGGAGGAGGGAAAGCTCCTTGGGACGACCATGGACGGCCTCATGACGATAGAGACCTTGAAAGCCACGGGCTCCGAATCGGATTTTTTTGCCAAATGGGCGGGCTATCAAGCCAAGGTCATCACCTCGCAACAGCAGTTAGGGCTACCGAACCAGGTACTCACCGTTGTCCCAGTCCTGCTCATGTCAATTACCAATGCGGCGATCCTGACGCTGGGTGGTTTCCGGGTCATGGATGGTCACCTGACCGTCGGCATGCTTGTCGCTTTCCAGAGTCTCATGATTAGTTTCCTGGGGCCGGTCAATCAACTGGTCTCCCTGGGCGGTGTTATCCAGACAACTGAGGCCAACCTGAATCGCCTCGACGACGTCTTGAAATACGAACTGGACGAGGCCTTCCAGAGCACGGAGAATATCGCTGCCCCGGAAGGCGCCGCCGTCAAGCTGACCGGCGAGCTGAAAATGATCGATGTCACTTTCGGATACAGCCGCCTCGAACCACCCCTGATCGAGAATTTCAACCTCTCCTTGCTGCCCGGGACGAGAGTCGCCCTGATCGGGGGATCCGGAAGCGGAAAATCCACGATCGCCAAAGTCGTCTCCGGACTTTACAAACCATGGTCCGGGGATATCCTCTTTGACGGAAAGCCGCGGGCCAATCTTCATCCGGCGGCGCTGAGCAATTCGGTCGCGATGGTGGACCAGGACATTTTTATTTTTGAAGGGACGATCAAGGAGAACCTGACCTTGTGGGATACCACAATCCCCGACCGTAAGATAACTTTTGCGGCCAAGGATGCCTGCATACATGACGACATTGCTGCCCGCACCGGGGCCTACAACTGCGTCGTGGAAGAAGGAGGGCGGAACTTTAGCGGGGGGCAGTGCCAGCGTATGGAAATAGCCCGGGCCCTCGTCACTGATCCGACCATTCTGATCCTCGACGAAGCAACCAGTTCCCTGGACCCCAAAACGGAAATGATGATTGACGCTAACCTGCGCCGAAGGGGTTGCACATGCCTGATCGTCGCCCACCGCCTCAGCACGATCAGGGACTGCGATGAGATCATCGTCCTCGATCAGGGGAAGGTGGCGCAACGCGGCACCCATGAGGAATTGCTCGGCGTTGACGGGCTGTATAAGGATTTGATTAAACAAAATTAGGAACAAACCATGGATGTACTGGAAGCAATGAACAAAGAAGGGCTCTCCGTAACGGTAGGCGGAAACAGACCTGTCCTCCTTGATGATTTCGGAGACGCTTGGATTGTTCAGAAGGGTTCCGTAGATGTATTTGCTGTCCAGATCAAGGACGGCACCCCGCAGGGCGCCCGTTCCCATGTTTTTTCGACAGGTGAAAAGGCTGCCCTTTTCGGAGTGGGACTCGACCCCACAGGCAGTGGCATGGGGCTGATCGCCGTTGGGGCCATGGGCACGATCCTCCTGAAGTCCAGCAGAGGGCGCCTGCAGGAACTGGCCAGGGATGATGTATCGGCGTCTGAGGTTAAGGAACTCCTCGACGGCTGGACCATCAATCTCCTGTCCGGCCTGCAAACTCAACAGGCGCCTCCGGAGATCAGAAGGATTGCCGCCGGGGAATTGTCCGTGGACAAAGGTGCAGCGTACTGCTCGGCTAAAGGCCTCTTATGGGCGAGGCATCAGGAGGGCAGGTCATTTGTCGGGGGGGATGTAAAACTGCCTATGATTACGGAAGATGCTTCCTTCCCCCTTTCTGAAAACTCATGGCTCGAAGCCGCCGATAAGTGTACTTTATCGCTCACCGACACCCTGGGGCAGATGAAAGCGGACCCCGCCTGGTCTTTCCTGGACAACTTCCACCATTTATTCTGCCGGGCAATTGAATTGCTGAGGGAAGAAGATCTTTCCCGTGAGTCCGAACGGATCAGGAAAAAACTGGCCAATGAAGCGGCAGATGTGGAGACCGCCCTCCTATCCTTTGTCCATGACAAGGACAACGACCGGGGGATAATCACCGACGCAGCAGACCCGCTCTTTGCCGCCTGCAAACTCGTCGGAGACGCCCTGCAGCTCAATATAAGCCCGCCCTCGGCATCCACAAGGGAGAGAAAATTAAGGAATCCTCTCGCCAATATCGCCGTGGCTTCGCGGATCAGGATCCGCAGGGTAACGCTGGAAGAAGGGTGGTGGGAATCAAACAACGGACCGCTCCTCGCCTTCCGGGGAAAAGAAGGGCGTCCCGTGGCCCTTTTGCAGCCGACCCCCGACACCTATGTAATTCACGACCCGGCGGACCATGGGGCCACACCGGTAGACAAGCAAACTGCGTCCGAATTGTCTCCCGTTGCCTTTACGTTCTACCGACCCTTTCCGGAAGCAGCAGTCAGTATGGGCACGTTTCTTAAATTCGCCTCCTTCGGTAACGCCCGCGATATTAGAATGATTTTCCTCATGGGCACGGTGGGCGGCCTCTTGGGACTTGTGCCTCCCTTGAGCACGTCTTACGTATTCGATATCTTTATCCCCATGGCGCAGAGCACTCAACTTATGCAGATCGGCGCGGCCTTGCTCATTGGCGCCCTTGCTACGGCCATGTTTGATATGACCAGGGCGGTGGCCATGTTGAGGATAGAGGGGAAGATCGACGGTTCGGTTCAGTCGGCGGTGATGGACCGTCTTCTCTCTCTGCCAGTCAGTTTTTTCGGGCAGTATTCCGTGGGCGATCTGACCAGCAGGACCATGGGCATTAATTCCATCAGGCAGGTCTTGACCGGCGCCGTGACCGGCTCGATTTTGTCGGGCATATTTTCGTCCTTCAACCTGGCCCTGCTCTTTTACTACAGCGTTTCCTTGGCTACCATCGGGGTCGGGATGATCCTGCTTACTACCCTCATCACCTTTTTCATCATGACGGCAAATGTCCGTTACCAAAGAGAGATCTTGGATATCCGCGGCCGTATCTCCGGGCTGGTATTTCAATTCATAAACGGAATGGCGAAACTCAGGGTATCGGGCTCGGAGAAGAAAGGATTTGTAAAATGGCTGCGGGAATTCCAGAAGCAGAAGAAATACACCCTCAAAGCGGGCAAGATCGCGGCCTCCCTCGGCACGGTGAACGCGGTAACGCCGGTGTTGTACACCATGCTGATCTTTATCCTCTTTTATTATAAGGAAGCGTCGCTGAGCATGGGTCAATTTTTGGCTTTCATCGCGGCGTTCAGTCAGTCGCTGGCAGCGGCGACACAGATTTCAAACGCCCTTACGTCGGTCCTTAGCGTCTTACCGCTGTATGAGCGGGCTCTTCCCATCCTCACGGGGCTGCCCGAAATAAGTGCATCGAAGGAAGACCCCGGTGATTTGTCCGGTGACATTGAAGTGCAGAAGGTGGCATTCCGCTATAAGAAGGACTCTCCCCTCATTTTGCATAATGTCTCTCTCCATATCAAGGCAGGGGAGTTTGTGGCGATTGTCGGCCCCTCGGGGAGCGGCAAATCAACGCTCCTAAGGCTTTTGCTGGGATTTGAAACCCCTGAGGAAGGTTCGATATACTATGACCGGCAGGATATCCAGACCCTCGATCTGAGGATTATGCGCCGCCAGATAGGCGTCATGCTCCAGAATGGCCAGATCATGGCCGGATCCATCCTCAGCAATATCATCGGCGCCAACAATCTGACCCGGGAGGACGCCTGGGAAGCAGCCCGTATGTCGGGTCTCGACAAAGACATAGAGGCCATGCCGATGGGCATGTTCACGATGGTCCCCCCCGGCGGGAGCACGATATCCGGCGGGCAGCGGCAACGGCTCATGATCGCCAGGGCCATTGCAACCAAACCGCGAATATTCTTTTTCGACGAGGCCACCAGCGCCCTCGACAATATCACCCAGGCCATCGTCGCCAGGAGTCTGGAACAGTTTCATGCCACGCGGCTTGTCATTGCCCATCGCCTGAGTACGGTGATAAACGCCAACCGGATCGTGGTTATAGATAGAGGGATAATTGTGGAAAGCGGAACCTATAAGGAACTGATGGAAAAAGGCGGACTGTTCTTCGAACTTGCCAAGAGGCAATTGGCATGATGCCTTAGGATTTGGTCCAACAGAAATTGTCGGGGAAAATACCATGAAGAATAAATCTGTACTGGTGATGTGGCTTCTTTTCTTGAATTTGCTTTTATTTTCCTGCCAACAGAGGGATACAGCCGAAGAACGTGCCCGGAGGGCGGAAAAGTCGACCGGGGATATAAAGATAGCGGCAGTTGGGTCATGGAGTCATGAACATTCGGAATCAAAAACCTTTAACGGTATTGAAATGGCCGTGGACGAAATAAACAAATCGGGCGGTGGCGTGAGGGGAAGAAAATTTCACCTCATCAAAATAGACGACAAGGGAACGATAGACGGCAGCCTGCTGGCGGCGGAGGAGATATCCAAGAACCCTGACATCGTGGCGGCTATCGGCCACACGTTTTCTTATACTACAATGCCCTGTGCCGAGAGCTACGCGGCAAAAGGTTTGCTCCTGGTGTCTCCCGTTGCTAGAAACCCCGAACTGTTGGAACGGAACAACAAACTGATTATTGATATTCAGGTAAAATCCGATCTGGCGGCAAAATATCTTGCCGAATATGCCAGGGACAGAAAATACAAAAAGGTTGTCATATGTTATGTGAATGACGATTACGGTACCAGGTTTGCGACGGAGTTCGAAAAGGCTGCTGCCCCTTATGGAATCAAGGTCGTCGACTCCGCCCCCTACTGGCTGGAGGACGTAGATAGCTTCGATTCTCTCGGCGCAAAATGGAAAAACTTCGAATTCGATGCCCTACTTTACGCCGGGCATCATCAAGTCCTTGGCAATTTTATTTCAAAAATGAGGAGGGACGGCATCCAGCAGCCGATCCTGACGGATTCTGATTTCACTCCCGCATCCATTACCGAAGCCGGGGGTCACTTGAACAACGTCGTGACCACTTTGTATTTTGATCCGGAACCGGAAGGACGGATGTCCAAAGAATTTATCAGGGCCTATCAGGACAGATACGGATTTCCTCCGAACCATTATGCCGCCAACGGCTACGAGGCGGTGAAACTACTGGCAGATGGCATGAAAAAGGCGGGATCGACGGCGCCGGCAAAAGTGGCGACGGCGCTCCGCGACATAAAGGACTGGCCGGGCTTGAGCGGCAGATACAGTATAGGGAAAGATGGGGGAATTGTGGGAAAACCGGTTTACCTGGTGGAGTTCCGGGATGGCAAACTCATAAAACTGGATAGAGGGAAAAACAAAGCAACACCTAATTGATCCTATGCACAAACCAACTTGAAGGAGGAAGCAAAATGACAAACGACAGAGAAGCACAGGGCAAGAAACTGGGTGAGGTGATCAAGAAGGCTTGGAACGATGAGCCATTCATGCAGAGGTTGCTTGCGGATGCGACACCGGTACTGAAAGAACACGGCATACAATTGCCCGAAGGCATGAAGGTTAAAGCCGTGACAAACAGTGAAAAGTTAACGCATTTGGTAGTTCCACCAAAACCATTGACTAAGTTATCCGATCAAGATCTGGATGGAGTCGCGGCGGGCATGAGCCAGCAACAAGCGGCTGAGATCGCAGAAGGCATCGCCGGTGAGCAAACATACAATCGTGTGACAGAGAATGCGATTAGCGGGTTGAACTCAGATATGGCAGGGGGATAAAATCAAAAATTGGGGGGGGGGGGAGTGAGCAACAAGGCATTTCGTAGCTGATAAATATCGGGCAATGTGTCGGGCTTAACCGGTCAGATACCGGCTAAGCATCACCTCCGTGGCTGTGGGTAGCCGCTGATTACCAAGTTTTTTAGAACGAAACCCAGGTAGCGCTTGACACCTCCTTTGCGGGAAACAAGAACCTCAAGGCCGCCCCTCAGCCAGCAGGTCATGCGTCGCCCCTCGTGCCACCAGACATTCACTAGATGAAGTTGAACATTATGCAACGATTCCAGCGTCTTGTCCCAATTTGTAATGCGCCGGTTTTCGATAAGAACCTCTGCAATAGGAATGTTCATCTGCTTAATACCAATAGGATTTTATTTACTTTCTTAGATGCCACAGTTCGATTGGTAATCCCCATCACAATTCCGGATCGAAAACCACTGCTTTGTAGGTGTTAGGTGCTCGACTTTATTGATATATTATCGCATTTGGCTCTATTGATAACCAATAAAAAGCAACACTGTTGACATTTTCTTGATATTGCTTTACGCATACTTTCGAAAGTGGCAAGATTCAAATGATGATCATTGATGGAAGGCTCCTGAGCCAACAAAAGTATTAGGGCTTGGGTTGCGGCGAATTTGCTGGTATCCTTCCTTGTAAATAAAACGTCAAACACGACAAAAATGCAAGACTTCGATTGGTTATCAATAAGAGAAATACTGCTGTACCGCCCGGAAACAAGGCGGAAACGGAGAACACAAACATTGACCTACAGCGTCGGAGGAAACTGATCTACTCGACTCAATTACCAATTCAATTGTAGCATCATCAAAAAAGGAGAATAATTCATGACTCAGCAGACCAACCAGAAGCAGCAGTGGGCTAGGATTGTCGCCAAGGCCTTTGCGGACGTAAGTTTTAAGGCCCGACTCATAGCCGAACCTAGAGCAGTCCTCATTGAAGAAGGCGTGGAACTGGACGAGGACATGGAATACTCCGTGGTGGAGGAACTCGAGAAACAGGTTGTGCTGATCCTGCCGCAGAAGCCGGCGGCGGGCGGCATCATCGAAACAGGTGAAGTGCGGCGGTCTGCCTTTATTTTCAGGAGTAGCGGCTGGTCATAGGAGCTTGACAAAATATCAAAAGGGTTACCAGCCATCCCGTCTTCAGTGTCACGCAATATTTAGTTGTGTAATCCCTATTCACGGGTTTACATATAGTCACGCATTATGAATAAATCCATCATACTTACCTTGCCACCTGACGGGCTTTGGCTCGGCCTCGTTGAGCGGTCGATATTGAGCTTTGCCGAAACGGTAGGCTTTTCCGAAACGCTGCGGCGCATGCTGACGAGTGCGACTCTTGAGGCCTGCGAAGAACTGATCAACGCCAGTGACGCGGCCGGGTCGCAAGAGCCCTACCGCCTAGTCCTGGAGTTCCGTGACAAGGCTTTGATTGTTGAGATCGAATATGACGACCTTGTGCAGTTGAATCCGCACAAGGCTGATGACTATGAAGTCCCTAACTCAGCCGAGGACCTAAACGAGCTGGAAGCTGCTTCGTTGTGGCTGCATCTTATCAAAAGGCGTATGGACCGGGTGTTTTTCCGAGTCCATGGCTCGCAGCGCGCCCTGCGCATGATAAAGTACATCCGAGAAAGCGGCTGGGAGGGCCTTGATTGGATCATGGTCATGCGACCCAAGCTTAAGAAGGGGCTGCACCTGCATTTGAGCGACCATGAAAAGGCTTACCCCTCGGGCGTGCTGCAGAGCCCGGATGGCGCCGTGCTCAAGCTTGGTCCAAGCGAGACGTTTGTGATCCGGCGCATGGACGGTGCGACCACTCTATATGACATCTACATGGCCCATGTGGAGGAGCTGGGAATGGTCTCACCGAGCGATCTTGTTGCGCTGTATGAGAGAATGGAGGCCTGCGAAATGCTGGCCGATACGGACCAAGATCGTCGTCAGTCGCGTTGGCGACGCGTGCTGCATCGTGTCGTCAATCCCGACATCTCCATTCCCCGTGCGGACGCCTGCGTGGCCCGGGTCTATGCCTGGTCACGATTTTTGTTCACACCCTTCGGTCTGGGAGCGCTGCTGGCACTGGGCTTGTCAGGCGTAATTCCGGCATGGATGCACTTCGAGCGGTTCAAGGAAGTGGTCTTTGGTCTGGAGATGACATTTTTAGACAGCCCCATCATCCTGTTGCCTCTCTATGTGTTGATCCTGCTCTCCATCATTTTCCACGAACTGGGGCACGGCGTGGTCTGTAAGCATTACGGCGGGAAAGTTCCGCGGCTCGGGATCATGTTCTATCTGTCAACCTTTATCTTCTACTGCGACACCACAGCAGCGTTGAACTTCCCCCGGAAGCGGCAGCGCCTCCTGGTTTCGCTTGGCGGGCCTATCGTGAGTTTTGCGGTCCTGGGGGTTGGACTGTGGGCAGCCGGGACCATGAGCGGGAGCGCCTCACTGTGGGAAACGGTTTTAGTGGCATTCAGCCTGATCAACTTCTTTGCCTTGGTCATGGGCTTCAATCCACTGATTAAGATGGATGGATATTATATCCTTAGCGACCTTACGGAAATCCCCAACTTGAGGAGCAGGTCGTTCCTTTTTCTAGAGCGTAGGCTGCTGGGCTGGCTGGGGTTCGGTGAAGATAAAGATCTGCTTGCCACGCATCGGGAGCGCCGGATATTCTGGTGGTATGGCATTTTCGGTGCGCTCTTTACGGTAGTGTTTCAGGTGCTGCCCGTGGTGGAGTTCGTACGTCTGATGAACGCGGAATCTGTCTCTGGCGGTCGGCTGGTCTGGGCGGTGATCATCTGCGTCCTGCTGTCGGTGCGGGTGGCCTCTGTGACCTTAAAAAAACTGAACGCGATGCGGGATCACGAGTACAATTTGACCTGAGATCATCAAATGGCCGGTGGGCGGCACAATGGTTTGCTTGACAGAATCAACTTCACCTGCTACCAAATAAACGAACGGGGGATATTTCCTTAAAAAAGGAGAGAAAGCCATGACAAACCAGACAAATAAAGAAAAACAGTGGGGCAAGATCGTTGCCAGGGCCTGGGCCGACGAAAATTTCAAGGCGCAGCTCCTGGCCGAACCGAGGGGTGTGCTTGCCGAGGCAGGCGTGGAGCTGGACGAGAACCTGGAATACTCCGTAGTGGAGCAACTGGAGAAGCAGGTTGTACTGATCCTGCCGCAGAAGCCGGCGGTGGGAGGAGGCGTCGAGATGGGAGATGTGCGCCGGTCGGCCTGGTTTTTCTAGAGATCAAGGGGTAGGGCGTGCCGTCTGGGAAACCCGCAACTGGAGTGCCGGCGCCTTACCGAGCTTTGCTCTCAATCCGGTCTGAGCTGATGGGATAGGTGTAGAACAGGCCGCCCCAGAACAGGATTTGGATGGAATGCTCTCTGCAGTACGCAGCGTTCTTGCGCAGGATGCCTTGTAGTCGATCTATCGTGCGCGATATGATGCGCGACCAGTAGATATCCGGCAGCAGGTCCGTACTGCCGCAAGGATCGAACTTCGGGATCTTCATCAACGGGTCGTTTTTGATGTACCAGTCCGAATCGGCGTCTATCACGTCTATCTGACCCGGCCTGTACCGCAAAGCCCAGTCCAGGAACAGGACGGATTCGTGGAAGTTGATCGGCGTGGATAGGTACTTCAAGGTCACCCTTCGCCTGTCGATTTCCAGCAGCCGCTTTGCGAAGGCGACTGGCTTCCGCAAAGATAGACCGGTGATGGTCTTGTAGGTAAAGGGCTGGAAGCCGTAGAAGCTGATGATGCAATGGTCAAATAGGTCGAACGCCATGTCGGCGAGGTGCCTAGACACGTTTCCGTTGGTCACCAGGGTCATGTGAAGCGATGGGTGCCTCTGGCGCATCTCTCGGATCCACGACAGCGATGTCGGATCGATGAGCACCTCTCCTCCCTGGAAGTTGACGTTGCGGGGCCGCAACGCGGCGACGACGCGTTCGATGGCTTCGTGGTCTGCGGCATGCGCCGCACTGTGTTTATGCTCCTCGGTATACTCCGGGGAATGCGCGCAGCACATGGCGCATTGGCTGTTACACAACAGGGACAGCTCACAGATGACACAGTCGACAGAAAGCGGCTCTGATTCTTTGAGCGGACGGAAACCCTTCCCGGCACATGAACAGTCCATGTCAAAACCGCGCAACGCGGAGGCTACGTCGGCATCCCGTATGTTACAGACCGCTTTGTCCCTATCCATATGCACCTGGCAGCAGGGGAAGACATCTCCGTTATACCTAATCAGGACGTGGTCCAGGTGGCATGGCCCCACCGGCACACGCTTTCTTTTGGAGTCGTATCGGGTGTCGGGATCATCATCGAACAGGGTGACGACGACGTATTCCTTGTCGTGGAATGTTGAAGACAGCATGGCCAATGCTTTTTTGTAGTAGCGAGGCGAGTCGGCGATGACCACCGCGTCGAACTCGATACACATCTGGGCATCGATCGTCTCCCTAGTCATGTATCCAACAAATCGATCACCAACGATATTGCGAACAAGCAGTCCTGTCTTGCGGTTCGAACCGAACACCAATACACTGGCCAATGCATGCTCTTCCAGCAAGCAGGATATCGCTCGCCCATACCTTTCGTCGATTACGGAGGTGGCCACTTGGTCCCAGTAGATGCTGTTGGGGATTCCTGCATGCTTGATGATCATTTATCACTCCTGTTTTAGAAAAAAATAGAAAACCATAGTTAATGGCATTGAGTCGAGTTTAGATATGTATTTGATCAATCGCTACCTGTGAACAGTTCTTTCATGAGGGCATAATCCAAATCCACAAACTTGAAAAACTCGAAGGCAACGCCGGTCAAATTTCTAGCCGGCCAGTTATCGATCACAGGCCAGGGGAAACTGCCTATGATAAACTGTTTGCGGCGAGAATATCTGATAAATATGTGACGACAATCCCGAATTGTTCATCGAGTTTTTTCAGCAAGCACCCTTCAATCCATTGCCAATGTTCTGATGGCGTGAACCCGCTAAATCGGGAACGGCAAACAGTGATCAATGCAGGATGAATATCTTGCCGTCGCAACCAGGAAATCAACATATCAATATGCTGGGTAACTTCTGCTGTGTCGAATTCAGGAGTCTTCTCAAAAGATTTTTTTTGAAATTTGTAATAGTAAGCACCAGCTCGTTCCTGTGCCCGCACCGCGCCACCGTAAAACCGAATCCTGTGATACGGGTGGGCGTGAAAAGTCCTGTATTCCTGCTCTGTGATCTGAACTTCATACCTGTCGGCATTCTCATGATCACAAAAAAAATAGTCCAAATCAATATCCAGTATGACAGACTGGGGCATGTCGATTATACTCTGGGGTGTAATACAGCAGAAGATGGCGGTTTTTTTATGATCGGGATCTATCAGATCGGCATCGAAAATAGTCTTTGTTACAATGAGTCGTCGGCCGTCGCCGTTTTCTGATGCGATATTTAGAATATTTTCCCGTGGTGGAATTCGTTGACTTCTCCGCATCCAGTATATTTTGTCGAATATCCCTTGATATACGGATGGGATAATGAATTCGCCGATTCCGATATTGTTGCGTGTGAAAAGAAGTGTATCGCCTAAATCAGCTCCTATTTTCTCAAGGGAAGTCGAAAGAATTGGAATGTCCATGTCGGCATGTTCATCCACATGGAGCAATGTATTGCCTGTACGAGAAATTTGATGATTCAACAGCGCATAGTGCCAGATAAAAAAGGCTTCGTGATGCTCTTCAACAACAAACGTCTGAGAAAAAGGGGAACCTGATGACATTTTTTGTCTCACTTTTCATGTTTCCGTTGGTTACCAAGTTCGTGTACAGCAATGGACACTCTTGTCCATAAGCTATCTTAAAATCCTTGTCATTCTGAAATTCATGGAGAACATCCGCTAGGATAAGACCACCGATGATTATGGGTGTATTCCCAGTTAGGAATCAATCCCGTCCGTTTGAGATGTTTGATTACCGTTGAAATAGTCGATCCGGATGGACGAATCAACGTTGGATAGACATTGCTCTTTCATCAGTGAAATATATAAAGTGAAAACTTGTAAGTCAAGATGATTTTAAGAGCGGAATATGGGGCATTTTACCCGTCATTGACCGAGGGATGGAGTAGTCGGTTTTCTAGCATATCTGCTTACTTTGCTTGTTTTCTTGCCATAAAAGCCATTCTCTGCAACACTCAGGCGCACCTATACTGCTTAAATGATCATTCGAATTTTTATAGCGTCACGAATGGGTATTATTTTGAAACCTTCATTCATCTTTAAGATTATTATTTCTCAAGATAATTCGGCTTCTGGCGGCCTTATATCGAACAGGTATCCAAGGTTGCAAACCGTAAGCAGCAGCTGACGACCGGCTCTCATGGCATAGATATGCCTTGACATTACCCTTCTGTTGTTGTTAGCCTTAAATAAGTGACAAAGCCAAACCATGAGCAATCGTGGGACGGAAAGCCGCGGGTCCCCAGAGGACAGCCGGGTTGCCTAATTACCGGATGATTTAGCCCGTGGCCATGTGCTGCGGGCTTTTTTATTTGAAGCAGTGGTATGAACTCGTGAAAAGGAGGCAGCAAGATGGAAGAAGCAAGAGAAGAACAGAGCAAGAAGTACGCGAAGCTGATCGCCAAGGCATGGGGTGATGAATCTTTCAAGGAGAGGCTCATTGCAGATCCCAAGGCGGCATTGCTGGCCGAGGGTATCAGTGTGCCGCTCGGCCTGGATCCAAGGTACGTGTGCAATTTGTTATTATGATCTATGGAGATAATGCGGATCACTAGGCAGGTGTGCAAACAACAGTGTTGCAAGCGCTGCCAATTACTCAAGATGTTAATATATAATCGAACGCGACGAGGTGCGGCAATAGGTGAATTATGAAGGGATGTCTCAAGCTGGGCGGAGATCCTGTTTTAAATCGTGGGATCATAGATATTATTAGAAATATTCCAGAAAATACTGTGATCAAAATTGTAGAAAAAAACAAGTTAAAAGAATTCAAGGTTGATTGGCCTCTTAAGTCTTGGCCAAAAATTAGATGTAGTGCATGCGATAAAATATTATATTCTGCGGAAACATTTGAACAACAAATGTGCTGGACCCACATTCATTCCAGTCTGGTAGTGGATGTGGATGAAGAATTGAAAAAACAATCAATTTATTTGCTCTGCCGGGAATGTGCTGATAGAATCAATGCTGACTGTTATCAATAATCGGCAGATTACCACCGTACCTGGCGACCCTAAATAATATTGACTTTATATGCGAGAGCAGAGTATTTATTAAACTGTGAGCAAACGCTTCGGATTCTTATAATTTTTCATCATCTTTGGTTATCATATGGGTAGGTCGATGTTCAAGGGAATCCCTGATAAGCCCAGTTGCCTGGAGAGACCCCCTCCGCACTGCGGCAGTAGCTACCCCCCCCCCGTCTTTCTAACTTCTTTTTATTACAAGGTATTATCATTACTCCGCCTCTATGACCGTCTATACATTGACACGATGCAGCAGGCGTGGCTTCCCCAGGGGGATCAAGGGAGAAGCAATCCTTATCGATTTAAAGGTTATGAAAATTTCATAACCTTTAAATACTTATTATTGTTAATTATTTACTATCGACCATTTTTGTGCTTGTTTTGCCGAAGGGGCATTGATTATCAGTTAATGGCGTCATCACGGGAAGGGACATAAGTTATGCCGGAAGGAAAGTTTACCTCACAGCAAGGCGACGCTCTGAGACGGCGGGTGGAGAATGAATTACGGGAAAAGGCCGCTGGGATGGCGGAGAACCTGGAGGCGCTCTCACCTGAAGAAACGCGTCAAACGCTCCACGACCTGAGGGTGCACCAGGTTGAGCTGAAGATGCAGAATGAGGAACTACGCCGTGCACAGACGGAACTGGAAACCGTGCGGGCGCGGTACTTCGATCTCTACGATTTGGCCCCAATCGGTTATCTTACCGTCAGCGAAAAGGGGCTGATCCTGGAAGCCAATCTCACCGCCGCTAACCTACTGGGCGTGTCGAGAAGCGATCTGTCCAAGCAGCCGTTGACCAGGTTCATCCTCATGGAAGATCAGGACATCTTCTACCTTCACCACAAACAGCTCTTTGACACGGGGCCGCCCCAAACATGCGAATTGCGGATGGTCAAAAAGGACGGAACGGGATTCTGGGCAAGGGTGGACGTCGCTGCCGCACAGGATACAGAAGGAGCTCCCGTTTGCCGCACCGTGATCAGCGATACCACCGAACGTAAGCAGGTGGAAAATAATCTTATCAAGACCGTGCAGCAGTTACAGGAAACAATGGACATGCTGGTCCAGTTTGGGAAAGAGGCGGCGATCGGACGCTTGGCCGCCGGCGTTTCCCATGAAATCCTCAATCCCGCCAGCATCATCTCCTCACAGCTCCAATTTCTTGAAAAAGAAAGCCTTTCGGAACCAGCCCGGAGAAACGTGCTGGTTAGCCGGGAACAGCTCCAGAGAATTATAAATATCAGCCGGGATTTGCAGCAATCATCCCCTAAACAACCAGGCATGCTTGTCCGCGGCGATCTCCGCGATGTCGTCGAAGTGGGTTTGCAAATGACGGAGCGCCGGAGGAAAGAAGATCACGTCCGGATTGAATATGATCCCCCGCTGAAGTCCATAGCGGTAAAAATGGCCAAAGACAGTTTGGTAAAGGTGGTGGTCCATCTTATCCTCAACGCCTGCGACGCCATGACGGTTACTGAGGAAAAACGACTGGTCGTTACCATCCGATGTGAGGAGGATTCCTCGAAATGCCTTTCTGTCCACCTGACTGTTGCCGACAATGGTCATGGTATTCCGGCGGGATATCTGAACCGCATATTTGATCCCTTCTTTACCAGCAAAGATCCTGGAAAAGGAACGGGACTGGGGCTGTCTATCTGCAGGGGCATCATCTTTGAGCACGGTGGTGTTATCCGGGCGGAAAATAACGATATGGGAGGGGCGTCCTTTATCGTGGAATTGCCCGTTTGATGGGCAGATGATTTCGCGAATAGTTGATGATACAGATATTAGCTTTAATATCGGGAGGATAAGCATGACAAGGAAGAAAAAGTCAACTGTGCAGGAAGGTACTCCGGGGCAGGAAAAGGAGCAGGATGGAAAGCTCGATACCGAGTCCATAGAGGCGGCGCCGAACCAATCTATTCCGACCACGGCGGAGACGGAAACGTTCAGCCACGTGGGGGTCGATTTCCCCATTGTCGGCCTCGGCGCTTCGGCCGGGGGGCTGGCGGCCTTCGAGGCCTTCTTTTCCGGCATGCCCGCCGACACTGATCCGGGTATGGCCTTTGTCCTTGTCCAGCATCTGGCCCCGGACCACAAGAGCATCCTCACCGACCTGATCCGGCGCTACACGCGGATGCAGGTTTACGAGGTCGAAGACGGTATGGTGGTTCAGCCCAACTGCACTTACATCATCCCCCCCAACCGCGACATGGCCTTTCTGAACGGCGCCCTCCAACTCCTGGAACCCGCCTTCCCCCGCGGGCAGCGTCTGCCCATTGACTTCTTTTTTCGCTCCCTCGCCCATGACCAGCGCGAGCGGGCCATCTGCATCGTCCTTTCGGGCACAGGCAGCGACGGCACCCTGGGTGTCCGGGCCATCAAGGGAGAAGGCGGCATGGCCATGGCCCAGAACCCCGCCTCTACCGAATACGACGGCATGCCGCGGAGCGCCATCGCCACGGGCCTGGTGGACTACGAGCTGCCGCCGGCGGAGATGCCCGCCCAGCTCATCGCCTATGTAGCCCATGCCTTCGGCAAACCACCCAGGCCCGCCAGCTCCCCGGCGCCCAAGGCAGAGAACGCGCTAAAAAAGATCTTCATCCTGTTGCGCGCCCAAACCAGCCACGACTTTTCCCAGTACAAACCGAGCACCATCCACCGCCGCATTGAGCGGCGCATGGCCGTCCACCAGGTCAAAACGATGGATGGATACGTCAAGTATCTGCAGCAGTCACCCACAGAGGTGGAATCCCTCTTTCGCGACCTCCTGATCGGGGTGACCAATTTCTTCCGCGACCCGGAGGCCTTCAAGGCCATCGAGGAGCAGGTAATCCCCAAGCTCTTTGCCGGCAAGTCCGCCGATGCCGTGATCCGCGTCTGGGCGCCGGGCTGCTCCACCGGTGAGGAGGCCTATTCCCTCGCCATCCTCCTTGCCGAACGTCAGGAGGCGATGAAACAGACCTTCAAAGTACAGGTCTTTGCCACCGACATTGACAGCCAGGCTATTGCCGTGGCCCGGAGCGGCCTCTATCCGGCCAGCATCGCCGCCGACATTTCTCCGGAACGGTTGGCCCGCTTTTTCACAGCCGAGTCCAACGGCGGCGCCTACCGCATCCACAAAAACATCCGCGATATGCTCGTCTTTTCCGAACAGAATGTGATCAAAGACCCGCCTTTTTCGAAACTCGACCTCATCAGTTGCCGCAACCTTCTGATCTATCTGGGCGGAGATTTGCAGAAGAAGCTAATACCACTTTTCCACTACGCCCTTAATCCGGGGGGCTTTCTCTTCCTGGGCACCTCGGAGACGGTGGGCGAGTTTATGGACCTCTTTAGCGTGCTGGACCGCAAGTTGAAGCTGTACCAGCGCCGGGATGATGTTCACAGCGCCCAGCGCGGGGTCATGGGACGGTTTGTGCCACCAATGACGGCAATGGATACGGCATTTCCGAAAGCCATCGAAAAAGCGGCCGGTCTCAGGAAGCTGCCCCTCCGCGAGCTGACCGAACAGGCGCTGCTGCAACAGGTAGTCCAGGTCGGCGCCCTCGTCAACGGCCAAGGCGACATTCTCTACCTCCACGGTCGTACCGGTCTGTACCTGGAACCGACGCCGGGCGAGATCGGCGTCAGCAATATTCTGAAGATGGCCCGGGAAGGATTGCGGCGCGACCTGACCAAGGCCCTGCATAGAGCTGTGGGGACAAAGGAGATCGTTCACTATCCGGGCCTGCGCGTCAAAACCAATGGCGATCTGACCACGGTCAACCTGACCGTCCGCCCGGTAGCGGAAGGCCGCACCGAGACGCCCGATCGACCCATGTATCTGGTCATCCTGGAGCAGGGGCCGCCCTTCGACTCCGCACGGATGGCCGCCTTGTCAACCGACACCGGGACGGACACTTCGACGGGACTCTCTTCGGTTTCGCTCAGGCCAGTCAGTACGGACGGCCCCGACAACGACGCACGAATCGCGGGCCTTAAGCAGGAACTGCGGGCCAAGGAAGAATACCTACAAACCGCCAATGAGGAACTGGAAACCTCCAACGAAGAACTCAAATCATCGAACGAAGAGATGCAGTCGGTGAACGAAGAATTGCAATCTACCAACGAGGAGTTGGAGACCTCCAAGGAGGAACTGCAATCAGTCAACGAGGAACTGGCCACGGTCAACTCTGAACTGCAAACCAAGGTGAGCGACCTGTCGCGGGCCAACAACGACATGAACAACCTCTTGGCCGGCACGGGCATCGCCACCGTCTTTGTGGATCACCGGCAGAACATCCTGCGCTTCACCCCCGCCGCAACCCAGATCATCAACTTGATCTTGAGCGACATAGGACGGCCTGTGGGTCACATCGTCGCCAACCTGGCAGGTTACGACGGCTTAGTGGCGGACACACAGGCGGTGCTGCACAGCTTGATTCCCAAAGAGGTGGAAGTGCAGACAAAGGATGGCAAGTGGTACACGATGCGCATTATGCCCTACCGCACGATGGACAACGTGATCGAGGGGGCGGTGATAACCTTTGTGGATATTACCGAAATGAAGAAGACACAGGAATCGTTGTGGGAGACTGAGAAACTTTTCAAAGGTCTGTTTGAAAACGCCTTGAGCGCCGTTGCTATCCATGAAATCGTCCTGGATGAATATGGAAAACCCGTGGACTACATCTTTCTCCAGGCCAATCCGGCCTTTGAAAAGCACACGGGCTTGCGTGTTGCCGATGTTCTGGGCAAACGGGTTACACAGGTTTATCCAGGAATTGAAAAATCGGACCAAATCGAGATTTATGGAAAGGTCGCCCTCTCCGGTGAGCCGGCGTCTTTCGAGCGATTTTCCGAATCGACGCAGCGACGCTACAATATCAACGCCAATCAGATATGCCATGGCCGGTTTGCCGTTATTTTTGAAGACATCACCGACCGCCGGTCTCAGGATCGTGCGGGACAACGGGCGGAAGATAAATTGTCGAAAACTGCCGGGGATCTCAATGAGCAGGATTGATGACCGAACAGAAATTGACGCGTACGGGAACACTGTTTTGCTATTTCGATCGTTACGATCTGCCGCTGATGGGCTATGTGATCCTCAACGAAGAGGATGGGATTTGAAAAAGATTCCGGCGGAATCACAATTAAATATTCGTTATGATTAAGGAAAAACCGACATGCTTATTGCCGGCTCTTCTTGGGACTTATGCAGCATTATCATTGGCTTAGGGTAACAAAACCATGACTGACAAAAAGATTGATCTACGCAAGCAGGCCGAAGAGATCGCCCGGGGGCAGGCCGCCTCGTCGCCGGAAAAACCGGCGGCGCTCTCCCCCGAGGAAACCCGGCAGGCACTCCACGAACTGAGGGTGCATCAGATCGAACTGGAGATCCAGAACGAGGAACTACGCCGTGCACAGACGGAACTGGAAACCGTGCGGGCGCGGTACTTCGATCTCTACGATTTGGCCCCAATCGGTTATCTTACCGTCAGCGAAAAGGGGCTGATCCTGGAAGCCAATCTCA
>Ga0247840_10004223_pt1 | contig 22987 bp, 35 predicted proteins | sample LaCruzMarch2015__FD_192404 | JGI IMG/M metagenome (GOLD analysis project Ga0247840, IMG submission 192404) | Freshwater microbial communities from meromictic Lake La Cruz, Castile-La Mancha, Spain - LaCruzMarch2015_17m | ecosystem: Environmental > Aquatic > Freshwater > Lake | place: Spain... | reverse complement strand
ATTGCGGATTCGGCGACGGGCGAGGGCCTTTCAATTTTTTATCAATTACTTCTTTACCTTTTTCATCAAAATAGCCGTCTACAGTAATGGTCATATTAGCAATGCCGTTGTATTGCTTCACATTTTGAGAAATCAGTTGAGCAAAATCTCCATCAGTAGAAATAATGATGTGTTGATCTTCGGGGTGATTCTGGATCCAACCAGCAATCAAATCATCTGCTTCAAGCACAGGATTGCGCATTACAGTGCAATTGGTTTTGTTGATCACAAAGTCTTTGAATTCATCAAAGATTTCCCAAAAAATCTTGTCCTCTTCTTCTTCTCGCGATGTTAGCGCAGCTCTAGCATCGGCTCTGTTTTTTTTGTATGGTGCATAGAAATCCTTGCGCCACGATCTACCTTCGAGACAAAATACCACGTGATCTGCATGAAAGTCAGTCCATGCTTTTTTGATACTTTGAAGAGTGATATGTATAGCCATACCAACCTTGGTATCTATATCCCCTTTAACAACGTGTCTCGCGCGAAAGAAAGTGTTGGCTGTGTCCACAAGAATATAAGTTGTCATGATACCTCAGATTTGCCTTTAGCTATTGGAACTACGTTAATATAACCGGATCCTCGCTGTATGTCAAGGCCTTCATCAGTAAGCATTTGGTATACTATATCACGAAACCACCGATCTACAATTTCTTCCTCAGGATCTGCTTCTGTGCCGTATCCGTTGAATATTAAATCTCTGATAAAATAGCTGTTCCAATCCAGTTCAAAAAATCCGTTGCGTATGTTTTCTGGATTTATCTTAGTATCAATAACAGAAATGTAGGCTTCTTCTTTGCGAGTTGCACGGTCTTTTGGAGAAAGCTTGGCAAGTTCAGTATCCTCAATAGCTTTCTGTGTTTCAATTTCAGCAAGTATGCGTTCTTGATGAAGGCGATCCAGTTCAATTTGTTCTTGAATTCTTTTGGCTTCTAGTGCATTAACAGCAGCTTCGATATCTGCAACTCCAGTAATGCGTTTAATCCAATTTTTCATAAATCTTTCCTTATCTTTTCAAATTGTTCGTCTGTGTTTACGCCTGTTGTGTAAGGAATTATTTTATCAAGTTCCCCAGGCATTTCCGAATCTAGATAATCGTCTAAATCCTGTTCTATAGTCTTTTTCTTAAATTTGTTTTTTATAATATCTATTAAATTAAATATTCTATCTAGATACATATTAATCTCCCCATTTAACTACTAAATTATATCCTGCTTCTCTGATCTTGTCTTCATAATGTAAAGTTTTTTCATATAGATCCTTCATTTTTATTCCTATAACAGGATGAGTTTCTTCTGGATCATATGTATCCGGACAGCCGTGCCAAAATCTTCCATGATAAAGATATACGGTGTTAGTATTTGAATCATATCCATCTACTGTGTAATATTCAACATCTGTTAAACGATATTGTCTTTCAGGAACATTTAACTCGTTTAACCATTGTGTTTCTCCCTTGCTAATTGATCTCCAAGACTTGCCTCCTAATATTCCTTTATTGTGTTTTTCTTTAGTAATTTCAGAATACATCTCACTTTTACATTTTGAACAACCAAACCTACCATCTAAATGAGAACCTACGTGCTGCTCGAACCAAACATCATGAATAATACAGCGTAGTTTAACCTTATGACTTTTATTTGCCGCATCAGCTTTTGCTTTGCATTTTGAATAATCAATGGTGCCTTCTGTCCATATATTTTTAGATTTGTCAATAAATTCTTTTGTAGCAACTTCATCGGATTTTTTCTTTGATTCCCAGTAACCTTTTTTACAACAATAAGATCTTCCTTTTGTTAATGCCCAACCAAGGACATCGTGTTCTCCATGAGTGCAGATTATTTTGTATTTGCTATCTACTCCAATATATTCAAATGGCTCAACTAGTTTAATATTATTGTTATTTTGATACACTTTTTTTATAAAATCATCTTTACTAAATTTATTTGTCGGATTTGTCATATAAATACCCCAATAGTTATCTACTAGAGTATTTATACTTTTATACAACTATTTAGGCACCCCACCTATTGCCAAACAAGCTCACATGAAGTCTTGGGGTGAATCGCCATCCTTTCGCCATCGCCAGTTTTGCAACTTCTTGAACGGTAAGATTATAACCTTCTGTGCGGCCGCCCACAGGCATAAGATAAACGGGACATTCAACACCTTCAGCACGATAGGCTTCAACAGCACGACCAACTTCTTCCACATCAATGTTGTCAGCAACAACAAACTTAAGGTATAGGCTAACACCAGGAATATCAAAGTATTGGCGAGCAATGCTAGGCTTAATAGCATCATCCCAAGACTCTCCCGAAACGGATAGCTTTGGGCTGCAACTAAACGTTGTTTTAAATCTTGCACCAGTTCCGAGGTACTCTCTAAACTCATCGTGTAGCCATTGTGTAGTATTTGTTTCAAAAGTAACATTTTTTAGATCTTTCATTCTAGGATGCTCAAACAGTTCTATATATAGTCTCTGCCAAGCAAGTAATGGTTCACCACCGGTCATAATAAGGTGAACATCTTGTCCATTTTCCATAGTCCACGAACCTTCTGGAGTCAAACTCAACAAATGATCTACAACTTCATCAATGGTTTTGTCCATAACAAGATGTTTGAACTCTGGATATATGCTTGCGTATGTATCACATCCTGTAAAAACCAGTGGAAGATCTTCGAAACGTTCTATAGTTTCGTGTACACCGTCTTCGATTAATTTAGCAACTTCGGGATTGTAACGACCTTTTTCGGTTCCACGTGGCAATCCGAATGAAGCACATCTGAAATTACAACCGAACGTCCTTAAAAAAATACTCGGCACTCCAACATACTGCCCTTCTCCTTGCAGACTATAGAATGCTTCACTATATCTAAGTTTTCTCAATTTTTATCCTTTTCTATAAAGTTAAAGCCTAATTCGTTTGGAGTTTTCCCTCTCCACAATTTTGGAATTCGTCTTCCTTCGGCGCTTAATTTTGTATTATTTTCTAAACGACAATATTTTCTCAGAACACTTTCTGATAAAATGACTTCGATTATCCCTTGATTTCTTAATTCATTTGCCTTCTCTATAGCGTGATAGAGTGATTCAAAAGTTCCATAGGGAGTAACATACCATCCTATAAATTGATGATTGTTGATTCCTTTAATAGATTCTCTAGCTTTTGTTACAGCTTCTGTAATAGTCTTTTTATTTTTCATTTTAGATGTATCTTTAATTTTCCAAGTTTTGCCAGTTTGATCATTGATCCAGCCGCCATCCCCTGATTCAGGTATAATATTAGCCCAGTTGGGATCGTTAACTACGTTAAAAAGATTACTATAATAACTACCTGCTTCTTTAAGTTTTTCTTTATTGTCATAAATTCCTAAAACGGTAGTTGTCACATCGCACGACCGAGACCAATTTTTGTGATATTTTTTTAAATGATTAATCCATCTAATGCCACTTCCGTGATAAACGTATGGGTCGGTTGTTTCTACACATTTACAAAGATATCTTAACCCGGTAATCTTACATTCTTTAATCATAAGTATCTGTTTCATGCATATATTTATGCCTAAACTTTAAACTTACGACATAAAGCGAAGGTACGTAGGAATACACTCGGTACTCCCACAAAAGCACCTTCGCCTTGTACACTGTAAAATGCTTCACTGTAACGTAATTTCATTATCGTAACAACTCCAAACTTAGGCACTTGCCAACATATTCAGTAATATCTTTGTCTTTTTCGATAATGTATATAGATCTATTACATCTATCGTTTTTTCGATCGTATTTACTGAATTCAAGAATCTTTCCATTTTGTGCATCGTAAATGCGAAAGTTAAGAACTGGGTCATCTTCTATCCTACTGTGATCAACACTCACAGGTGATGGAATTCCTTTTACAGCTCTTTCAGAGTCCCAATCTTCTCTAACCCATTTAATAACTAATTTTTTCAAAAAATTCATCTTGGTGCAAACTCCTGTTGTAGCTTAATGTTGTCGTAGAACTCTTTCTTAACACCACTGTCTGATTTAAACACACCTTCGAGAACGGTTGTTTGTGTAAGACTACTATGTGCCATAATGCCTCGATTTTCGCAACACCCGTGTTGAGCCTGAATGTAAACAGCAACATCTTCCGAACCAGTTGCTTTGCTAATTTCACGTGCAATATCCATTGCAAGTTCTTCCTGCAATGTTCCACGTCTTGCACACCATTGTGCAATTCTTGTATATTTGCTAAGACCAATTAGTGTATCTGCTGCAATAATACCGATATAAGCAACACCTTTTACTGGTTGATGATGATGACTGCACATACTTGTTAGTTCGCTGCGAACAACCAACATACCTTTATACGATTCATTTGTATGATTGGGAAATGCAGTAGCATTCGGCATAGGATAGTATCTGCCTTGCATTAACTCTTTAACATACATTTTTGCAAGACGTCTACCGGTATCCATGCTATTAGGATCAGTTTTACGATCAATTACTAAACTATCTAAAACATCTTCAAACTTTTCAGTTAGTTCATCAATTAGTTCATCGAGTTCGCCTTCTTTAACAAACTTGCTAATATTATCGCCTGCCCAATATCTTTCGCCTGCTTCTTCAATACGCTGTTTAATTTTTTTACTAGTTTTCATTATTTCTCCGATGTTAAGGCAGTGGATTGCCATAGAAAATGGTACAACACATAACAGCATTGTACCATATATTTAGATTTTTGTCAATCACTCTTTAAAATATTTGTTAAGAATCTCAAGATGATCTTCGTATTCAGCCATGTGTGCTAATTCTTTTTCAATAGCATCCATGATATCCGAATGCTCACCTACACCAACTGGATTGGTTAAGTAAACTTCGATGTTTAAACGATGCTTTTCGATGTGTGCCTCTGCATGTTTACGTACTGCGTCAAGCATTATTTTTCTTAATGATGTCATTGCATGTTTCTCCTTATGCTGTTTGTCCATGGGATAGATTATCCCAATCAAATTCTTGTTGTTTGTAATTGTCTATCTTGGGTATTACATGACGTACTCCACCTTGTGGATCAGCTATATCACCTGTTCTTCTAGGAATAAGATGCACATGCGGCCACATAACAGTTTGCCCTGCACTTTCTCCTATGTTCTGTCCTATATTATATCCATCACAGTAATTTTCTTTCACCCATCCGTAGCCCCATGCATATGCAGCTTTATAACAAGCCATTAAGCATTCCATAGTTTCTTCTTTAGGCACAAACAGTAAATGGCCTTCTGTAACCGGGAACCCATCTCTAAACACTGTATAGGTTTTTGTATCTATAACTACATCGGTCCAAGGACCGTTTACGCTTTTTTCAGCCATGAATCTTTCTCCCAAGGGTAAACCAACCATTCATCTTTCTCTCTTTTATCAACTTCGTGCCACCAAAAATCTGTCCCAATGCTGCTACCCCAGTTCTGTGTCATTGTTGCAAAGCGAACATTGCCGTGCCATACGCTATTCCACATTTCTCTTTCATTGGGGAAACAACTGCTTTCCCAATCTTTCTTAATCCATTTAAACGTATTACCAGTATTGTTGATGTCATTAACAACAAGAATGTTGTGTCGAAGTTTAATATCCCAACGACTTTTAGTTACTGCTCTTTTTTCTTCAGGCACATAACCCGCCGCCATTTCTGGAAGCCAGCAATTGATTTCAGTATCTTCGTCGGGCATGCCATCTCTAAGTTGTACCTTGAGTGTGTGCATTGGGACACCAATACGATGGCTAAGAATAAGTGCCAGTGGCAATCCGCCCCCTGTTAATCCAACAATACAATCAGGCGTCCACATTTTATTATACATAGATAATAATATTGAATCCGCTGCTGTTTCAACGTCTTGCCAAGTGTAAAATGTTTTGTTCATTTCTGTACCATTGCCTTTATTAATTCATAATTTTCTCTTGCTGTGTTAAACGTAGGATAAGTTCCTACAAATTTATTTAACATTTTTTGTTCTTTCAAAGTTGTATTGATCCAAACACATATCTTCTAAGGTTTTTTCTAATGTGATAAAATTACTTAGCTTGTCAACGACAGATGATACTGCATCCCCGGGCCTTTTGTCTGTGTAAATTCTGTTGAGTTTAATACCTGTTACACGTTCCATTGTATCTAAGACTTCTAATACGGTCCATCCGGTATTAGATCCTAAGCATTCATATGGTGTGTTTACAGGTCCAGTTTCCACTGCTTTTACAATAGCTGTTGCAAGATCAACCACATGTACGTAATCGCGGATACAAGTGCCGTCGCGAGTAGGATAGTCAGTTCCATAGATGTTAATCTCTGGTATTTTACCCGCAGCACACATAGCAGCAACTCTAATAAGATGAGAAGGCGTGCCTAGTTGTCGGTTCCTGCCATCGGTGCCACTAACATTAAAAAATCTAAATATTGTGTAACCTGTGGCTTTTTCTTTGATTACATCTTCCGCTGCAACTTTACTTCTAGCATAAGGGCTTGCCATTTCCCATGCACTTGATGTACTTGCAAAAAGTACATGCCCTGTATCAATCCTATCTAAAAGATTTGCAGTACCCATAACATTAACTCTGTAATATTCAGTAGGTTCTTTTAAAGAAATAGGTACAATACTGCGCCCTGCTAAATGTACTACAGCATCGTAACTACCTGTTACCTTTTTTGTAATATCATATTGAAAATATTGGTCACAGTAGCTTTGAATATCATTATATTCTCCGTGAATATTAATATCCCATGCTTCAACATAATGACCGTGTTCTTTTAGAATTTTACAAACGTGACTTCCGATATAACCAGTGGCTCCTGTAACTAATACTTTCATAATGTAATCACCCACAAATTTGATGGTAAATCAATTTGAACTTTATATCTTCTATTATAATCTTTATTTTCAAGAGTTTTTCGTTGATGGCAGTTAGGACATAATATTGCTATATTATTTTCGTCAACGTTATATTTATTTCCATCAATATGATCAATTTGGAATTGACCATGATTTCCTGGACACTCAAATCCGACTTTAACAGCTTCGCATCCACGATCTTCTTTAAAAGTTTTTACTTCACTTTTGCCTTGTATAGTATTTAGATGGCGTGGACATAAAGTATTCCAGTGATAACTGTCAGAGTTATCACTTCTTTTAGATTTGTTTATATAATGAACTAGATTATTACAGTCTGGCAATGCACATTTTGGTGCATGAGATTTGTGTATATTAGCTCTACTCAATACTTTTTCTCCGATACATGATCTCTATAACGATTGCTGTCTCTACGCCACTGTTCACCGTTGTCTTGCATAATGTCAATGTAACGATCAATAGTGCTATCAGTCCAATCGGAGATTTTACCAATGTCTTTGTGTTGTGTTATTAATAGATTATCGAGTTTTGCCATTGCGTCGTCTTTGCTCCACGGAACATACAACCTTGTGTGATCGTTGGCAAAGATTTCTGGAAAACTTCGATAAGCAGGAAAAAGCACATTACAGCCAAGAGCATCTGCTTCACTTACAGTGTTGCTGGTCCAATCTTGTAACGCACAGTTAAACAACACTCTGCTATCATTTAGAATGTCATAATATTCGTTCTTTTTGAGATTTTCGTAGATCTCAAGTTTGCCTTCTGCTTCTAGTTTTCTTGCACGTTCAATGTATTTAGGATTGTTTGAACGCAGTGGACCGCCTTGTAGAATGGCAAATTCTGTGTTATATCCGCCAATTTCCTCAGCAATGTCCATGTAGAAGTCTGGTTGCTTTTCTTGATCCCAACGTGCAGCAAATACCACTCGATTTGCACGGTCTGCCCAGGGTTTAATAATGTTGTTTACACGACCTTGAACTTCTGCCTTGCCAAACGCAAGACCACTAACATTATAAAGTGGTGCACGCCAGTTGGCAATTTTCATATGAGCAACCATTTCTTCGTTGCTAGCAAGAACGCCAGTAACAAACTCATTTACCATTGCTTCATACAAACTCATCCATTTACTCATACCCCAAACGTGTACAAAGTCATCGGGATCAACTGCTTGTGCTAAACAGCGTACCCAAACTCGAGGACGCTGTTCTGCAGGAATTTGATTCATAATATATGGAAGCGATTCAATACCAGGTTGAAACATATCTTCAAAAAAGACCACGTCGTCGCCTGTTACTTCACCGTTGCGCATCATCTGCACAAGATTCATCATCTGACTCATCGCAAAGTACGATCGTCCATGTGCATCCAACACCTGTCCAACTTGAATAGATTTGGTGTTATCAATGGTAACACCGGGCACTGAGATATACTCAATGCCACGGCGTTCAAACACTGCACGATTCCATGCTTCAAGTTGCAAAGTGTATCTTGATTCATAACTTTCAAGACCACAGTAGAATAACTTTCTAAAACTCATTTTATTCCCTAGTTAACCCTTTTAAAGTCTGCTTGCTTTTATAACTTTGCCAGGCATTATGATTTACCTTTAACTCTTGATTTTGCACGAAGCCAGTTTCTATGCTTTGTAAAAGCTTGCCACGCTCTTGTATCAGATTTGTATAGGTGTGCTTCGTTAAAAACATGTCCTTCAAATCGACAAAAGTTGCGAAACTCATCGAGATCCGCGAATACTTTTTTAACGATGTGGTTAGTAATTGCCATTTAATTTCTCCTTTAGCTGGCGTTACTGTTTAGTGTTGTGATAAGAGATTAATGAGCCGTTTTCTCCGTCTTCGGAGACTTCTATTTCTACAAAGCGGCCCGGATACCTTGCAGAAATTTCTTCATACAACTCGTCGCTGATCATTTCACAGCTCTTGTGATCGAGTTGTATAATATCTTCGCTGTAGAGTTTCTCCAGCCAACGTTTGAACTGAATAAATTCAATGTCGCGATCGTCATGGAATACCTCAATACGAACCTTAAATTGAAAAATATGTCTGTGTGGAACACCTAAAAAGCTTACATCGTCCCAATCACCTGTGGCCAGCTTAGGGTCAGTAGCTGCTGCTGGATACAAGTGTACACCTTCTTTTCGAAAAGTTACCCAAATACTCTTTATTGTGTCTGTTACCATTCTTTTTTCTCTAGTCTTTCTTAACATATACTCGTAATAATGTTCAAATGAGCTTGTGTCTATAATCATTATTATAACGGATGTTTTCTGCAACGTCAACTGATAATGTTGTCAGTTGTGTACTTTGACCAATCTGTAAATAGAGATTTATCCAACAGGTCATGAACTCTGTGTGTCCAAACACCAGGATTTGTTGCATCAAAGTTTTTGTCGTCTAATTTAATGCAAGCGTTATATCCAAGTTGTGATATATAAGGAAGTTTTGCAGATATCATAGGAATAAATTTATTATAAGTGGTAATTCCAGTTTCGAGGACCCATTCGATATAATTGATGTCGAAGTCTAGAGTTACCCAAAAACCTGACTTCAATAAAGATAATGCCATGCCTTCCCAACCTGCTATCTCTTCTTCTGTACCCCATTTTCCAGTTATAGAAAAACTTTGATTTGCTCCTAAGTAAATATGATCAGCATTGTTTGCATTTGCAATAACTCTAATTTCGTCAGGATCTTTTATACCTACTACAAACAGAGTTTTGCGGCCAATTGCCGGAGTATGTTCAACTTCTGTGCCAACAAAGTACTGTATTTGTTCTTTTGTTCCTTGTTCATAAATTCTTTTCATAATTTTTTTACCTGATGTATTTCATTCCATATAGACCACCGTTTTTTAACATATTCGTTTACTTGATCATCTGGATATGATTGAGTTTTTAATGTTTCTATTATACGATCCAAGTCTGTTAGTGCAATTTCTAATGCTTGTAGTTTTAATTTTTTCTCAGACAATTCCATTAGCAATGATACCGTGATTCAATAATTTAGTTTCTATTCTGTGTATTTCATCTTTGAGCCATAGCTTCTGTGTTTTTAATTTATACACTTCTGGAATAATATTTTGATTGTTAAACTCTATCTTGATATAATCGTCTAGCTCTCTGTGTTTTCTTTTTAACTCTTCGAGATGAGCTTTTAACTTATCATCGTCGGTGTTATAATTACTCATTAATTGTCCTCCCATAATGCATCTGGCATAAACACTTTTGTTTTAACTGTTTTCTTTTCCCAACGATCAGATTCTTCTTTGCTGATCAGTTCTTCGGTAATTTCTACATATTCTTCTTCTAATAGTTTTTGATAGTTTGTAAGAGCATTAACGGTTTTCTTACCGACATTGAGTCTAGTGCCGATAACCTGCATCCAAAATCTGCTGTGTTTGTCAATCAATTCAAGACTTTTGTTTCTGTCTTTTAAACTAAAGATTTCATCAACTATATCTCTAAAAAGTTTTTTATCAAATTTTTCTTCGATTAACATATAAGGATACTGATTTGCATCATAGCATCTATTTGCACGTTGAGTACTCTCTATGTGCATCCATACATTGTGACCCATTTGCAGTGCATAGGAGAAACTATCCCAGCTGGTTTTTCCTTCCTTGCCGATTTTGTTTAAATCGCCTGGTTTATAGATACATACATCTTTAACAGCTAGGTGACTACTGATTGGAGAATCTTCAAATCCAATCTTAGACAGTACATCCTTCCTTCGTATTGGGTCTGAAATTTTGTTTGCTTCGTCTGTTTTGTATTCTATATATGCTTCTTTAAAAGATCTCGAATCTGTTGAATACTTTTTATCGTCAATACTTGGACTCATCATGTAACTCCATTTGCCACGATCTTCCATTCGTATAGTGTGATAAACTTGCCCATTTGCTGTAGCAAGAAACGGACTTGCACAATCATATGTAATCATAAAATTTGGATTATGATATTTTCTTACAGCACGTTGGATATCAGTTAACAACACTGCCCATTCCAGTTTACTTGTGCCAAGAAAGTGCATTACATCATGTATACCTTGTTCAAGTAATCCGTCATGAATCATTGTAACAATTCTACGAAGAATCAAATGAACGTCGCACATGTTTTGTCCACCCATTGCCCATCCATTGAAATGTGTGTCTGGATATTTTTTAGGATCGCAATAGTCTTTGAATTCGTTATACCAATGATCTGCATCGGCATGATTACTACCTTGCAGAACATTAAGCACCTTAAAGTTGCCTCGTCTATTGTTCATATAATAACGAGCATTGATATGCGTAGCATCTACAGCATCTTGATAGCTATAAATGTTTGCAGCTTTAGCAGCTTTTTTGTTTTGGAAGGTCCATGTTGGAATATCCAGCATCATGCCATAATCCATGTACTCTTCCATCCAATTTACAACTAGCTCACGTTTTTTCTGTGCGTGAGGACAATTAGGGTCAGTCCAATTTCCTGGCCATAGTCCTTTTGCAATTTGGAACCCGCCCGAATCGCCCAATAACCAACTGTTGTCTCGGTCTCTGTTTCTAAGCATGTCTTCTTTTTCAGATTGCTTGTTTGTATCAAGTTCGGCATGTCCTGCAGAGTACAATGCCCACTTGTAGTGAAATGCACCCTCTTTGGAATTTAAAAAATTCAGAGCTTCTACTGAACCAAGTCCTGCAGGAATTCGTGCAGGATCTACATAATCGGAGAATCGTTGTTTACCAACATAGGTAGCATAAAAACCGCTAATGCTGGGCAAAAATACAGCATAATCTTGTTGCGTTTCGGTTAGGTTTGTATTCATTTAAACGTTAAATCTTTCAATAGTTCTTGTAAACCTTGGCTAGTGCTTATGTTACTAATACTTGTAGTGCTGACAGCACTTGTAGTAGAAGGACCTAAATAAACCCACGGATTAGTATTAACTGGGAATTCTTTATAATTAATATTAATATTTTGGGTTTTTTGTAATTCAAAAAATATGCGTTCAAGATCTTGTACTTTTTTAAGCAACGCCTCGAACGGGCCTGCTAATCTTTCGTCTTCGTTTAGTTCTTGTGCATGAACAATTGCAGCTACCATCATAAAGTTGCGCAATGCTTTTTTAACAGTAGGGTTGTCTGACGCAAGTGCTGCGTCAAACATTTGTGCAAACTCTTTAATATCAAACGGTTCCATGATTAACTCCTTACTTTTGTTGTGCAGGAAGTATGTAATCGTACTTGGCCATACCACTGTCAACAGTAATCTTCATTGCACCTTGATCTGTGATTGACAATTTTTTATCGCCGTCAAGTCCGAGGATAGCAATAATTTGAGGTACAGGCCATGCCCAAGTATGAGAAAGTTTTCCAGTAATACTGTGCTGGAATGTAAATTTGCCAGCGTGTGTGTTATCATCGCCAAAACAGAAATTAAGATTGTTGTTTTCAGTTTTAACATAGAACACTTTTTCTTCAGAATGAGCACCAGCCATCAATTTCATTCTAGCTATCGCGGCCGCAGTTGGTTCTATTTCAACATCCCAACTGTTGCCTTTGAACTTAACTGATTTGAGCTTTTCTTCAATCACACGTCGATCCATGAATCTGTAGTCATTCTGGAAGTCTCCAGTTGCGTTTTCAAAATGCATATGCGTAGGCATCAGTTCGCCATCGCGACTTTCCTGTTTAACATCGATCTTGGCCTTTTCTTTGTATTCAGGATTTTTTAAATGGTATGCTAGTTTATTTAAATCAGGCATACCAAAGACACCAGAAAATTCTTTAACGGGCGTATGTGTAGTTCCAGTTATAATAACTGACCTATCATCTGCCATGCTGTCGACAGCAGTTGTAGTATTGTCAGCAGTAACCTTAAGAGTTGTAATAAAGCCTAAGCTGTAAGTATGCGAAACAATGTCTTGTAAAATGTCTTTCATGTTTTTCTCCAATTTGTTTTATTATATGTTAGATTGCTTAAAAGTCAATTATTTTTTCTAATATTTTTATTAGATTCAACGGCTGCTTTAAGTGTATTTAGATTTATACTATTATGTTCTGCCATTTTTAGAAGAGCAGCCGTGTCTTTTGGAAAGCAATATCCGCCCCAGCCACGAGTGAGTATGTCGATAAATGTATGACTGTCGCCAATTCTAGTATCTGCAGCCACTCCATATCGAACAGTGTCATAATCAAGACCTATTGTTTGACAGAATTCGTAAACTTCATTAAAAAAACTACATTTTGTTGCTAAGAACGAATTTCTAAAATATTTAATTGCAATTGCATCTTTAGGTGAACAAACGGTAATTTTAACTTCAGGAAATGCATAACTGTAGAAGTCTCTCCAATAGTCTGTATTTCCGCCTGCCAAAAATACATGTGTTGTATTTTTTACATCTTCGTCTGCGGTTGCTGCCCGCAAGAATTCTGGACTGAAGGTTATTAGATGAGTAGGAAACTTTTCGGTTAACTGATCCCATCCATCTAGACTGATTGTACTTTTGATCATAATTGGTACATGTTCTGGTACGTCAGCAACAACGTTATAAACATTTTCCATATAACAACTACCATCGGTATCTTGCGGTGTGGATACACAAACAATTACACCTCTAAGTTTTTCCATGTCTTGTATTTTATTGTTGTTGTATTTAGGATCCACAATTTCAATACTTCTATATGATTTAAATGCATTGTAATATGCTTTTCCAACAAAACCAAATCCTGCAATTACTATCATGCTGCTATACGGGCCTCCTGTAAATATACCAAGCGTTCAAACGTGTCTCGCCAATCTCTAACAGCAAAGCAAACCCCGAGATTATAAAGTTCAATTTTGTAAGATAATGGATAATCGTTTCCATTACTAGACATGCGATCTCCAAAGAAAAAGAGTTTGTCTATTTTATTAAAATCGTCGAGTATTTGACGTTTGTCATGTTCTTTTAAAAAAATGTCAATGCCAGTTTCTCCGCCAATTTTTGCATCTAGTGTGCTAAACATTTGATTAAACTCCGATGCAATGCGTTCTCTTTCTCCAGTTGCACTATCGTGTTGAACATACAACATTCTTTCTTTTAATGTTGCATTTCTTCCAACTATACTAAAATTTGCAGTTCCTGTACGTTCTTCAATATGATTTCCGGTTCTTAATGGAAACACGCTTTGAGATAACTGATTCAGCAACCAATCTTTTGCATCTTTTGGTAACTTCCAGTCGCTGGACTTAATCAGCGTTTCGTTTTTTCTTACTTCGTTTCCAGAACAATTATATATTGTTTTTACAGAAAGACAAACATCTTTGCCTAATTGTTCAAGTGTTTTAGCATAATCAGACCCAGTGACCAAGTATACAGAGTTTTTCTGACAAAATAATAAAAAAAATTCTTCAAAAATAGAATCTATCTTTCCTCTACTAGGAGTAAGTGTTCCGTCAACGTCAAAAATAAATTTATTCATGTTTTTTATATTATCTTTCTTTTGTATTTTCTGCATCTGCCACTCGCTTGCGCAAATCGCTACTGCTAAATCTATGATCTCGTTTATTAAAATGTAGTTCAATACCACGTTTGCGACATACATCTTTGCCTGAAAAATCTTTTTCTCTGTATTCTTCTCCTAAAAATCGTATGTCAATTTCAAAAAGTTCCAGTATATCTACTACTTCTTGTTCTGTTTGATATGGCACAATCTCGTCAACAAACTTGACTGCATTTAATTGTGTATATCGTTCTACCAGTGTTTGCACCGGTCTGTTTTTTGTATCTGGTCTATCTATTGTAGGATCTGTTTGTAACCCTACAATAAGATAGTCGCAATGTTGTTTTGCTTCACGTAGCATACCGATATGACCTGCATGTAAAAGGTCAAATGCAGAGAATACAATTCCTATTTTTCCATTTTTAGACATAGTTTGCTTTACCTATTTGCATATTATTCCCATTCAAACAAAGAGTTAAATGTTGTATTTTGTTTAGTTGACTGCAAATCGTAATTTAGCACGCCAATCAAATTATCTAATTTATTGTCAATAATAACTTCTTCCATAGCCGAATCATCAAATGGCAAATCCTTAAACCATTGTGGCAAACGCAACTCGTCTGTTGGATATGCAACACTTGTAAATTCCAATGGATTTTGTTTTATTTTGCATACAATAACTTTCATACCGTCGACAATTTCTTGACTGTATTTGTCTCCGTTCATTCTTTTCAATGTATTCCAATTGATACTTGCTCTAACATGCCCGGGCATATTTGCCTTGCCCAGTTTTGCTTCTTCTCGCTGATATGCTTGTATGTTATTGGCCCGCTTAGGAGATCCTTTTTCATAACCGGGTCTGCTTTTAAAATCTCTTCTAAATGTCGAAATGCTTTCTAATATTGCTTTTTCCGGTTCTCGTAACAGTACCATTGTAAGAAGATTATATAGAAAATCCTGCATGAAAACAGGTGTGTCGGATCTTTTTAAGTCCAACCCCATTGCCTTGATTTTGCCTGGCTTGCCATCGACGTCTTTGCGTTTATTTTCTTCATCATAAACTAGAACAGCATATCTTTTCTTTGTGATAAACAATCCAGTTTCGCCAACTATTTCTCTGCCGGCTTTTATAACTTCGGCGCGAGTTTTAGGACAATGAAATGATGTACCCATAAATTCGCCAAATGTTTTATTTACTTCGTCGGCTATTTGATCATATATTGTAATAACATTTTCTTTATTCCACGGAATAATGCCAGCGTCTATGTCATTCTTAAGCACTGGATATGCACTAAAATATACAGAGTCAGTGTCGCCGTAGATCACAGCCTTTCCAACATGATTATAATCGCCTGTAACAATTTCATTTACCTTACTGGCCATGTGTTTGGCAATTTGTCTACCAGTAAGCGTAGTACTCTGACCTATGCGTTTATCAAAGAATCTACAACCAGGATTGAGAATAGCACCGTACAAACTGTTTAGGTTAATCTTTTTAACTAGCTGACGTTTATCCCAGAACGAAATTTCAGTTTCATTGCCTGCATCTTTGGCTTTTTTAAGCATTGCCTGTAGCTCTTTGCGTTCTTTGTACCACCGTGCTAGCAGTCCGGGAATAACAGATTCAAACTCGTGTGTAAAGATAGTACCGTTAGCACTGATCATCCATGGCATGTTACTATCAAACATTAGCCTATAAATTTCTGCACCACTTAATACATCAGTGCGTCCATCTTCCCAATCGATAGTGATAGTTTTGTCTCTGCGCTGCTCCATAACCCACGTGTATTCAAATGTTCCAAACAAGCCTTCCCATGCAGCAGCAAAGCTTTTTTTGTGCAAGGTCATCTGCTCGTGAATATATTGATCAGTGTATTCTGGACGTAATTGTCCAACAATACTTTCTGGAGCCATATTTAATGCTCTAATAACACTAGGATACAAACTGTTCAAGTCCATAGATCCTATCCACTGATGCAATCCTTTTTTTGGATATGCTACATAAGCGCCAGCAGCCTGTGTATTTCCGCCGTGATCTCTTCTATTCGGAACCTGCATACCGCGTCTATGTGCTTCGTTAATAATTGCCTGTTCTGTAACTGCAACTGCACCCATAATGGTTTGCAACAAAACTGTGTTGTCGTGGGCAATTTCATTTGCTAGATCAATAAAGCGAAGCTTCTTATCTAGTTTGTCTAGTAGTGCAACGTCCTGTCTGTTGTATTCGATAAAGGTTCTAAAGTCGTTGTTGTAAAGCTGATCTAGTGTGCCTTCGTATGCTGTTTTTCTTTCGTTAAGTTCATATTCACCAATAGCGTCTAGTCTGTAGCTGTGACGTTCTTCGTATGTATACTTACGATACAGTTCTAATGAGTCAATGTGTACACGACCCACAAAGTCAAAGGTTTCAGAAGTTTTTCCATATTTTTCATATTCGCGCTTTTTAGGATATTGATCCCACAAACAAAAGCGTCGAGTATCATTCTTGCTTAGAACACGAGCTACTCTATTAACAGTGTAAGGTACATCATATCCTTCACTGTTCCACCCACTAAGAATATCTGCATCTTTGATCAAATCCAAGAAGGTGTCCAACATATCTGCTTCTTTTTCAAACAAAATACAGTTGTCACCCCATTCAGAACAGGTTTCTTTAGCCTGTTCCATGTTAAGAGTTTTTGGTGGAACAGCCAATGTGATCAATGCATTCATCCATTGTAGATGAACTGTAATTGCAGTAATTGGCATAAAAGGATCACTGGTTGGCGCAAATCCGCGCTCTGGATCAAAGTCAGTTTCAATGTCCCAAAATGCAACATTTAACTTTGGTGCATCTTGATTTTCATAATTTTCACTTAGACATTGAAATATCGGATTGATATCTGATTCGAAAAGTTTTTTATTTTTATTAATTGCAAGTTCTTTTCTATAATCTTTAGTGTTCTTGCAAACTATTCTACTTAGTGGATCTCCATACACACTTTTGTATTTTCCTTTTGGATCTACATAATAGAAAGTATATTTTACTGGATATTCTTGATAAATTCTCTTACCATCTTTTCGTTCAACTAATCGGATAACATCATTATCACGGTCGAACATTGCGTCAACATACGGCACTTACTACTCCTTTGTTGTTTATTGGCCAACTAACCATCTACATGCTCGTAAGTGAGCGACTCTGTGCATTACTTAGTATGCTTTAACAAATACATTGTAATTTTAGGATCATTGACTACTAATAAGTCTGTGGGATATTTTCTATCTGGCCACGACTTGTTTACACCAACTACGGTAATCATCTTTGGATTAATTTTTTTTACAATCGCAATTCTTAAAGAGTTTTGTAAGGGATACACAACGGTATCTCCCATGCTAATTTCGTTTCCTAAGATGTCTTTGTGAACAACCGGGTCGGCCATTATTCTTTGTCGTACCCTAGTGTAGAAACAAGAGTCTCTAGATCCTCAAACGCATCTTGATGCCTAGTCCAATCTCTTTTCATTGCAATTTTGATTGCTTTATTAATTATTGCAGGTTTAACGTTTAGTTCTTCTGCAATACTTTTAATTGTGTCCCTAAGGCCACTAGTAAGATCGTCAACTTCTTGCATAACACTAACGCCTTCTTTCACTAGTCTTTCTAGTTTGGCTTTTTCTTCAGGTCCGTAAACTCTATCACTCATTATGTACTCCTTTGTCTAAATATAATACAAAATATCGAAAAAGTCAATATTTTATTTTATAAAAGCACCAATTCTTCCATGTACGTCTGGATAGTGTTTGTAGGTATACCCATCCGGGGGGTCAATGCTTTCTCCTTCCCAAACAGGTATAAAATGAGTGATGTTATCTTCAAAATCTTGATTATGCCTAAAATGTACTTCTATTACTTTTTTGCCAATGTATTCTATGTTGATCCATTCATACTTGTCAACAAAAGGCTTGATAATACTTGGCATAGAAATTCTATCAGATACTTTAACCCAGTGATCCCAACGTGTAAATGTATCCTCGGGTTTGTGCCCTTCTACTGCTAGAACTTGCTTTCCTTGATAATAATCAATGCTTAGATGTTTGCCTTCAAACCATTCACACCAAAAATATCCTACTGGTAAATGTTTTGTAGAATTTTCTAACCATACTCGTTGTGCACCAAGCCCTAGTCCTTGCATGTTGACACACGGACGCACAATATAATAACCCGGTTTGGTTACTTCTAAACCAACCGGGCCACAATTATAATATAATTTTTTAGATAAAATTAGTTTGTCTAGTACCCAAAGATCGTCCGGATCAATTGTTTTCCAAACTTTGTCTTCGGCAAATTCTATCATTTTGTAACGTGCATAATAAATCCAGGTGATCCACTTTTCAATGGCTCATGATACACTCCACCGAGCTTTGCAATAGGTTCGTAAAAATCACGATCACGTACCGAACGACTGCGTCCCATAATGCTAGGCCAGGTTGGATCATATATCGAAAATGCTGTAAACGGTCCAGTCTTCCCACCAAATCTGTGAGTCACAAATATTCTTGACGGAGTAAGAACTCGGTCAATAATATCGTAAATTGCATCTACTCTATCTAAATGATCGTTAGTAAAAAATTCTGGGTATTTACGTAATGCCGCTTCGCTGCGATTTATTGCATCTTTTTTCCACGCAGCAGCTTGACCTGGGTTACTTGCTTGACGAGTAACGGAATTTCTTGTGTTATCATCGTCGTCGGGGTCCTCGCTTACATGTGCAGGCAGTCCTTTATGTTTTGTCTTAGCATAATCTTTTGCGTCACCTTTGCTCATACCTTTAGCAGCTTTTGCTACTGCTTTACTAGCAGGCTTTTCGCCTTTCTTTGCAGCATAAACCATTCCCATAAACTTTTGTTGTGCTTTTGATTTTGCTTTTTCAAGTAAAGATTTATAATTGTTGACTTCAGATTCTGACATTCCTAGTTGCACTGGAATAGATGTCATAGCTGTCGCAGGCGCAACTATTGTAGGCGGCCCTACTGGCGACTGTGTCTTTTTGTCGTAATCCAATGCATGGAATACAGATCCAATATAATCAGCAGCTTTAGTAATTTTTGACTGTTGCCACGCTTCTATTCCTTCTTCTTCAGAAACACTTTTTAAAAGACTATGAAGTTTAATAGCGTAATCTGCAATTTTGTATAATTCTGCTCGTGCCATTTGAACTTCGTGATCCAAGTCTGTTGCACTTGCTAACTCTGATAGGCCTTCGCTAATTTTTTTATTTTTCATTGTATTCTCCGAAATCTTTATTATATTTATCGTTTTATTAGCGTTGTACCAAATAAACTTGTATTTTTCATATCTAATGCATTGTCTGTGGGTTTCCACGTTTTAGGTTTTTTAGATTTTTTAGAAGGATTTATTACAGTTGCCATAGCGCCTGCGCCGGTAGCACCCGACGATGCCGATTCTTGTATGAAAGCGATGAGGTTGCGATCTATTGATTCAGTAGTTGCTGCTTGTTCTTTATTTCTAAGATAATCATAAAGACTTTTACCACCGTAGATAAGTCCTAATACTACCGCAGCCGGAATAGAATATTTTATCATTATATTGAGTAATTCTTTAGGTAAGTCGGGTATTAAGTCTGCTATATAATTATATCCTGCAACACCTGTAGCACCTATTGCAGTAGTTATAGGACGTTTAATAGCCGCTCGGCCAGCACCTACTGCAACTCTTGCAGCACCTTGCGCACCTTTTTTACCCAACCATTTTAATAACGGTGGACCACCTATTCTAATAGCAGTGATTAATGCTGGTATAAGTGCAGGAAGTGCTTCATTTATTTGAGTTTCTTCCATTGCGCCAACTAATTTACCGTGATATGGATGTTTAGTTCTGCCTGCTTTCTTTTTTGGCATAGGCTCGTTGCCCTTAACTTGAGCAGGTCTACCGGTTGCATATTCTTCGTATGCTAGATCTCCTGCCTCAACAACTTCGTTAATTTTCATTTTGCTTTTTTTAATCCAACAATTTTTGAATCTTTGCCGTACTGAGCTAAAATTTGTTGTTTTGCTTCTTGCATGTTACGGGCAGACACTTGCACAGGGATCCACTGACTATAAAAGCTTTGTTTAACTTGTACAGTTGCAACAAAGATTGAAAAAATCTGTGTATCTTTTAATTCACGAATTAACATATTAATATTTATTCCAATCAAACAGCTTGTAGAGTCTGTGCTTTTCTTCTATAGTATGCCCGCCTTGCATTGCTGCCCATTCTCGTAAAGTGTATGTTTCTTCTGTAACTTTACCATCTGTTCTCAGCGACGGAGGGTTTCCGTCTTTATCAACACGATTTCCAAACTTAGCACTTTGAATTTTAATTTCATTTGGGCCTACATCCACTGTAGTGTTAATACCTTTTACAATGCGACCATCTTCATTCATTTTTGTTTCTTTATAATATGTATTTTTTGGATCAGTATCTTTAGTAACATCTGGCCACCAATCTAATTCAAAACGTTTTCCATCAGCAAACATTTTTTTCATCGATTTGATACGTTTTTCGTATTCAGATTTTGATGGTTTAATATTTCCTTCTACAACATCCATTACATACTGGAGAGTTACTGCGTTTGCGCTTAAACTTGCACATCTTGCACCTACTTCGCCCTTTAGATGATCTATTAAAATGCTTTCGCTGCTTTTTGCCAAGTCGTCAGACAGCTCGTGCGGTACCTTTAAATCAACATACGAATAAACATAATCATAATGTGGTAAAGGTGACGAGTGTAGTATAAACTCATCCAGCACTTCAATTCTTTTAAATCCGTCTTTGTTATACCAAACAGCTCTCATATGGGTAAGCTCGTCTGGGTTTTTAAAAAACTTTACCAGTTGTTTTACATATCCTGCTGGTTCATCATTTTTCCATTGTGACAAAATACTCAATGATTCAGCAACCTTTTTGCCGCGTTTGCCATAAGCGCCGCCTGCATACCAGTTGCACCAACCATTTGGATTTATGTTTCCTGCTACTGCACTACATTTGTTTGGATCTCTCCACATAGTACAATTAATACATTTTTGACCATTCTTAGGATTGGGTTGATAACCTGCTTCTGCCTTGGTTCCTTTTGCTTCGAACAAATCTTGTATTTTCATTATACACCGTACTTGTTTGTTTTTGGTTTAGCAACTGGGCTAACTTTGTTTATACTGCTGATTTCTTTGCTGTTTAAGTCATTTTTATTTAAGTCTTTGTAGTCTAATCCTACAATTTTATATCCTTGTTTGAGCATTTCTGCTTCAATTTCTGTATAAGGGTGTGCAGTTTTTTTCTTACCTATCCAACTTAAAGAATCCATATCCGGGGGTGTTTTTCCGTCCGAACAAGCAAGAGCCATCATCAGTCTATACTGACCGTAGTCGCTTCCAAAAGTTCCTAACTTCGGACCATCATTGTATGTATGCAGTCCTACAGTTGCTTCTTGTTCTCTTTTTGACAACTTACCACCCGCAGCCTCGCTCATAATTTCTCTTATTTTCATTTCAAACTCCGTACTTGTTCGGTTTCGGCTTAGCGACTGGACTGTTTTTGTTAATGCCATCAATTTCTTGACTTTTTGTACTGGTAACTTGAACGGCCTTAACCCCCATCAGTTTTGCTGCTGTCTTAATAGTTTCGTGCTCTTCTTCAGCATATGCAGTAGTAATAAAGTTTTCTGCCCATGCAGTTTCTTGATTAAACTTGACTTCTCTAGTTTTAGTTGCTTGAGCAACTGCAAGTGCCAATCCCATTCTATATTGCAAATAAGGGTCAGTGTTTCTTAATTCAGGTACAATAAATGTGCCTGGAATAGTTCTTTCTACGTCAGGATCAATCGCCGCCGGAATACCGTAGTCCTTTGGCTTCGATGCTTCGGTGATGATTTCACTAAATCTCATTTTTTTGTTCTTCCTCTAAATCCCGGCTTTGTATTTAGCGCACCTGTCATATAGGGAAGATTAAACCACAATTCAAACCATTCTTTGTCGCCAGGCTTGATATTCTTTTCTTTTTCTATACGACGCTTTTCCATGCCGGTGACAGAGATATTAGACCCTTCGTAAGGCGTATAGCCTTTGAATTCGTTTATTCCTGCAAGTCGTTTTAGGTCGTCTAAGTTCATTTTTTCTTATCTCTTTCAGCAAGATCGACTTTTTTTAAAAAATCTTGAATGTCTTGATTGCTGTATCCTAGCAAACGGCCCATTTCGATATGATATTCCTTGGTGGGTTTTATACCAAGAGCAAGGTTTGCGTTCATATCTTGCAAAAGTGTTGCTAAACGTTGTACTCGTTTTTCTTCGCCTGGCTGACCAACAACATAGTTGTTGTAACCAACAACATAGTTGTTGTAATTGTAATCTGCAAGTTTGATTTGCTGATAAGGCCATCCGAGCTTGTCAGCCACCGGTTTATACATTTTTAAAAATCTATCAGGGTCTACAAGTGCAGCAGGCTTGGTACCTGCTTTCATCAGTTGAAATTCATTTTCTGGTGAGCCATGGGGCGCAATTGCTTCGTTTGCCTTTTTCTTAGCACAACCGGCTTTCATGTTG
>Ga0247840_10004222_pt1 | contig 22996 bp, 36 predicted proteins | sample LaCruzMarch2015__FD_192404 | JGI IMG/M metagenome (GOLD analysis project Ga0247840, IMG submission 192404) | Freshwater microbial communities from meromictic Lake La Cruz, Castile-La Mancha, Spain - LaCruzMarch2015_17m | ecosystem: Environmental > Aquatic > Freshwater > Lake | place: Spain... | reverse complement strand
CCGCCCGTGCTGGACTTCACCGACCCGACCGCCTCAAAGGTTCCGTCGGTGTCATGCCGGGTCCAGGCCCACACTTCCTGCTCGCGAAGAAAGGTGAACGAAAGCAGCGAGCCGTCACTCATCACAACCCACACCAGATGTTCCGGATTATCCGCCAGCGCCCAGCTTTTAATGGTTTTACCGCGAAACAGGTGCTTGGACATCACACTGAGTTCCGTCCGGTCATACCCGTCAGAAGCCAGCGAATAACGGAGTTCAGAAACAGTACGGCCGTCCGTCTGGACACACAGCACGCTCAAACCCACAATCAGGGGCGCAACCTCCGCCAGCACACCGCCATAACCGTGCAGCGTCATATCTCCGTTGGTCGGCGTCAGGCTTCCATCTGTACCGGCCAGCGAATGCCAGCTTCCGGCCGTCAGAATCAACAGACTTTTCAGCGGAACCAGATGGCGGATTTCATACTGCTTTGACAGCGAAACTTCATAGTTGATCGGCTCCGTTGCCAGTTGCAAATCGCTGTTCGCAAAATTGACGAAGTTCGATGTTCTCGATCCCCAAAGCGTTTTGGGCTCGCTGTCCGTCCGCGCATACATCAGCCGCTGCTGGAAAATACCGACCGCCCCCGGATAACCGGAAGATTCTCCGAAAGAACCGAAAGACCAAAGCGTGGTTGAAAACTCCGTCAGAGAACCATATTGAACCGTCCCTACCACACTTTGCGTTGTTGAAACGATTGTGATTTTAACCACATGGGTATAGGTGCTCTCCGCTCTCAAATAGGCTTTTATTTCCTGCGCCGCCGCGCTGACAAACTTCAAACGCATCAGACTGGGCATTGCAATTTCCCGCATCAGCGTCCCGTTATGGTCGGCATTGACAGAATGAATACTGGCCACCTCTTCCCAGGTCGCCCCGTCATTCAATGATTTTTGCAGATGAACCTCGCCACTCCAGCTTCCTTCGGTCCACATGGTGACCTCACCAATCACCATCAATTGCGCCGAATAAGCCACCGCCGCAGCCGCTATGTTCCATTTATTTGCGATCGTCCGGTCTGCATTCGGCTCTGCCAGCCCCATGAGCATCCCGACATGCTGCGCGGTAAACGGCGCATGTCCGCTGGCGGTAATCTCGGCGCTTGCCACCGTTGAGGGAATAGCCGCCAGAGCAATCCAGTAAAGCTGCCACCCGGAAGTAGTTCCGGGAACAATGTTCACCGATGAGGCAATGCTTTGATAGGCCGTAGTCCCTGAACCGGTTTTTATCACATTTCCCGAAACGGCCGTAACCATGGCTCCGCCGCCATTGGCCGCGCTGACACCAATCTGAAGACAATAACAGCGCTTTTCATTTTCAGACCGTGAAGAATATGGAGATGGATAAGTCAGTCCAGCCGGATCGTTTGGACTGGCTGATCCGGTGGGGACGCAACCGGCTTCCAGCACGCCAATCAATACGTCCCCTGTTACGTATAAATAAACGAACTTCCACCCCAGATTCACCGTGATGTAATCATACGTCGTCCCGGTAAAAATTTTGTTGATTGTACCCGACGCCGCATACGTTGACGCCCCGCCACTTTCAGTAAACGTCAGGCTCAGAGTAACCGGATTTCCTGCCACCAGACCGGAAGATTTGGCTATCCGGATAAAGGTAAACGGATAGGTTGTCTGCGTGTATGAATCATACGATTTATTGCTCCACACAGAGGCCGAATAAAACCGGTCGCTCTCACTGATCGACGTCGTGGTTAAATCTGTTTTGATTGTCGAGTTTTTTTCAAAACTGGAAACCGTTCCGATCCAGCTGGCCGTTGCATTAACCGTCAACCCAAGCAGCACAATATCGCCTGGAGTATAAACCGCCGTTGCATTCCACCGGTTGAAATTAATCGCAATCGTTTTCGATGTATCCGAGTTGATAATCCCGAGCGGCCCGCCGACCATTTCAGCGTCGATCCACCGCCAGTCATCATTCGCATACCGTACCAGCTTGCGGGTTTTAAAATCCTTGTGAGCCATAAAGAGCGTGTCGTAACTCTGCGCAAAACTCAGACGCGGAAGATCGGCCAGCGCATAGGGCGATTCGACAACATACGGCATTTGCAGCCAGCCGTTCGCCTTCGTGTCCGGATCCACACCGGTATCCACTTTGACATAGATGGTGTTAAACGTAAGCGAATCATGGTTTCCCCACGCCCACTGCCCGCTGCTCAGACTTCCGAGGGTTCCAACCGGCATCTCGTTGCCATTTTCATAAAGCATCTTGGGTTGCAGAATCCCCGGATCCGCGTCGCCAATTTTTTGGAAGTAATATTCTCCCGCCTTAGCCGGCGAGGCTTTCCATTCATACCCGTCTGTGCTGGAAACCAGATTGGTAACAACCACCCGCCCGCCCTGCAAAAACATCACCCGCTGATCGTAAAAGCAGAGCATGTACGTCTGCGCTTCATTAAATTCAAAGGGTACAAAAAGCGCCTGCTCATTCAGCGGAAAAGCATATTTGGTTCCCGGACGGTTTGAAGCCCCGCCCTCGATATGCACGAACATATTGCGCAACGTCTTTGCGCCAATCTGATACTTGGCCAGATCGGTGCGCCCCCACAAGGCCGGAGCCAGCTCACCGCCGGTAAACGCGGACTGTATTTTGTTCGGCAGCGGCATCGGGTTTTCCCTTCGGATTACAAATCGGTATACCGGCGGCCCAACAGCGCCGTCTGGTCTTCGTGCTGTTCAGAAGCATCTACGTTCTTCGCACTCGCCAAGATTCCGGCGAGTTCGTATTTGAGGACGTCGCGACCTTTATCAAATCCCTTGATCTTGGTGTAGACTGCAATGGCCAGCGCCAGCGCGAATGCGCGCACAAATAGCGCATCGAACTCGCTCACCGTGGAATTGTCGGCGGCATACACCAGCACCGCCTCATCCATGTCCGCGGCAATGTAGGCGTTTTTGAACGGCTTGAAGCGTATCCGGTCATCCGGCTTGCGACTGCCCGGATTCCAGATGGCCCACGGCGTAATACAATCCGCCGGACGTTTGTACAGAAAGGCATAATCGCGCGGAGTGCCCGGATATATTTTAGGTGCAGGAGCCGTTCCGTCCGCCCCGACCGTCCACGCCGTCACTTCCCACGGCCAGCTCACGTCATCGACGGCCGTAAAATAGGCTTTGGTTCCCGCCGCATTGGTAACCCGCCAGTATCCGCCGACCTTTTTGACGTAATAATCCTTGGCCGCTGTTTCGTGGTCATACTCTGCCGTTGTTACGGCAACGAAATTATAACCGGCATTAGCATCCGCTATTCCGCATCCGGAAATCACCAGCCCCTGCGGATCAACCTGAGCAAGTGCCAGTTGTTCTGTGCAGAACTCAAACGGGTACTGCCGCAGCAAGCCAAGCCGCACAACATCATAATTGTCATTGCAGACAATCACATTGTCATCCGTCAGCGCCGTGAGTTCGGCGGAGCTGATTTTATCCTGACCCAGCGCGTCGAGCGCCAGGTTGATGATGTCGAGCTTGCTTGCGGCAGCACTCATGGCTTAGGTCTCCGGCTGGGCTTTCTTGATTGCCGAACGCACCCCGGAAATCTCTTCGGCCGTCAGCATCTGATCTTTGCGCGAACGTCCGGAGGCTTCTTTCACCAGCACCACATCAATACCCAGCTTTTCAGCCAGCTGTTCAACCGTGCAGGGTTCATCCGCCGTCTTCGCCTGAATGTCCGCCGCCAGCGTTCCGGCCGCATCGGTACCGGCCTTAGACAACGTTTCCGGCTGTTCTTCCGGGTCTTTCACCGGTTCTACGCCGTGCGCCTTGGCCTCGGCGGCCGGAACAAAGTGCCGGGGGCACTTTCCTTCCAAAATCAACTTGTCCCCCGGACTGTAAAAGCGCGGAGGATTCCCGTAGGTGCAACTGTCTGTGCAGATAAATACACTCATTTTTTCTTCTCCTTCATGGTCGGATACAATTCGTCAGCCTCAGCAGCCGTGTCCTTGCCAAATTCCATATCGGTAATTTGCAGTTCGACCCGCTGAGAATGGTTTTTCTTTTCGCCGTCTTCGCTGGCGTTTTCAGAAATCGATTTTACGCGGACGCGAATCACCGCATCCATCTCGTCGCCTACGGCAACCTTCTGCAGTTCTGGAAACTGCGCAATCTGCTCCTCTTTAAGACTGATCCGTGCGCCATACGGATACTCCGGAGCATCACACACCTCCGCGCACGCGGAGATTTCCTCTTTATTTTTTTTGGACAATTTCAGGCTTTTCATAGCTTTGCTCCAAAACCGGAGAGGGCTTGCACCCCCTCCGGCCGTTTATCGACCGCTCAATCAGCCGTCAATCATCTTGTTGGCCTGGGGCGCGGCCGTCAGGAATGCCGACACCTTCGGATTGACGGTCAAAGTCGACCCGCCAATGGTGTAGTACATCCGGACATAACGCTCGCAATCGCGCGGAATGCGCTGCTTGATCACCGTCGTGCCCGCCGCCACCTGCGCGACAGCCACCGCCGGCGTCAGGTCCTTGGGCGAACTGAAGCTGGCGTTGTCATCACACTGCAACTTAGCCGTAACGGTTTCCCCGTCATTGGCAGAATCCGACGCCAAATCAACCTGCGCCACCACATACAGTTCTACAACTGCATCACCGGCCTTCAACAGGTCGATGTAGTTGGTGGAAGCCGCCGTTGCCGTCAGTTCCTGACTGTCACTGAACTCAAGTCTGGAATCTAATATCATGACTCTCTCCTTCTTTTTTTTTATTCAATGGCCGTGCCGCCCGAAAGCGGCACAGCCGGTTTGATTAAGCCGCCGGAACGACTGCTTCGGTGTTCAGGATCGACTCGCATTCGCGAATCGGAATACCGCGGTAGGTCATGATCGGCTTGCCGTCCACGTCCTGATACCCGAGGAACAGGTTCGTCTTGGCCTGCGCCTGACGATCCAGCGCCGTCAGTACGGTCGCATTGCAATAGATAGCCGGACGGCCCATGGTGCGGCCTTTCTGGCGATGGTAGGCAATGGTGAACTTGTCGAACAGGTTCGCCGCGCCGCTGTTGGCATCCAGTGCCGAAACGTCGAGGTTTGCAACGCGCACAATCGAGCGCCAGTCGCGCACAGCCAGACCCGCGTCCCAGCCAAATTTGGTTTCCAGCATCGTCGCACGTCCGCCGCCGGCGTCAGAAATTTCCTGCGCCCCGAGGTCTTTCATCGACAATCCGCCGTTGGAACCCTTCGGATAGATGCAATGCATGGTGTTCGGGCCCCACACAACGAACCATACCGAGGTATTGTCCGCCGCGTCGCTTCCGCCGCCATGAATCACATTGAAGCTGGACTTGGTTTTGTCGGTTCCATACTTGTTGAACCGCGGCGCCAGACCCATGAAGCGCTCCGGATAAATATCCGTGTCGCCATAGAACAGCGTCGTTGCAATGTCCTGATTCAGACCTTCGATGAACGGAGATTCTTCCGACAGACGCCATTCCGCGCTGTTGCCGTTCAGCATAGCCAGTTTTTCGTCAATCTGCGAACGGGCTTCCAGCATACCGACCGTATCCTGCACCTGTTTGCTGGTGCTCTTGGCCGGCTGCACGAAACCGTACAGTTTGCGCCACGTGCCGTTCGGGATACCCGTCCGGATCGTGGTAACGTGATTGGTGCCGTTGTTGCACTCCAGCCACGTCATGTCATCTAACACGCCATTGGTGAGGTTGAGAATTTCAACCACCTTGGCGATCTTGCCGTCAGGATCTGTCCGCCGGGCCACATCCATCAGGGTAGGATTCAATGTACTTAATGCACCCATGTGCTCCTCCTGTTGTTTTTATGGGTTATTTCATTCCCGAGTTGGGATACAGATCAGCTGCCGAGACGACCTTCGCCCCGCCACCGCCGCCTGCATTATCCACAAACCCGCCTTCAACCGCCTTCTGCGCAATGGCGAGTGCTGTGATGATGTCCACATCGTTGCCGATGTAAAACGCCGGATCAGCCATCTTGGCTTGGAGTCCTTTCGATCCGTACTTCTGCACGAACCGGTTGGCCGCAATCAGTGTTTCCTTCGGGAGTTTTTCAGCCTCGGCGCGCATCGAGGAGATAAATTCCTGCTGCTGCACTCTGGCCGTCTCCATCCGGAGCTGTTCGCGTTTAATCTGAAGATCAACCAGTTCCTGCACCGCCTCTTTGGGGAGATTGTGCTTGGTCACGGCTTCGCTCAGCGCCGCCTTATCGGCATCCGCAATCACGAAACCTTCGGGCAGTTTGATGTCAGCCAGAACATCCGCCGGAGCGTCTGCCTCGCCTTCTTTCTTTTTGCCCTTATCGTCTTCAGGTTTTGTCTCTTCGCCCGGTTTAACTTCACCTGGCTTTGGTTCATCACCCGGCTTGGCTTCATCAGGCTTTGTTTCTCCGGCCGCCGCAAAGGCTGTCTGGCCCTCAGCAACTGCTGGTTTAACTTCGCCCGGCTTGGCTTCATCCGGTTCCACTGCCACCGTTTCAACGGCGGTTTTACCTGTCCCTGCGGCTTCATCCTTCACGGTGTCACCCGGTTTGGTTTCTACCTTTTGTTCAGACATCTTTTTGCTCCTTTTTCTTTTTTTCCGCCTTCATCTCCAGCAGGGCCTCATCCTGCATCTGCCGGAAAAGCGGAAGAAAACGCTCGGTAAATAAAATCTGCACCAGCTCGTTGCTGATGCTCTGCTGACCCAGCAGGTAGTAGGTGTAGCTATTGCCGGTCATCGCGTTCTGCATCAGGTTCGAGTTTCCCATCAGCCGCCAGATGAACCGGCGTCCGCAAGAGGTTTTCATGACGTCTTCGAAGTCGCGCAGCACCGCTTCGTTCTTGAGCAGCTGCTCTTCGGTAGAACCCTGTTCCCGTAGAAAACCTGTTTTGAGCGGATCACTCATCGTCCCGCCCCCATGGTTTTCGCCAGCACATCAACAGCCGGCTGCCCGCCAATCTCAACATCCTTGAGCTTCTGCGCGCCTTCGGCGGCCATCAACGCGGACTGACCGGTCTGCTGGGAGGCCTTCTGTTTGGCTTCCTGATCCATCATGGCCTGCACTTCGTCGTCGCTGCGGATGATCGACGGCGGAGCCCCGTTGACCTGCGCCACTTCGTCCACCGCCTGGAGCGCGTCGATTTTAAACCGCGCCTCCGGCCAGATTTGCGAGGCGGTGGAAACAAACGCCATCGTTTCGCTGATGGCCTGCAAACCGGCAATCTTCTGCGCCTGCGCCAGAATCGAAATGTATTCAATCTTGAGTTCACTGCCTTGCAGTTCGCGCGGAGCCTCCGGAATCAGTCCGGCATCCAGCGCATGGGCAAACGTAATCTGAATGAGCTGGCCCAGCATCTTCTGCATCCGCTCAATCACCGGCCCGAGGACACTGTATTTTTCCTCCATCATCCGCGCCGCCTGATAAGCCGTCTTGATGTCCGCCGCGTTGCCCGCAATCATCAGGAAAATGTGGTTGTAAAATCCTTCACGGATCGCCTTTTCCACCCGCTCAATCTTGAACTCCAATTCCTGCGTGTTGGGACGCACCTGATAGAGCGGCGCAATCCCCGGCTGTCCGCTGCCGCTGGCATCATTCGAACGCGTAATGCCCCACGGCCCGGCGTTGATGATGGTATCTTTGTTCGACGTGTTGGCCAGCAACGGCGGTTTGTTCTGCAAAGCCAGCTGTTGCAGGCTGTCTTCTTCCAGCTTCTGCAAACGCTTTCCGTTGCGAAGATTTAGGTGCCCGGCTCCGATACCGTAAACCTGCCCGCCAACCGCCTCCCACGTGCTTGAAATCACCGGAAACTCTTCGAAGCCGCGCACGCACAAAACAGAGTCTTCCGTCGAACCGTGCTCCCAATAAATTGACCGCCAGTCGCGTCCCAGCGCGTCCTTCACATCGAGCCGGTCATCATTGGATTCAATCAGGCAGCGCACCAGAATCTTCGTTTCAAGATTACCGTCCCGATACGCTTTCTTTGTCCGGTCGGTGACATGCTCCTCGCCGAACTCTTTAACGAGCTGATCGACCGTCATGTAAAATTTTCGCGCAAACGTGTTGGAAATACGCCGGTGATCATTCGCCAGACGATACTCACCAAACGTAAACGTCCGCATCCGCGTCACCGTGTCATAGTCCGGCAGCACCGCCGCCGCGCCGGTTCCGAAAACCAGAATCTCGGTGGCAACTTCCTGCAAGGCGTCATAGACGTTTGAGCGCTGGAAAATTGAATAAATCAGCCGTTCGACGTACGAAAGCCAGCGCGCCGGAGCGCCGAGCTCCGCCAGCCGCTTGTCTTCCGATCCGATACGGAACCACGGCCTCGATGAAGGCGATATGCCCGACTTGATGCCGGCGGCAGCCGTCTGCACCGCCTGAAAAATCATAGTGTTGTGGATGCTCTTGTCGTTGAACATCTCGCCGCGGTCTTCGTTCTCGCTTTCACCGGTCAAAAACCGGCCGCGCCACGGGCAGACATACTGCTGGATCTCCGCCCCCTTTTTGCGGAACCCGTCAAACTCCGAATCGAGCCGTTCGGCCCGTTTCTTGATCTTGTCAAATGTCTCTTTTGAAACCCGCATATCAGGCTCCAAGGGCTGTTTTAGCGGCTGTAGTGGCGGCGCCGGGCAAACCCAGCGCACCCGTCACACGCAAAGATTTTTCGCCGTAAAGTTCAGCAATTTTAGACCGGTCTCGGCTTGCAATAGCCCGCGCGCCGGAGGCGGCGTCCTCATCCTTCACAATCGGATCCGGCTTTTTGGCTTCGGGAATCTTGGGCGAACTCATACACATGACCAACCTCCTGAAAATACGCGGTAAGTTGGCTGTAATGTAAATGCGCTACGTTCTCAGTCAAGAGAAAAACACAGAATGTTGTGGAATCGAACACCTGCGGTACAAGATGCAGGACACTACAGCGGCTTCCAATCGCTTTGCGCCACATCGGAGTTTCCCTGAAGACCCGGAGGCCCCGAAGCCCGGATCACCGGAAAGACCGCTCCTAGTTCGTCATCTAGAATCCGCGCCGCGCCATCAATCACGTCATCATGCAGCCCCACCGGAAAGCCCAGCAGCTCTTCAATAAACTCCGCCACAAAGTCGCGCGTCCGCTTTTCGTGATCGAGATAGAGAATCTTCGCCGGAATATAAAAACGGCCCTGCCTCATCACCGGAACCATCCGGCGGATACGATCCTCTTTGGGAACTCTCCCGCCCAATTCGGTAATTCCAAACCGGTAACTTTCCTGCTCCTGGACGTACTTGATGTGCTCGACATCCGCCTGCAAGCCGTACCGCTCATACCCGATCCAGTTCGGTTTCCATTTGCGGTGCAGTGCAAACAGCGCCGCCGTGCGCTCCGCCAGATTATACCGGCAGCGCAACCCGTCCAGCAGGTAATAGTTGTTGTCGTGATGCAGTCCGATCACATTCATCGTCGTGTAGTCACTGCCCTTTTTCTTGCTGTGCGCCGGATCCACAATGATCGCCACATTCAAATGCACCCGCGCCGGAGTCCGGAAATAATAGGCCACATCGGTCTGCTGGAAACCCATCGCCGAATCCTCTTTCGGATTCTGCAACATCTGCGTAGAAAAGGTGTAAGGCCCCATGTCGGTGCGTTTTTTCTCCAGCTCTGCCGGAGCCAGCAAGACGGAATCACCGGAGGCTTTACCGTTATGCGTAGCCGGAAACATCCGCACCCGTGCCGACTTGCGCTCCATGATGGTTTTGTACGTATCGTTGTAGTGGTACCGCGTACCGATATAGCGCACGCGGCCGCCTTCACTGCCCAGATTGAGCGACAATTCCCACGCATCAGTGGTCTTCGTGATCATCTCGGGTGTGTAGACGCTCTCCCTGGTAACTACGTCGTCATACACCACCAGCTTAAAATGCCTGCCGGTCGGCTGGCCGTCCACCAGACCCCACGCCTCAACCGTTGCCTCTTTGGGATTTCCGTTGCGCTTAACCGTAATCCCGTCGTCTTCACTCCACTTGGCCGCGTCGCGTTTAGGCTCCACCCACAGTACCGCCGGAAACAGCCGCTTCAAAAATGCATTCTGCTCAAACTCGGTTTTAATCTGGCGTAAAAACGCCTTGGCCACCGGCCGGGTGTGAGAAAATACCCCGACAGTAATCTCCGGATCGTTAAGAATATCCTGAATTGTTTTGGCAAACGTAATGATGGTGCTTTTGTAATGCCCGCGCGCCCACAGATCGAGAAACCCGTCCGGAAACATCTCCACATCACGGCACCGGTCATACAACCAGTCCCGATTGGCATCGGGACGGTTCAGCACCACCGTCAGCAGGAAGAACAAATCACAGCGGGCCAGCGTCGCCATCGCCGGATAATCCTTCATCTCCAGCAGCCGTTCATACATCCGGTTGCACTCTTCACGGTCCAGGTCGGCCGTCAGTTTATTTTTCATGTCCAAATCCTTTCCGCAAAGCGGCCAGCCGCAACATAACATCCGCATCGGCCTGCACTTCGCCGCCTGTTTCTGCAATGCCGTTCCATCCGTCCCGTCCGTAAACTTTTGGCATCAACCGCTGGATTTCCCATTGCCGGGCATTAATCCGCAAACGGGCCTTGAGCAAACCGGCTTTTGATTTTTCATCCGCATCATCCGCGATCGGAATGCACTCTTCCGCCCGGTTCAGTGTCCGGATCGCCATGGCCGCCACATAGCGTTCCTGCAACTTGCCGTCCCGCGCCACCCAGTACATCCACGTCCGTTTCGCCGGCATCATTTCGGGAGCACAGACAACCGCCAGACAATCCCCGCCCATAATCCCTTCGAGAACCGCCACAGCCGCCGCCTCAGAGAATACCGTCGGCCGCCCGCGCGGCTTCTTTTCAGGTGCCGGTTTCTTCGCTTTTGGAACCTTCTTTTTGGGTGTTTTTTTAACAGGTTTCACTTGTCAACTTTCAGGTTTACATCCGCCCTCGCGCGCGCGTTCTAGAAGACGCGATTATTTATTGAGGCGCGCGCGCCTGCGCGCCACCCGCGTGTACTGGTGCAATAAATACCCTGCATTCATGCCGCGAGACCGGCCTGCACGCCAGCCAAACTCCGCAACTTTCCCGCCGCGCACACTGATGACACAAACCAACACTCATTGGGCACCTCAATGCTTCACGTGGAACTTCAAGAACTTCCGCAGGCTAAGTCCAGTGCGCTTGGCTTCTGCGCGGAGTTCAACCCGCCAGAGCAACCGGTGCGCCAGACTCAACCGCTTCTTCAACGACATCGTTTGCATCGACATGAAAAAAAACCGCGCATCCAGCTTCTGCCGACCCTTTTGACGCTCAATACTCCGCTTTGCACTCCGTTCGCTCATCACACGTTCCTTTCAGTTTTGGTTAAACAAATCACTTTATCCACGCCCCGTTGTCTGCATTCGCCGGTACGGCTTCGCTCCGGATGCCTTCTGCAGTTGACTCATGAACAGCGCCGTCCATGAATGCGGCGACTGCCGGCGCGAAGCCCGACGGTCAATAAAATCCGCCACCAGACGGCTCAAACACTCCCGCCACATCTGCGTTGCCTCCTTCGGCCCTAGCTTCTTCGTCATCGCCGAATACTGCGAAAGCAGCGCATCCTGCGAAAGAGGTGGATCACTCGGAACGCCGGTACGCGGCGGAACCCGGTTCCACCCCTTCGTCCCGCACAAAAACCGCTCCGTCGCATGAATCGGGTCTTTCACCATGAACGCATCGCCCGGTTCGTACAGACAGTCCTCAACCGACTCAGGATATGGAATCGGACGCTCCTGCCGGTCAGGCGGCAAAAAGCCGCCCTCCTCGCTTCGCTCGCGCTCCCCCCCCGCCAACAGCGGACGCGCTGGCGCGCCCGCACCAACTGGAACCAACTGGATTCCCGTAAGGGAATCCTTTTCTGGATCTTGGTCTTGGTCTGCGGGAAATTTCCCGACAGGGACAATTTCCAGACCACCCCCAACCCGCACAGGAATGGCACCAACCCCAACACCAGCGGGGGGGAGCGCGAGCGAAGCGAGCGAACTGGAGTCTCGCACGAGAAACCCAGAATCGAACAAAACACGCAAAATGCGGTTTCTGGTTTTCTCATACTTGCCGGTGCGGGCATAAAGAAAACTATGCAATTCCGGCTCCGTTACCTTGCGGCCGCCAAGTTCAGTAAACCACCCTTCCAGCGGACCGTGTAATGACTCGGCCTCTTCAATCAACTCCTCGCTCGCTTTAACCTGGTGCCGCTCCACATCGCCGCTCGCCGGCGTCTCCTGATCCTCATGCCAATGCACCAGCTTAATCGCCCCGGCATCAAATGCCCGCTTATCCAGCTGGCGGGCAGTCACCAGCAGCTTCATCAAAACCAAAATCTCCTTATTGCGGGCACTTGAAGCGTCTCCTATAAGGAAAAGAAACTCATCCACCGACAGCTTACCGCCGTCCGGACCGTATAGAACACCCTTCTCATAACCCTCCAGCGTACTGCCAGCCATGCATTCAATCTGCGAAAGCAACCCCTTCGCCTCGAAAGAAAGCCGCATCCAGAACGGATCACGCAGCTTACGGTCATGCGCACACTTATGGTAACGCCGCCGGTACCGCCCCTCATCATTACGTCCGCTCATAAAAAAGCCCTTCTATAAGGAAAACCAGTACAGACAGGATTCATTCCTGCCCATTCGCCAACTCCAGCAACACATCCGCATGGCACGGCTGATCCGTCCGGCACCAGCACGCCAGATTCTTCCCACACAACTCACGACGAATGTCCTCCAGCGTTAAAAGACACGGCCGCACAATGCCCGCTTCATTCAGTTCGTGCGTCAACCAGCGACGGTACATTTCAACTGCCATCCCAACCGTGGACGGAGTCGTCTGCTCAAAATCATAAATCACCCACTCACCAAGAATCTTGCGGCGATGCGACGCATCGCAGAACAGATACGGATTCTTTCCCATCACACAGAACGGATTTCCCCACTTCGTCCCGCGGCCGACATACACCGTATTCTCTGGCATCTTCCAGCCTTTGCACCGCTTCCGCTGTATTCGGATGGGTTTCAACCCCTCACCCCCGGCCACTCGTGATGCTGCTGGCCGTCGAGAATGTCGCCGCCGGTGCGTTTGGTTTTGTCCATACCGGCCTCACACTGGCGTTTAAATCCACTGAACGCATACGCCGCGGGATTCCCCCACTGTTTAAAGAAAAACGGAACACCGGCCTCTTGCGCCTGATCGCGCAGCGATCTAAACCATTCCGCATGACCCGGACGGACTTCCTGATTGGCCCCTGATTCTCCGCCAGCAATAATCCAATCTATGGAAGGCTCTCTCCCGGTTCCACCGCAACGGGTGCACGATTCTCGTACAACAACGTTCCCGGGGTGATTGCACGACCGACACCCTACGGGAATGCAGAGATCAACCGGCCCAAGAAGCGGCTCACAGCTCACAAATCGAATAGCGGCCGGAGTGTTAAGCAGGTGCGGAATGCGATCATCAGCCTGTTCCTTATCCTCCGCCGTCACTCCGAGCCAGACGTTGGGAATATGTCTTCCGTTTAAATCCCATCGACTCTTAAAATAGCCATTCATTCTCGCCGCGCGTTTTGTCAGCACGATGAACAGGTGTTGCGGACATTTCTCCATGATGTCAAAAACTTGGTCTATCCATTCCGCATCAGTGTTCTCATGGAACAAATCTCCCATGCTGTTGACGAAGATCGCACGCGGCGTCTTCCAGCCCAGCGGCTTTTGGAGAGTATATTCCAGTCCTACAATTGAAATTATTCCATTCCATCGGCCAGATGCGTCCGTTACGTCCGTATAGCCCCGCGTTCCCATCCCCTTCAGGCGATTCGCCATCTTCTCGGCGTAGCAGTTACGGCAACCATCGGACACCTTTGAGCATCCGACAATCGGATTCCACGTCTGCGGGATATACCCCGGGACATTCAGCCAGCCGATTTTGTGGTGTTTCATCACTCGCCGCCTTTCTGCTCAACCACATTAATCGTCAGATCAATACCAAGCTGCTGGCGTACAACCTCCCGGATATTGTCCCCTACTTCTGCCGATACAACAGCCGTAGTAACCGCATTGCGCGGAACAGTAATAGACGCTTCCAGCTGAGGCCGTTTAAACAGCTCATCCGGAAGATCCAGCCTCAACTTTAAAGCAATTTCGTTGGCGTCCAGACGCGGCACGTTCTTCGCCACACGAACGGACGGCTTCACTCCAAGGAGGCCATTGCCGCACGGCGTATACTTCACAATCAAATATCCTAAATAATTCATATTCCCTCCGTATTCGTCCGCTTTGTCCGTTAAAACCGGCAGGCGGCCCGCAGCCGCCCGCCATCAATCCTTAATCCACAACCGAGACAAAACCCGCCGCCTCGTCCACCGGATCGCAGCCGGCACACGGTTTAAATGTCATCAGATTGCTTCGGAACTTGCATCCGGAGCATTTGTCCGGCTTCTTGAATCCCGGCAGACCGTCTTCATACTCACACTCTCTGCACTCCGGACGATCATCCAATTCCGGATGGTGCAGGCAATCTTCACACCTCCGACTAACATCAACGATAGTCATCGGATCGTTTTCCGTTCCTTCACCAACCAGCACTTTACCTTTCAACAGCCCGATAATCCGCTCACCGAACGAAACAGACACCCCCAGCGTTTCCGCGACAATGTCCGCGAACTCCTGCGGATCGGTTTGCTGTTCCTGGTGCTGGCGGATAACGTCCACCGCCCGCTGTAAAAACTGGTCGCTAGGATCAGACTCCAGCATAAATGCAAAATCGCGCTGGCATTCACTGGCACCAAACTCGCGGTCTTCCACCACCTCGCCGGTTTCAATCACCTCGACGCGCAGACGACCCAGGGCGAAGTCCTTGATAATACGAACTTCCTTCGTGGCCGGAACCGTCTTGCGGTAAAACTGTTCGTCCAGTTCGGCCGCTTCATCATCCAGCGTCTTAATCAGCGCCTTGCGCGAATCACTGAACGCCTTGATTTCAACATGCAACTGCATTACCGCCCGGTGTTTTGAACAGGCTTCGTCCGCGATCTCCAGCAAGCGCTCATCGCTCAGCCGTACCGGAACTTCACGCTCTTCAACCACCACATCCACAAACCGGCTACCCGCCAGAGCCTGCTGTTCAACAGGCCGATCTTCCGTCACTTCTGTCTTTTTCTTCTTAGCCATGATTTCCTCCATTACTCAGTTTCCTTCTGTTCAAAAATCCCATCATCCACCTCAAACAGCATCAGCCGCCCCTTCAACGGTACCGGATCCTCCAGCGCTTTCGGATGGCTCACCATCCAACCGACCGGCCCGAAAAACCACGGACTTGTTTTTGAGCCCAGCGCATAGAGTTGCTGATCAATTGCCCCGACAAACTCCACACTCCCCACCACAGCCCCTACCGGGTACGCCTTCGGATCAATCGGAATATCTTCAAGATTCAATCCGAGCTCTTCATGGTTCGCGCAGATCCAACGCAACCCGTCCACGTCGAACGTCTTGGAAGCGTGGATTGCCAGCCGTTCGCCCGGCTTCAACTGCTTAGGACTCGGATCCCAGGTCCGGTTCTCAACATCCTTGCCCGCATGGAGAATCGCCCACGCCCACGGCTGCCTGACAGATAGGCATTTCATGGCGCCACCTCCAAATAGGACTCATCATCCATTTCATAGAGCTTCAGTCCTTCAACTTCAGCCCGCTCGACTCCAGACAAATTACGAAGGCGAGGAATCCCCCAGACCATCGCCTCATCCTCCAAAGCAACCATTTGCTCTTTACCGGCCAACAACCGGCCTGGGGCTGTATTAGTTACAGAAATAAAATCCAACTTCTTCCTATTAACCTGCTGCATGATGCTCATCTCTGCACCTCTTGCCTCAAGTCTGTAGCCTCCAGCCTTACTTCAACCCCCAACTCCACCAAGCGCCGCAGATACCGCCCCTTGTAGATTTCAAAATCCGGCTCACATGAAATACGGATGTCTATCGGTTCAATGCCGAGACCATCCACCGCCCACGGTTCGGGCGGCTCACCCATCAGCTGCTGGCGTTCCGTCAGCAGCATCCGCCGATCGTAAAGACCAATCTCTGCGGCCATTCGATCTTCGTAATTAGAATCCAGCGACTGAATGCCGGCGGCCTTAAAAACAGCATCAAGAATTGTCCCTTCAAGTTTTGAAAATGCTGGAAACAACTGCTTAACCGGATGCGGCATATCGCCGATGTACGCTTCCGCCGCGTCGTGGAGCAGAGCGTAAAGCGCAAACTCCGGCGGAATCTCCCGGCTCATAATCACGCAATGATGCGCCACGCTGTAGAACTGCTTTGTATGCCCGTTAAACCGCGCCTGATGCGCCAGCGCATGGGCAATGTCAATAAACGACACATCCTCTGCCCGCGGATTCATCACATCAAACTTCCGCCCTGTATAGGTTTGAATCCAGTGCCTGCTCATAACTTCCTCGCTTCCCGAATCAGCGCATCCGTCACTTCAACACGCTCTACACCTTCGATTTGAAAAAAGGTTGGCATCTCGCCGTGATCCGCCAGAAAAGCACACAGAACTTCCGTTAGTTTTTTCCCAAGCTCGTCTTCCTGCGCGGCAGACAGTCCGGGCCAGTCTTCGGCAATTTCTCCAAAATCAACGCTGGCGTCATCAGCAAGATGTTCGCACACGTCATCTCCATGAATTACCGGATGGAACATCAGCCCTTTTCTACCAACATAAACGGAAGATCCGGTATCAAGCACTTCGTCGACAATGAGCGCTAAAACGGCGGCGTCTTTTGTATCGTGCGGTCCGTTGCCGAAATGCTCTTCATCCGTTGAACTCCACCACTCTTCTTTCTTAACTTCATCAGCCATAACCCCTCCGTTTACTTCGTTACCTTCTGTAAAAATCTCAGGAAAACAGCGCTCCCTGCTCACCGACCCGCGCCGGAATCTTCCACCGCTCGTTCCGCCCGACCCGCTCACCGCCGGCCAGCACTAGCTGTTCATTCATCGGTGATCGTTTAGCGTTAATCGTTCGGTTCAAAAACCCTTCGCCAATCCTCACCATCCGCACCGTCTTACCAGTCACCGGACAAACCGTATCGCCAACCACCTCCAGCGCCTGGCGCTCGATCAACTCATTAATGCGCGGCCGCACCCCGTTCATATCCGCCTGCTCCAGCCCCGTCTTAATCTGCCGATCCGTCCAGGCGCCGGGATTCATCAGCAGCCAGCCGAGAATCATCATCTCCCGCTTACTGAACTCCTTGCGCCCCGCGTAATACGCCAGCAGAGAATTAACGTGCATTGCTCACTCCGTTTTTGGTGTTTTTTGTGGCTATTCGCCCCACCGCCAAGACACCCGCGTCTTGCCACCTTCCCAATTCACCACCCAGCAGCCGTTCCACACCATCCGCCCGATGCGTCTAATCCGGCCAAAAAAGGCGCGGCCTGCCGGACTCGCACCGGCTTTGTCATCGCTGCCGGCGGCGTTTGCCATCCGCCGCCCGAAGACCGCAAAAAAGGCACCGGCGCGACGAAGGCTGGCAACTAAACCCACCTCCGACGCACCGGCGCGGCACTCACCGACACAATAGTCAGCCCGGCCTTTAAAAGGTCGCACGGCGCGGAGCCGTCCCGCCAAGGAGTCCAATCCGAAAACGGAACTAGCCTGCCCGCGCCGTGCAAAATAAATCCTCTGAATGTCTACGAAGTGCATCATGCCGCCACCTTTAGTTTTGAGGTTGTTGTGCCGTAGAAAACGCGCTGTACAAAATCAGCCACCGGCTTCGGCGGCTTGCTGTTTTTTACGCCATAACATTGGGTGACTTCTTTGCTCTTCGGATCGTAGGCGGCCGCCACGAACGCTTTGCGCGGATGGTCCGCCAGGCGTACAAAGACCACCACCAGTTCACCGCGTGAAACTCGTGCAGCATACCCTCCAAGGCAGTTAGACATCGCCCGGCCAGCGTCAATAAACTCCTGCTCTGAGCGCGGAATCACAATCCGGTAATTACGGCCATTACGCTCAAACCGGCTCCACTTTTCAGCCACGGCCGCCAGCGAAAGATTCATCTTCTCGATCTCTTCGGCTTTCTCCTGCCGGCGGATCACATCCGCCATATCCTGCACAATCGAACTCCGCGCCTTGAATTGCTTCGGGAAAGAAACCTTCGTGTCGGCCAGATCCAGCCCGGCCTTCTGGCAGTTATGCAGATAGGCGGTATAGACACTCCGGAAAATGTTGAATTTTTCAACGTACTGGAACGCCTTTACCGGACAAATACAGCTCGGAAGGCTGTACCCTCTCCAAAACACCTTCCGCGCACGAATTTCGGTGTATGCTTCGGAAAGAGGAATCCGTCCGTGGAACGCCTTCATGATCACATCGATGCCGGTAAGGTTTTTCTTGATATATTCCGCATTCGTCATGAAGAACTGCCGGAAATTCCTATCCGCTTTCAGCTTCCGAACGATGGAAATCTTCGTGCAGAACCGTCCAAGACCGCACTTGGAAAGCAGCTCGATTTCCGGATGCTCCTTATAGACCTTTAGGTAATCCAGCAGATGCCCGCGATCTTGTTCCCACGCCGACCAGCGGAACCGGCGCGTCCGCTTCAACAGCTCAGGATTAACCACCGGCGCGTGAATCTTCCACATGCAACGGAGCGCATAGGCCGACAGTTCCCAGCGTCTTCCATAGTTAAAACCTCGATCAAAACCAATTCCGTCCGAATACCAGTCAACGAAATATCCTCTGATTGTGCAGAAGCCCAGGTCATGCACATAAATCCACGGATCATCTGCGCTCGCCCGGACGACTTCCTTCACCATCGGCTGAGTCGTCTTATTCTTCGCCTTCACCGCTACCGTCCGGATCTGTACATCAGACCCGCGTTGCGTCAGGTAGTGATAGAACCGGTTTCGGTTTGGCATTTCTCCACCCAGACCATAACCGGCATCCCAGTCAAACTGGAGGATGCGCCGCACCGCCGCCGCCGACAGCGGAGCGTAATCCTGAAGCCAGCGCTTCATTTCTTCACCGCTTTCTTCACCGCCATCATTTCATCATTGGTAAACAGCTCTAGGAAAATGGGGCCCTTCGGCTTCTCTGGCTTCAGTTCTGCCGGCTTGGCCTCTTTCACCAGCTTGGCCGCCTTTGGCTGCTTCTTCACGCCGGCCGGAGTCCGGACAACGCCTTTCGCCTGTCCTTTCGGTTCGGCAACCTCATCCTCTTCAAAGAAGTGGACGATCCACCCGAACACCGTCGCGTCATCCACGCAAACGCATCCTCCGCCACCGGCCAGCTTACGCGCCTCATCCGTCGCGTACTTCACGGCGCCAGCCAGTGTCTTCTTGCCCGCATTGATCTTCGCCGCCAGCACGACGGAAGCATTCTCATTCAGGTAATCAAGGATCCGCTGTTCAGTAGGGCCTTTTGGAGTCAGGTTTAAACGGTTTTCTGCAAACGGGCTCATTTGGCACCGCCTTCCAACCACACCAGCAGCTCTTCCGCTGTGGCAATAATTTCTTTGGCGGTAGGAATATCACCCGTCACCTCTGATCTGGCCTTATTCAGCTCAACAGCCACCTTCAGCACACACTGCCGGTTTGTTGGGCCCAAAGCCTGACCCTTAAATGATCCCTGCGCCTTCGGCGGCTTCGGCTTCTGAATCAGAAACTCGAACGGAGCGGCGTCGCCTTCCTTTTTGGCCTCAAACTCCAGCGTCTTGCCCGCGTCCAGACTGGAAATTTGCATGGCAATATCATCCTCGAACGTCTTCACCGTCCGCACCGCTTCTTCCGGCGATCCATCCACCGAAACCAGACACTCGAAAAAATGCAGTGTCCACGGTTTCTCAGCATCCTTGCTCTTGGCCGGCTTCTTGATCTTCCGGACTTCTTTAATCAGCACCTTGCACATATTGGACTCCTTGTTTTTGGTTTTCCCTTTAATCCCTACGCATTCATCGCTTCCCGCACAGGCTGTCCGCTCACCGGGTCTTTCCCGTATTTCTCCCGGTACCACGCCCGAAAATCACCCGTCTCTTCCATCGGTTCAAAAATTGGTTGCGGCCGCGGCCGCCTTTCAGGAGTTGCTGTCTGCTGATCCCTGACTCCCGACCCCTTTTCCTGCTGGTTCCAATACCCGCGCTTCGTTGTCATGCCCGCGCCTCCGGTGCAGGGATTCGACCTTCCAGCCAGTCGACAATGTCTTGCAGGCAGTACGTCGCTCCGGCCTGCTGTTCGGCTCCAGGCATCTTCTTCTTACGGACGTCGCCATCCTCAACCAGCTTGCGCAGCGCCGTCGCCGGAATACCGAAAATGTCCCGCACATCATTCGCTGGAGCCCACGCCTTAACAACGACCTTGGTCTCCACGCGGGTAATCAGAATTGGTTTTTCGCTTTCGTCGCTCATGACAATCTCCGCTTATCACTCAGCATTAAGCATTCATCGTTACTTCATTGATGTTCTTCATCGCGCTCCACAGCTTCAGCAGATCGTTGTCCGGAAGATCAGCCAGCCTGCTCAGCACCGTCATCCGCTCCATCCCCAGCGACTCCGCCAGCGCCTCGATCTCCGCAATAACCTCCATCCGGTCGAATGTGCTCATGAAATCCCTCCATAAACTTTCTTAGCCAGCGTCTTGATTTCCCATTGCCGGGCTTCAATCCGGGCGCGCTCCCGGTTCCTTGGTAAACAGTTCGATTGAGTTCCCCTGCCTTCTGCCGGTACAGTCCGCGTAATCACCCGAGAACCGAACCAACAGAAGGAGGAGAGAAAATGGCGAATACAGATCACACAACCTACAGTTCCAACCTGAGACAGATTGCGCACGACCTTGAGCAGCTCCCGGACAGTCCGACCAACGCCGAACTTGCCGCCGCGCTGAAAAAACTCGTTCCCGTACTTACGCACATCAGCTCTATCGCTGGAGGACTGAACACACATCTCAGCAGCCCTCACCCAAAGAAGTAACCGGAATCGGTTCGCCCGTAATTTTTAAGAGTTCAGGACCCGCCTTGATCATGCATGTCGCGGAACAGTAGTGTTTTGTCCCGTTATATTTATCTTTAGTGTAAATCATCGCCTGCACGGAATGCCCCCGATCATCCATATCGAAATCCAGCCCGCACTGATCACACGTCATCATTGTCCTGCAGCTCATCACCGTACCTCCATTTTGTAGATTGTGCTCATTTGGTCTCCTTGATTGGGTGTGTACACCCCAAATTAAAAAACCCCTCATGCCGCCGCGTGACGAGCCTTACGCCCCTCTTTTTTTTGATAGGTGTGTACACCCAAAGACAAAATTTTGTTAAGCATGAAGCTGACACTGCGATCATCTGCGGAAGCTTCTTTTTCAACGAACTCTTTCACTTCAGGATCAACCAAGCCGCTAATGTATTTCTTAGCCATTTTTCTTTCCCTTCTTCTCGTGTTGGGCGTTGTAAACAGCCATTCCCTCTTTAACAAGCATCTCCATCGCTTCGCTCTTTGGAATGTGTTTTTCCTCGGCAATGCGATTTACTTCAGCGGCGACATCCTCGTCGACCCACCCGCTGAGACTTTTTTTATTTTTTGCTCTCTGGTTTGCCATTTCTCGCCCTCACAACAATAGGTGTACACACCCCCTATAGGTTTGCCAACTATTATTTTGAATTATTTTTTCACCCCTATAGAATCGCAACATTCACCACTTAACTGAAAGGACGCTCCATGAAGAAGAAATTGCTTCTATTGCTGGCCGTTACAATAACCATGCTCGCCGCGCAGTCATTCGCCCACTCCGGACGTACCGATAAGAACGGCGGCCGCTGGGATCACAAAAACAACACCTATCATTACCACTAATGACCAATCTGATCACAACGATCATTCTAACCAACCTGCTGATCTCGGCAAGCGGATCGCTCCGCGAACGGGATTGGCAGGTTGCGGCGAATGATCAGTATTTCAAAGGCCGGCTGGAGGTTGTCAACTTCGGCGGCCGGTGCGATATCGTAACCGATGAATACGCCATTGAAGTTGACCCTATTGAACGCGCTGATAAAGCCGTTGAACAAGCAAACCGCTATGCCTCCGCACTGTCACTAAAACCGGCCATCGCCGTTTACGTGCCCGCCGGACCAGTCCTTACCATCACCAACGCCCCATGCAGGGTTTTTCTTTTAAGAATTTCACCATGAAAAAACACTGGATCGCAAAACTGCTGCTTATAATAACGACGTTTTTTTCTTGTGGATGTACCACAGAATATATGCCCGAGACTGCTCCGGTTATTGAAAAACGTTCATCAGACTGGATTAACTACACCGGACGATTAAATGCCGAATTTGCCGGAATGCATCTTGGATGCTCCATAGAAGAAGCAACAAATACTCTTTCGAGCTTACTTGTGACAAAAAACATCACAAACGGATCTAAAGAAACTTTTGTCTACAACAGAAACGATCGATTCCCGGAAGCATCAAATACCGTGCTTACATTCTACAATAAGCAGTTAATTTATGTTGGGATCATTTTTAAAGAAAATCTATCCACAGATGCTTTCTCATCATTGAAATCTGCATTAAAACAAAAATTTTCATCAGGAACCGTATTAAACTATGATGACTCCGTCATCATTCATGTAGATGGAATGGTTGTTAGTGTCGGATTAAACTATCCAGAACCAATCCTTTTTCTGTCAGAAAATGGATCACTTATTGGAACTCCATCACGCGACCAGCAGCCAGAAAGCCTAGTTTTGCAAGCCAGACACATTGGACTTGGAAAACTAGAACGATATCAGGAAGCAAACAAACTTTCTGATAAATTATAAAGGAACCATCCATGGCCAATAAACCCGAATCTAAAAAGAAAACCGCCCCGGTCAACCGGATGGAAATCCCGTTTAATGTCCGCATCCCCAACGAACTGCACGACGCCTTCGCCGCGGCCGCGGCCGCGGCGAAGGCGTCGTGC
>Ga0247840_10004217_pt1 | contig 23019 bp, 30 predicted proteins | sample LaCruzMarch2015__FD_192404 | JGI IMG/M metagenome (GOLD analysis project Ga0247840, IMG submission 192404) | Freshwater microbial communities from meromictic Lake La Cruz, Castile-La Mancha, Spain - LaCruzMarch2015_17m | ecosystem: Environmental > Aquatic > Freshwater > Lake | place: Spain... | reverse complement strand
CGCAAGAGTTCGAACGACCGTATTGCAGCCGCTTGCACCTCTGCAGGAAGCTGTTCGAAGTAAGGGCGGAACCGCCGATCCTTGACATGACGCTTCACCGGTCAGAATTCTTCAAAATCAGCGGCTTTCTGCGAGGCCCGAACCTGGTCGAGAAGCTTATCCAGCTTGCCCGACTTAGCATCGCGCTCGATCTTCTCATCGAACAGGCGCTCTTCCAATTCGTCGAGCCAGGCGCGAAGCTCGGCGCGCTCGGCCTCGGAAAGTTCCTCGATCGCTGCCGTGATCGCGTCGATTTTGCCCATGGTCGCCTCGCTTGAGCCGTTCACCTTGATTTTCATCGGCACGCCGTTAGACAGCACGGCAGCTTCCTCACTGCATCATACAAGGATACGGCACCGATGGCCAACGTGGCTTTCCTCGGACTTGGCGTCATGGGCTACCCCATGGCCGGGCATCTCGCGACCAAAGGCGGCCACGCGCTGACCGTGTATAACCGGACCACCGCGAAGGCCGAAGCCTGGGTCGCCAAGCACGGCACGGGAACGTTTGCCACGACGCCAGCCGCCGCTGCCAAAGACGCCGATTTCGTGTTTGCCTGCGTTGGCAATGACGACGACCTTCGCGCCGTGACGATCGGCCAGCATGGCGCGTTCTCAACCATGCGCCCTGGCACCGTGTTCATCGACAACACCACGGCCTCGGCCGACGTCGCTCGGGAATTGGCCAAGGCTGCCGAGGCCAAGGGCTTCCACTTCCTCGATGCGCCGGTATCGGGTGGGCAGGCGGGCGCGGAGAACGGCCAGCTCACCGTGATGGTCGGCGGCGATGCGGCGGCGTTCGCCAAGGCCAAGCCGGTGATCGACAGCTTTGCCAAGATGGTCAACCTCATCGGCCCATCAGGCGCCGGGCAGCTGACCAAGATGGTCAACCAGATCGCGATCGCGGGCCTTGTCCAGGGGCTTGCCGAGGCCATCCACTTCGGCAAATCCGCCGGTCTCGATATGCAGGCCGTGATGGACACGATCTCGAAAGGCGCGGCGCAGTCGTGGCAGATGGAGAACCGCTGGAAGACGATGGATGCCGGCAAATTCGAGTTCGGCTTTGCTGTCGACTGGATGCGCAAAGATCTCGGCATCGTGCTCGACGAAGCCCGCCGCAATGGTGCCAGCCTGCCGATGACGGCAACCGTCGACCAGTTCTATTCCGACATCCAGAAAATGGGCGGCAACCGCTGGGACACGTCGAGCCTCATCGCCCGGCTGAAAGACAAAAGCGTCGCCTGACCCGCACGGCTCATCCAGCACCATGCTCGCGCTGATGCCAACTTTAGCGGGACCTTTTCCGTGACCAACGGCGCGCCGATGGGTCGGCGGCATCTAGTTATCTTTGCCCGTTTCCCGGTGGCGGGCGGTGGCAAGCGGCGGCTGGCGCGCGGCATTGGCGTGGCGCAGGCGGTCCGGTTCCAACGCGTGCGGGTTCAGCATCTCATCGCGGCGTTTGCCCACGACCCGCGCTGGTCGACGACGTTTGCCGTGACACCCGATTTCTCTGGACCGTGGTATCCGGGAAACCTCGGCCTCCGTGCCAGCGCCGTTCGCCACCTCTACCAGGGCCGAGGCGACCTCGGCAGCCGAATGGCGCGAGCCGCCGACCGCATGCCACCGGGCGACGTCGTCATCATCGGAAGCGACATCCCCGGCATCCGGCCGTGCGACGTTGCAGACGCATTCGACGCCTTGGGGCGGGCGGACGCGGTGTTCGGCCGCGCGCCCGATGGCGGCTATTGGCTGGTTGGCCTCACGGGCGCGCCGCGCCGCAGGTCGCCCTTCGACGGCGTGCGCTGGTCGAGCGCGCATACGCGCGAAGACACGATTGCCAACCTTGGCCGCGCGCGTATCACATTTCTTCGCACGATCCAGGACATCGACGAGCCAGCCGACCTCGCGACCGCGCCAGACTGGCCGCGATTGATCCGCTGAGGCGGCCTACGGCTCGAGCTCGGTATCCCAGTAGAGATAGTCGACCCAGCTTTCGTGCAGATAGTTGGGCGGGAACAACCGTCCGTTGCGATGCAGCTCGTACACGGTCGGTCGGTAGGGCGCCTGCATGGGATGCATGCCGCACACCGCCGGCATCGCGCCGCCCTTGGCGAGGTTGCACGGCGAACAAGCGGTGATGACGTTATCCCACCGGGTCATGCCACCACGCGACCGGGGGATGACGTGGTCAAACGTCAACTCGTCCTTGTCGCCGCAATACTGGCACGTGAAGCGGTCGCGCAGGAACACGTTGAAGCGCGTGAACGCCGGGTAGGTCGCCGGCTTCACATACGTCTTGAGAGACACGACGCTCGGCAGCCGCATCGTGAAGTTCACGCTGCGGACGTAGGTGTCGTACTCGGAGACGATGTTGACGCGGTCGAGAAACACAGCCTTAACCGTGTCCTGCCAGCTCCAGAGCGAAAGAGGGTAATAGCTCAGGGGCCGGAAGTCCGCGTTCAATACCAGGGCCGGACTGCCGTCCGGCGTAGCAGCATGCGTGTGCAAGGTCCTTATCCCTATACCGCCTCGGCTGCGACCGAAAACTCCACATGATCGATACTTACAACTCCGGAATACTAACCGTCCATGTCAGCTCTGTGAAGCCTTGTCACCGCGCTGCAAAATCGTGGTTGATAGCCGGATCGGCGTGCGCCTTGTCGCTTGCATTGTAGCTTATACGCCAGCGCGCGAGCGCCCGACCTTTCGCCGCTGGCATCTCGGCCCATAGTCGGCCCCGACGTTGTACCAGCTCAGGGTCCAACCCACAGTTCGCCTGCGAGATAGGCTGACGCAGCTTTTGAGCGTGGATTTGCAAAGAACGCCGCGGCCGGGCCGTATTCGGCAAGACGCCCGCGGTCGAGGAACGCGATGTCGCCGGCGAGCCGACGGGCTTGGCCTATGTCGTGGGTCACCAGCACGACCTTGGTCCCGTTGGCGACCGCTTGAGTCATCATGCTCTCGACGAAGGCCGTTGCTTGCGGGTCGAGGCTGGCCGTCGGCTCGTCGAGGAACAGCACTTCTGGCAGGCTCGCCAGCGCGCGAGCCATCGCGAGGCGCTGCTGCTCGCCGCCTGACAGTTGCCGCGCCGGTGTGTTGGCCAAATGGCCGAGACCAGCGTCGGCGAGCACATCGGCCGCCGTCCGGCGCAGGCTTGCCCGTGGGCGGTGGCGCAACACGAACACGATGTTTTCGAGCGCCGTCCGGCGCAACAACGTCGGCCGCTGGAACACCAAGGCCGACCGCCGCCCGGCGACATCGGCGCTTTTCCCACTGCCGCCGTTCGTGCCGTCGTCGTTCGCGCCGTCGCCGATACCCCAGGTCACCGCCCCGTCGTCGGGTTCGATCAATCCGTGCAAAACCCGCAGCAGCAGGCTTTTTCCCGCGCCGTTCGGCCCCATGATCACGGTTGGCTGACCATGCGCGATGGTCAGCGACAGTCCATCGATCAAGTTGCGACCCTGACGCGTGACGACGATGTCGCGTGCGGCTAGCGGCAGCAGACCACCTGGAATGGGCGCGAGTGCGGGATCGGCTGTGGCCGCGCTGAGGTCAGCCATGGCCGGCGGCCCCTTGTGTCCGTTGCCGCATGACCGACACCCCGGCGTTGATGGCCAACGCGATCGAAATCAGCACCAGGCCCAACGCCAGCGCCAGGGTCAATTCGCCCTTCGATGTTTCCAGCGCGATCGCCGTCGTCATCACCCGCGTCACCCGGTCGATATTGCCGCCGACGATGATCACCGCGCCGACCTCCGCGATCGCCCGGCCGAAGCCAGCCAGCGCCGCAGTCACCAGCGAAAAGCGGTCCTCCCACACCAGCGTCGCGATGGTTTCGGTCCGCGATAGCCTCATCGAGCGGAACCATTCGTCATACTCGCGGTGGCGCTCGGTCAGGCTGGCCTGCGCCAAGGCGGCGATCAGCGGTGTGACGATCACCGCCTGTGCGATGATCATCGCGGTTGGCGTGTAGAGCAGGCCGAGAACGCCGAGCGGGCCGGACCGCGACAGCAAGAGGTAGACGATCAGCCCGACGACGACGGGTGGTAGGCCCATCAGTGAATTGACCACAGTGATCAGCGCGTTCCGGCCGGGAAATCGCAATACGGCCAGGGCGGCACCGAGCGGGATGCCGACCACGCAGCCGATCACGACCGCCGTCAGGGACACCATCAGCGACAGGGCGATGATCTCGTATAACCGCGCGTCGCCCGAGACGACGAGACCGAGGGCGGTGGAAAACACAGTCGAGAAGTCGGTCATATGGCGGTTGCGGTATCCCGGCGGTGCGCGCCGGATGCTCCGACACTATGCTAGGCGAGACATAACGCACGGGTCGCGTAGGGGCAACAGGCCGAGGCGGCACCGGGCGTGCCAAAGCCGCATTCACCTGGACCCAGGCGCCGGATCACGCCGCCGAAGTCCGTCATGGCCCGCTCGGGCGGGCCACCCGTTGCTTCAGGATGAGGTAGGCCGGGCGTTACCCGAAAATTGGTCTCCGATGCCCTCACACTATAGCGCGGAGGGCGGACGATCGCTAACGTGAGAGATGTTTTGTTTATGCGTTGGGGGAAGCCATGCCGCGGGATGTTGTCGTGCTGTTCGTGCACGGAATAAATACGACCTGCCAAAACTACTATGAGCCGCTGCGTGATTTGATCGTCAAAAAGTTATCTCGTAATCGCAAAACCAAAGTTGCAGAGAACGTCATATTTCGAGCTGTCTTTTGGGCCGACATAGTTCGCGGTCGTCAGCAAGAATACATTCACTATGCCAAGCAGCTCGGGCAGTTGAAACCCCATGCACTGCATACAATGGTGCTTGAAGGGCTCGGCGACGCTGCAGCTTACCAAAAGACCGAGCGCCAACAGAACTCGGCATACCACGACATACAACGGCGCGTTCACACCGCGCTGGCAGATGTCACGACGCCAGGTGAGGACGCGCGACCACTTATCGTGATCGCCCACTCCCTCGGATGTCACGTCATCTCAAGCTTTGCGTGGGATCTGTTCAAGTTGAAAAACCATGAAGCATTCGAAGTGCTTGGTAAAATGAGTGACGATCAGGCCGATTTCGACCGCGCCACCGAAGAGCGCGGACCGAAGTCAGTGCAACTTGATGCGGTTACGCAGCGGTTCATAAAAAGTCTACCGAAGCGAACCGCCTTGCAAAGGCTAGACACATTGGCTGGAATTGTAACGGTTGGCAATAACATGCCGCTGTTTACGTTCGTCCATGGGCCGCAGCACGTCGTGCCGGTTTTCTGCGTGCCGAAAAAAGTCGCGTGTCAGCCTGCGTTTCCAGGAGTAGCACTAACGCCCGCGGTTAGTGCGCTTGCAAAGTGGATAAATATCTACAGCGAAAACGATCCGCTGGGTTACCCGTTGAAACCTCTCAATGACGCTTACGACAACGAGCCACGACTCCAGGACATCGTCACACGTTCGGAGTGGCATGCTCCGCGCAACTGGCGGGAGTGGTTGAAACTGCATGCCTTCAACTTGTTTTGTATTCGCGAGGGCTTCGCATTGTCGGCCCACGTCGGCTATTGGCACGATCCGAAGGTTGCAGCAGAGGCGGTAGTGTATCAGTTTGAAATTTGATGGACTTGACCACGGTAGCAGGATCGGGCTTGGTCTCCTATATGCTTAGCGACAAGCAGCAGGTGTCCACATGCAGTGCCCAACCATCAAAGGTGACATGAATGGTGATGGTGTTCAGACGATCAGCGATGTGTGGTTGATGTTGAGCGCCGCCTACCACTGGCCGGGTCGCTGGTCGGTTGAAGCCATGTCGCAGAATCCGCAAACCGCACTGTTCCTTGAGCTTAACGCAGCATCATGCGGAGGGTGGCTGTCCTTTGCGCTTTCGACAGCGGCGTGGGTGCTCGTTTTGCTTGCTCTGGCATCAATCCAGGTAGCCATCGATGAGTGGGGGAGACGATAGAATGCCTAAAGGCCCCAAGGGAGAGAAGCGGCCCGCTGATGTGATCGGCAACGCCGTCAAGGTCATGAGGATCGCCACTGGCGAGGAACATGAAGCCTTGAATGAGGACGGCAAGGATGCCGCAGCGGTCAGTCTTGGGAGGCGTGGTGGTAGGGCTCGTGCCGAGAAAGTGTCAGCGAAGAGACGCGCAGAGATTGCTAGAGAGGCTGCGGTTGCGCGGTGGACGCCTAAAAACGGCGAAGGCTAATCAATGTCATTCAAAGACGATATCAACTCGTGCCTTGCCGACATACGCGCGACTCATGAGGCAGACGTACTGCTTTATGCTGGCCTCATTAATCGCCGGGGAGCAGACGATGTTTTGCGCGCACTATCCGGGCGCGAGCATAAAAATCTGATTATGCTTCTATGCACAAACGCATGCAGCTGGTCAAGACGAGGCGCTGGTGCAGATGCTCAAACCTATCAAGGAAGATTCCAGCGATGAACAAGACAGCGCGGAGCCTATCGGTCCAACAGAAGATGATGAATCGAGTTTGGGAGCAACTGGACAAGGCGGACCGCAAGTTCAGTCAGGTCATGGAAGCGAAGCGCGCTCCGCGCCCAAGCGGAGCAAGCGACCTGACAAAGAAGCTTCTTGAAAACCATAAAAGCAAGAAGTGAACTCTTAGCTTGACGCCAAGCATATAAGTTCATATGTTATTGGTATGAACAAGCTGCCCTTAGCCAAGCGTGTCCAAATCCTCAGTATGCTCTGCGAGGGATCGTCAATGCGGTCGATCTCACGGGTTTGTGACGTCTCGATCAACACGGTTGCGAAGATGCTGGTCAATGCTGGCAAGGTCTGCGCGGCGTTCCACGATGAGCAGGTTCGTGGCGTGACCGCAAAGCGGGTTCAGGTTGATGAAATCTGGTCATTCACCTACGCCAAGCAAAAGAACGTCGCGACAGCCAAGGCGGCGCCTGCTGAGGCTGGCGACACGTGGACGTGGACGGCGTTAGATGCCGATAGCAAGCTGATTGTCGGCTGGTTGGTAGGTGGCCGCGATGCTGAATACGCTAACGCCTTTATGGCCGATGTCGCCGCACGCCTCGCAACTCGCGTCCAACTTACAAGTGACGGCCACAAGTCATACTTGGAGGCGGTCGAAGGCGCGTTCGGTGCTGACGTGGACTACGCCCAGCTCGTGAAGATGTTCGGCACTTCGCCAGAGAACCTGCGTGGCAAGTACAGCCCAGCCGAATGCACCGGCATCAAAAAGACGGTCATCGAAGGCGAGCCGGACGAAAAGCACATTAGCACGAGCTACGTTGAGCGCCAGAACCTCACAATGAGGATGCACATGCGCCGGTTCACGCGACTGACAAATGGCTTCTCAAAGAAGTTCGAGAGCCACGTCCACATGGTCGCGCTCTACACGGTCTTTTACAATTTCACGAAAATTCACAAGACGCTCAAGCTCACGCCTGCCATGGCTGCTGGCATCACCGACAAGCTGATGAGCATGGAAGACATCGCGAACCTAATCGACGCCGCCGCACCGGCGGTCGGGCGACCCAAGACCTACAAGAAGCGCCAACAGGATGAGTCAATTTGACTCACTTCTCGTTGTCTCCGAACAATGGCACCTGAAATGAAAGAAGCCGCCACCCGAAGGTGACGGCTTCCGCTTTAGGCAAGCTCTCCGCTACAGATTACTTGCCGCTTGGCTTCTTGATGGTCTCGACAACAGAGGTATTGGGCCTCTGGACCGCGACCTTGACAGGGATGAACTGGCCATTGCCAGCGTCCCAGCCAATCTTCGTCCCCTTCGCCATTAGATTTCTCCTTCGGCATCGGTGGCGGAAGAAGCCGCCGCTCCGGGATCAACCTTGCGCTGCCCCGCCGTTTCAGGGGCGCTCGGAGAATCGTTGCGGCGCGCAATAATTAACATGCTTAGCGCCAAGCGTAATACTAAATTTCAAACTGATACACTACCGCAGAGGCTGCCAAATTGATTACCTCGATTGTGACGTGCGATGACGGAGTTCCTGCGCAACTTCAAATCGTACGCGATTGAATTCGCGTTCGGCTGAGATCGGCACTTGTTCTTGATGTACGCCCGCTGGCCCGACTTCGAGAGCCTTCAAGATTCGTGACTTCAAATCCTGAAGCCACTGGGACACAAAAAATAAAAAGAAACAAAAGCCAACGAAGTGATACGCAGCCAGTAGCGGATTGTCGAAAAATTCTTGCTCCACTTTATCCTCGCACCACGGTTTGCTGTTCCCCGGCATCGTGACTTAGCCTTAGTCGGCCAACCTCACCCCTACCCCCTAATCGCCGTCTCGATCAGCCGCACCGCGTCCGGGCTGTCCCATTCGGCCGGCCCGGCGAGACGACCGATCTCTCGGCCTTCGCGGTCGATCAAAATCGTGGTCGGCAGGCCCGCCGCCTTCAGCGCGCCGAGCGATTTCGTCGTGGTCTCGACATAGAGCGCCAGCTTTTGCACCTTGATGTCGGTCAGAAATTTCTGCGACGCGACTGCGCCTTGCCGGTCGACGCTCAACGCCACAACTTCGAACGCTCCGCCATTCTCAGGCCCGCCAAGCTTCTTTTGCAGCCGGTCGAGCGAGGGCATCTCGTGGCGGCACGGTGCGCACCAGGTCGCCCACAGGTTGAGCAGCACGACTTTGCCTTTGAAGTCGGCGAGCGTCTTTTTCTGGCCCGCGCCGTCCTCGAACGTGAACGGCGCCAGTGCCTCGGGCTCCTTGCGAAACACGAACGTCAGCATCTCGCCGGTCGCCAGCTGGTTGCCAACCGCCGCTGGTTTCGCTGCAACCGCCGACGGTGGCGCGCCTGCCGTTCCGACGGCTTTTTCCGCAATGGATTTGTCAGCAGATGGCCGCATCGCGTATACGGCGGCAAAACCGAGGGCGGTGGCCACCATGGCGACGGCGATATAGGTCACTGGAGACGTTCTGCCGGGTTTGAGTTGCGGCGTCCGGCCTGGGCTCGTGCCGTTCGTCATTTCGAGACAATCTCCAACAGCCGTTCCGTCACCGTCCGCTCGTCACACCATATAACGCGAGAGAACACCGAAGCGATGAGCGACACGGGCAACGACGGTAAAACCGGCAAGACGGGCATCACCCCCAACACCGGTGGTACACCCGCCAACTCCATGTGGGGCGGCCGTTTCGAGGCCTCGCCCGCCGAGATCATGGAGGAGATAAACGCCTCCATCGGGTTCGACAAGCGGCTCGCCCCCCAGGACATCGCCGGCTCCAAGGCGCACGCCCGTATGCTTGCTCACAGCGGCATTCTGACGGCAGCCGACGCCGATGCCATCGTATCGGGCCTCGATGCGGTTCAAGCCGAGATCGACGCTGGCACGTTCGACTTCCAGCGCGCGCTCGAAGATGTGCACATGAATGTCGAGAGCCGCCTCAAAGCGCTGATCGGCGAACCGGCCGGCCGTCTGCATACCGCGCGCTCGCGCAATGACCAGGTCGCGACGGACTTCCGCCTCCATGTCCGCAATCGGATCGACGGGTTCGACGCCGCCCTCGTCAAGCTGATGCGCGCGCTGAGCCACAAAGCTGCGACCCATGCCGCGACCGTCATGCCGGGCTTCACCCACCTCCAGCCGGCCCAGCCCGTCACCTTCGGCCACCACATGCTGGCCTATGTCGAGATGTTCGCCCGCGACCGCGGCCGGTTCCGCGACGCACGGGCCCGCCTCAACGAGTGCCCGCTCGGCTCGGCCGCGCTGGCTGGCACCTCGTTCCCAATCGACCGCCACATGACGGCCGCCGCCCTCGGCTTCGACCGCCCGATGGCCAACTCGCTCGACGGCGTATCCGATCGCGACTTCGCGCTCGAAACGCTGGCGGCGTGCACCATCACGGCTGTCCACCTGTCGCGGCTGGCCGAAGAGATCGTGATCTGGATGACGCCGCAGTTCGGCTTCATCACCATGAGCGACCGCTTCACCACCGGCTCGTCGATCATGCCGCAGAAGCGCAATCCCGACGCTGCCGAATTGTCCCGCGCCAAGGTCGGACGGATCGCCGGTGCGTTCCAAAGCCTCGTCGTCGTCATGAAGGGCCTGCCGTTGGCCTATTCCAAGGATATGCAGGAAGACAAGGAAGTCGCCTTCGACGCTTTCGACAGCACGTCGCTAGCACTCGCGGCCATGGCGGGCATGGTCGAGGACCTCGAACCGGTACCAGCGGTCTTGGCCGCCGCTGCCGGGCGCGGCTTTTCGACCGCAACCGACCTTGCCGATTATCTCGTGCGCGAACTGCAGATGCCGTTCCGCGATGCCCACCACGTCACCGGCCGGGTGGTCAAGCTTGCCGAAACGGCCGGGATGACGCTCGATGCCTTGCCGCTTGCCGACCTCCAGACAATCGAACCGCGTCTCACCCAGGCCGTATTTTCAGTGCTTTCCGTCGACAGCTCGGTCCAAAGCCGCACCAGCTATGGTGGAACAGCGCCACAGAACGTGGCGAAAATGGCCGCGTTGTGGATCGAACGGCTGGAAACTCCGGTCAAGGCGGGCTAAGCGTACGGCAGCATAAGGACAGCTGGATGAGCGTTGCACTGCCATACCGAACTGCACGGGCTATACTCGCTGCCACAATCTTGGTTGGCGCAACGTCGGGCTGTGGCGTGCGCGGCAACCTCGAGGCGCCACCCGAGGCGAAAGCCTCCGGCCAAGCCACCAGGCCAGATGCTGCCGGCAGTTCGGCGGGTAAAGCCGAACAACAGGCCCACCGGCCGTTCATCCTCGACGGCCTCATCCGGTAGTATCCGCGTCGTAGCGTGCCGTCGTGGCCGGTTCACGCGATGCATCCACCCATCTATCCTCGTTTGCGGCGTCTTCCACGCGACTGAGGCACCTCCAAAACTCCCGGCAACTCGGCTTTTTTGCAAGATTGTTGCCGCAAACTTATCCCCGCGTGACGGTCCTCGTGTATAGTTCTGCTATAACGGACGAACCGCGCACAGAGCACACAGGTACTTAGCCTACGGGGCGGGCACAGCTGGCTACCGCGACACCCCACCCGGATCTGTAACCGGTCCCCCCTGCACTGTTGCCCACCGCCGCGCCCTGTGGCCGCACTTCGCCCACGACAACGGACCTCACACGACATGCCTGCCGACACGACCCCCCCGGCTTCCCGGAGGCCACCCGCTCGCCGGGAAAATGCCCTATCCGACACAACCAGAAAGACTGCGGTCAAAACACTCCCGCACGACATTCTGCCCGCCGCCCCATCCGCCGCCCCGCCCGCAGCTCCATCCGACATCGCCGCCGTCGGCACCGATTTCTGGGACCAAGTCCGCCTCGCTTACACCGATGGTCGCGAGCCGATCGCCCGTCTTTGCGACCGGTTCGACATCACGCCGGCCGAACTTCGCGACCGCCGCCTTGCCGAAGGCTGGCCAACCCGGCCCAGCCCTATTCGACCGCGCCGCCAGTCTGAACCGTCACCCGCCACCTCAACACAGTGCGCCGCCGCCCCCACCCCGGCTCCATCTGCCGATCCCGCAACCCAGTCTCCGCGCAAGCACCGCGCCGACCGCCTCCGCAGGTTCTACGCCACCATCGACGGTGACCTCGCCAAGCTCGAAGCGCTGCTCAAAGCCGACGACCTTACCCCGAGTGACGCCGAGCGCCTGATCCGCTCGCTTGCTTCCATCATTCAATCCTACGAGCGTGTCCTCGATCTTGACCCTGCCGCCCGATCCCGCGATCCCAGACCCAGCCGTTCCGGAGCAGCCAGCCCCTCTGGCAACTCCGGCCATTCCAAGTCTCACCGCGCCGCCGGTAGCAGCTCCAACGCCAACGCCTCTGATACCCCCGGGCCCGCCGATGCGGAGCGCCTTCGCAGCGAAATTGCGGACCGCATTGAACGCCTCATGGACAAGGGGAACGTTGCCCGAAATCCTGACGAGCCTGCCCCATGACGTCCTCGCCCGCGTGCTCGCCGACTGGGATATCTGGGCGCGTGACGACCAACTGCCGCCGATCGCAACCGGTGGCGGATTACCGTGGCGCGTCTGGCTGATCCTCGGCGGCCGTGGTTCGGGCAAAACCCGCGCCGGGGCCGAATGGATCCGCGCCAAAGCCCTCGGCATTCCGCCTATCGCGACCGAACCCGCCCGCCGCATCGCCCTTGTCGGCGAGACGCTGGGCGATGTCCGCCACGTCATGGTCGAGGGCATCTCTGGCATACTTTCGGTCCACACGGCAGCCGAACGACCCGTATTCGAGCCCTCCAAAATGCAGCTGACCTGGCCGAACGGCGCCATCGCTCAAATGTTTGGCGGCGACAACCCCGAATCCCTGCGCGGTCCGCAGTTCGACACCGCCTGGGTCGACGAACTCGCCAAATGGCACAACCCAGATCACGGCTTCGACATGCTCCAATTCGGCCTGCGCATCGGCCGCCATCCGCAGATGGTCGCGACGACAACGCCGAAGCCGATCCCGCTTCTGAAGCGCCTGCTCGAAGATCCCTCGACTGTCGTCACCCGCTCGCGCACCGCCGACAACGCTGCGAACCTGTCACCCTCGTTCATGACCGAAATCACCCGCCGCTATACCGGCACCGCACTCGCCCGCCAGGAACTCGACGGCGAGATCGTCGACAACCGCGCCGGCGCCCTGTGGCGTCGCGACTGGATCGAGGCCCACCGCATCGGCTCGACGCCCGACATGAAAGTCGTCGTCGTTGCCGTCGATCCACCCGTCACCGCAACCGCCTCATCGGACGCATGCGGGATCATGGTCGCCGGTCTCGGCCCCGACAACCGCGCTTACATCCTCTCGGACCGGACCATCCAGGGTCGCGAGCCGTCGGTGTGGGCCCGCGCCGCCGTTGCCGCCTACAAGGACTTCATGGCCGATCGCATCGTTGCCGAGGTCAACCAGGGCGGTGACCTCGTCACCCAGGTGTTGCGCCAGATCGACCCGACTGTGGCTGTCCAGAAAGTCCGCGCCACGCGTGGCAAGTGGCTGCGCGCCGAACCGGTTGCGGCGCTCGTCCAGGCGGCGACCGGCCTTGCCGGTACGATGCTTGCGATTTTCGGCCGCGTGCGCGCCGTCCGGCCGATTGCGCGCCGAGAGATCAAACTTCTGATTTAGTCTCGGCGTCCGATCCGCTGGTCACAAACGCGGTACCGGTCCAATGGCCCGGCTGAACGTCATACACCGTTCATGACACATTCAGTCCACCGGACTAGCGTGCGGCTTCTTTATCGGGGTTCACTCGACCTATGGGCCGCAGGCTGACCGCACTCTTTGCGTTCGTCGCTGTTTTCGCCACCGCCCCGCTAGCGGCGCGAGCAGAGGCACCGCTGTGTCTCAGCAATTGGTCAGAGGCGCGTGCGGTGGTCAAACGCGAAGGCCTCGTCACGGTCGAGCAACTCGTCAAGCTGGCCCCGGTCAAGTTTGGCGGCGACATCCTCCGGATCGCCCTCTGTCAATCGGATGACGCATTCACCTACCGCCTCGTGATCCGCGAACCGTCCGGCATCATCCGCCAGCTTACGGTCGACGCGCGTCAACCGTTCGTGCCCTGACGCATTCGCCTCTCGTCGGCCACTCCCCTCCACGACGCTTGCCGACAGCTTTTGGGGCGGGTACCACCACACAATGCACTACGGGACACGATTAATTTTTCTTTGCGCGTACCTTGCCGTCGGCGCCGAGGCTGTCGCTGGCACGTGTCAGCGTGCCGATTTCGAAGCGGTCGTTGACGAGGCGGCCGGTGTCCTGCGCGACCTCAACGCCGCCAACAAACCGAAGTTTCAAGACAAGTTACGCCAGTTGAAAGCAAAACGCGGCTGGAGCCAGGACCAGTTCCTGAAAGAGGCGGCCCCGTTGGTCGTCGACGACGCAATCCAAGGCTATGATCGCAAATCGAGCGAACTGCTCGAGAAGATCGCCACTGGCGGTCAGGTTGGCGCGTCCGCGGCGTCGCCGGACTGCACCATGCTTGACGGATTGCGGGTCAGCATGGCGTCGTTGGTCGAGGCCCAGACCGCAAAATGGGGCTACATGAACGCTCGCATCGACGCCGAACTGGCGAAGTAGCGCGCATTTCTTTGGGAGTGCCCGGCCGTGACCGGGCACTCTCAGCGTCACACCTTACAGAACCCGGAACGATGCGCCCGATACCGAGCGGGCGCGCTCGCGCACCTGTCCGCCATCGTTACCTGACAACACGATCCACTTGCCGTTGCCAGCCTGCCCCGTGATTTCGCCTACGTGACTGTTCCAAACAACGATCGCGCCGACCTGTGGACCGGACACCGGCGTCCCACGTTTGCGCCAATTTCGCGCGAGGTTGTACTCCGCACCACCGCCGTGTCGTGTGCGCATGTACCAGCCACACCAGCGGCCTGGACGTGGGCCAGCTCCATACCCGCCGGTATTCGTCACGCTCCGTGTCCGGCTGTAGCTGCGGCCGCTCCGGCGTGATGGCCGTGCCCCGTCGTCGCTGTCGTCGGCATGATAGCGCTGCTGCCTTGCCTGACGCACGCCGCGCCTTGGCCGTTCATTCTGCTCCCAGAACGGAGCATCTGCTGGCTCCGACCAAGCCGCGTCCGAACGGGGGCGGGCTTCTGCTTGCGACACGCCCGAAAGGAAAACAAATACGGCCGTAAACAGAGCCGCAATCGCTACTTTAATCATTCCACTCGCCTCATCGTTACTAAAGAATTGCGAGCGACGATTAAAATGTGGCAAAAACGTGTTTATTAATGCATCTTATCGCGATTACGCGGCAATCAGCCCAAGTAACCTTTCTGTCTGCGGCAATATCGCGCGATTTTTTCGCGCCAATGGACAATAGTTAATACTCGTATGTGGCTATCGAAGGCTCAGTTTTCGCTCGATGTTTCAGAATCGCTATTGCGAAAATAGGCTTCAACCTCACCTTTCAGCTTGACCGTCATCGGCCGTCCCATCCGGTCCTTGGCTTTACCGGCAGCAACCCGGATCCAACCCTCGCTCACGCAGTATTCTTCGACATCGCTTCGTTCGCGGCCGTTGAACCTGATCCCGACGTCGCGCTTCAGCGCGTCAGGGTTAAAAAACGGGCTTCCAGCATCGGCGGACAGCCGGTCCGGCGGGGCATTGTTCGACATGGAGGGTGCTTCTGGTTCGAGATCAGCGCGATTTCAGAGCGTCGGGACGCTCAACGGGTTAAAGCCTCAGCAGCCGTGCTGCCGGTGGTGAGTAGCGGATCGATTTCCGCCTGAAGGGACGGCCAGTCGAGCGACTTCTTGATCAGTTTGTTGCCGATGAAGAAGTTCGGCGTCCCGATGATGCCGAGCTTTCGGCCGCGATCCTTGATCAGCTTCAACCCATCGACGAGGCGCACATCCTGGCGGCAAGCGTCGAACGCGGCCCGTGATAGTCCGACTTGGCTGGCCACAGCAAAGATCGCATCGAGGCGAACCTCCTGGGCAACCCAGCTTGGCTGCTGGCCAAGGTAGCGACTGTACAGATCGAGATACTTTTCCGGGGCAGCGCAGCGTAGTGCCACTGTGGCCTGGCCGGACGTGCGCCCGATCGGGAACTCGCGCAGGATGAACCGCACTTTTCCCGTGTCGATGTAGTCGCGCTTCAGTTTTGGGTACACATCCGTATGGAAAGTCCGGCAGTGCGGGCATGTCAGTGACATGTACTTCACCAGCACGACGGGCGCGTCGGGCTTGCCCCAGGACATTTCCGGCAGGTGGGGCGTGGCTGGCTCGAGGACCTCGGCCAGCGTCGGGTTGGCGATTACTTCGCGGCCGCCAAGGGGCTGACCCGTAATATCGTTGAATGGGTTCAGCGGCTCGGAGGGTCCCTGGGCTGCGATTTCCTCAGGTGACAGGGCGATCATGTCAGCCGCGACCTTTGGCGCCGTCGCCCCTGCTGTCGCGCCGGTCGTCAACGACGGCCCGGTGCCCGAACACCCGGTGAGCGATGCGAGAACGATCGCGCCAATGAACATCATCGGGGCGATCGCGCGTGGTCGGGCGGCTTGCCTATCCCCCCTCATCTTCATTTTGCCCCGAGAAGCGGATCGATTGCCTTTTCAAAGTCGGCCAACTGGTAGCCACCCGTCAGGCGCTGCCCGTTGATGAAGAACGTCGGCGTCGCGGAAATCTGGAACTTTTCGCCGGCAGCCTTGCGCGCCGAGACAAGCTGATCGAGCAACTTCTGATCCTTGAGGCAAGTTTCGAAGCTTTCCTTGGTGAAGCCCGCCTGCTTGGCGACCTCCATCAGTTTCGGCAATGGCTCGTTGCCGAGCCATTTATCCTGCGTCGCGAACAGCGTTTCGGTCATGTCGAACGCCTTCGATTTATCGACGCAGCGCGTGAGCATCGATGCGGCGGCCGCCAAGTTATCCAGCGGGAACTCGCGCGACACGAAGCGAACCTTGCCCGTGTCGATGTATTTCTTTTTCAACTCAGGAAAAACGCCGGTGGCGAACCGTCCGCAGTGGCCGCACGTCATCGACGAATATTCTACGATCGTGACCTTGGCGTCGGCGCTGCCAACGGCAATGTCGGGAAGTTCGCCGGGCTTCATGAGTTCTTCGACCGAGACCGCCGCCTTCTGTGCCGGGGCAGGTGACCCGCCGAGCATCAGCGATGCGGCTGAAACCGCAGCGAGAACGCTGACGGCAAACACAGATGTTTTAGACATAAGCGTCACTGCGCAGCTCCAGTAAATATGGTGCGCCACCACGCGATGTCGCGATGGGTCCTTTGGCACCAAATGGTCGGCCGGGAACGAAGCCCGGCAATCGTGGCGGGCATTAGGCCAAATCGGCTGTGAATGCCACCTGAAAGGTAGCGCGCGTCAGCCCTGTCGGGCCTGGAGACCGGCCTGCATGCGCTGTAGGGCGGCTTTGAGACCTTCGTCCGTGATGCCATCGAGCGGCACCGCTGTGGATTGCCGCATCCGGCCTGCCGTCGGCCGAGGCGCTACCGCCGCCAATTCTCCCTGACGCGCGATGTGGCCCTGTACGATGCGCAGGTCTGATACTGCACGGTAGCCGAAATAGGCGTTGATCCGCTCGACGATCATTGCGGCCTTATACTGGACGTCGAGTGCCACGGCCGGTTCGACCCGGATCACGAGCGTTGCTCCACCGCGCGGCCCCGTTGCCGCACCATCGCCATCGACCTCGCCGGGCCGCTTCGGCCACCGCAGCTTGTCGGGCGCCGTGGTTGCCGCAAGCCGATCGCCGACGATCGCGCGCCAATCGCCGACCAACTGAGCGGTCGCAAACCCGAACTTCTGGAATGCGGTCTTCGTGACCTTTGGCGTCAGCGCGCCAATGGTGCGAGCGGAGATATAATTTCGGGCTCGGAATGGCGCGGCCGGGTTATGCCCTGTCTGTGAGTTACCGGCCTGCAGCGGCACATCCCGGCGGGCAGGCGCCGCGTATCGCACCGCGGCGGGTCTTGTTTCCGGCATAGAACTGTCTCCCCGCCACACGCGGCTCGGTCGAATCGAGCTACACATCTGGCGTGATTCGCACGCGATCGGACACCCGTGAGGCAACTGATGACCGCTGTGGCTCAAGTGCAACGTCCTCTGACTGGCCCGCCGGCGGGGCTCGCGATCTCTGAGCCTTTGCTTGCGTGGTACGACAGGGAGCGCCGGGAGTTGCCTTGGCGCTATGCGCCCGGAGTTGCCGCCGACCCCTACCGTGTGTGGTTGTCGGAGATCATGCTTCAGCAGACGACCGTGAAGGCGGTTGTTCCGTTCTTCAAGCGGTTCCTCGATCGCTGGCCGACGGTCGCCGATCTTGCTGCGGCGAGCGAAGACGACGTTCTCGCGCAATGGGCCGGCCTCGGGTACTATTCTCGCGCCCGCAACCTCCATGCCTGTGCCCGCGCCGTTGCAGCCCGCCCTGCTGCAGCCTTTCCCGATACCGAAGCCGAATTGCTCGAGCTACCCGGCATCGGCCCATATACAGCGGCAGCCATCGCAGCGATCGCGTTCGGCAAGCGTGCGGCCCCGGTCGATGGCAACATCGAGCGGATCACGGCGCGATTGTTCGCCCTCACGCAGCCACTTCCGGCCGCCAAGCCCGAAATTCGTCGCCTCGCCGCGACGCTGACACCTGCTGCCCGCGCGGGCGATTTTGCCCAGGCGCTTATGGACCTCGGGGCCCGCATCTGCACGCCGAAGCGACCATCGTGCCTGATGTGCCCGCTGAAACACGCCTGCGAGGCCCGTGCGCTCGGTATCGCCGAGGACTTGCCAAAACGCGCAGCCAAGCCGGAACGCCCGGTTCGCCGTGGCACAGCGTTTCTAGTGCTCAGCGAGGACAACCGCGTGCTGCTGCGGCGGCGGCCCGACCGTGGCCTTCTTGCCCGCATGATGGAGGTTCCCTCGACCGAGTGGAGCGAAGTCAAACCCAGCCGCCGCGTCTCAATCGAGGCCGCGCCGGTTGCGGCCGATTGGTATCCGGTCACCGGTCAGGTCGAGCACGCCTTCACTCACTTCAAGCTCGAGATCGATGTTTTGCGCGCGGTTGTGTCCGCCGACGCCTCACTGATGCTTTGGGCCGAGCCAGAGCGTTGCACCTGGGTTCCGCGTTCAAAGCTCAAGACCGAGGCGTTGCCATCCGTCATGCGCAAGATTATCGCCTACGGCCTCAAGGGGCACTAACGGACGTGCGTCGCACAACGTCGTGCGAGCATCCCACAGTCATAACCATCCATGCTCGCTCTGCTTCCTGCCGCCGTTGCGATGATTGCCGTGCTGGCCTTCCGGGCGAACGGGCTTATCGCTGCCGCTCTGGCGTGCCTCGCGGCGGTTGCGATGTGGCTTTGGCCGCCACTTACGGCGGGACTTAGCGGGTCAGCCGGTTCTGTTGTTTACGATGCGTCTTCCGTGCCACCCGCTGTTCAAGGTGCGCGCGCGCTCGCAGACGCTGCTTTATTGACGGCCATCGTCGCAGCGATGATCGTGCCTGGAATTTTGTTCGTCGAAGCGACGCGGCAGTTGGGGTCGCCTGACGCCATCACGGACGTATTGACCGCGTTGCGTTTGCCTCCCGCGCAAACTGCGATGCTGCTGGCCACAGGCTTCGGCGTGCTGCTCGAAAGCCTGACCGGGATGGGCGTGTCGCTACTCGTCACGACACCGATGCTGCTGGCTATCGTTCCGCGGCGCCAAGCCATCGGCCTTGCCCTCGTCTCGATGAGCCTCATGCCGTGGGGCGCTCTGGCGATCTCCGGCATCATCGGGGCGAAGCTGGCTGGTCTTCCCGTCGCAACGCTGGCCCATGCATCGAGCTTCATCAGTGGCGCGGTGGCCCTCATATTGCCGATGCTGTGCCTCGCCTTCGTTACTGCTCCGACCCCGGCCGATCGTGTGATCGCCGTCTTGACCGGGGTCATCCTGTTCCTTGCCATTGCCGCGTCGACGGCTACTCTTGGCATCGAGGTTGCGGGCGTCGCGGGCGGGCTCGCCGTGATCGTGATGTTCGGCTCGCTTGCCAAGCGAAACGGGCTTGCTACGGCTCTGGCGGCCCCCGCGCTTCGTCCTTACGCGGCGCTGTTCCTGCTCGTCGTCATCCAGAAAATTGCCATCACATGGCTTGCTTCCACTGGCCTTTCGCCGACGTTCGACACTGGCCGAACATCGTTCCCGATTCTTGCCTCGCCGGGCGTTGCGCTCACCGCTGCCGTGCTGCTGACCGCTCGGGCCGGTGTTACCGGCGCGTTGTGGCGCATCGTCACTGCTCGCGCTTGGCGGCCGGTGCTCACGGTTGCACTTTTCATGGTCGCTGCCCGCCTCATGGTCGAGACGGGTGCGGTCGAGGCTCTTGCGAATACAGTTTCAAGCCTCGGAGTGGGACCGGCCTTGGTGGCGACGGCTCTGCTTGGCGCGGCTAGCGGATTTGCAACCGGATCGGGCGTGACAGGCAACGCGTTGTTCATGCCTTCGGCGGCAGCAACGGGCCGGGCATTGGGCGAAGTCGAACTGTTCAGCGCCATTCAGCATGGCGCAGCCGGTCATGTGGCAATGGCATCGCTTCCGGTGGCAGCGATCCTACTCGCAGCCCTGCCCAATCGCTCGAGCACGGACGACCGCACCGTTCTCGTTCTTGGCCTGAGGTTGGCCGCGATCCATCTTGCGGTGATCGTCCTGGCAGGGTTCGCGTGGAGGGCGTTAAGCTGACTGCTGCAACCGTGCCAGCCGATAGGCACCGAGTGCCACGGCGGCACCAAGGAAGGTCCCGAAAATCAGGTCGCTGACCCAATGGTAGTTGCACCCGATCATGCCGATTGCGACCAATGCAATCGGGACCGGCACAATCCACGCGAACCAGCGGATATTCAGCGCCAGTGAGACCATGGCGACTGCAATGATCGTCATGTGGCCTGACGGGAACGCGTGGTATCCGCGCCCGACGTTCTCGGCGAACAGCGATTTTAGCGGGAAGAAACCGAAGACGCCGTCCTTGATGTAGGACGGGTTGTTGTTGGTCCAGGTCTCGGGCCATGTGCGGCCGGTCAACACCTTCAGTTGTTCCTTGATCGCGATGGCGACAAGGACGGCGAGCGCGATCTGCAATGCGATCCGCCCTCGCGGCCCGGGCTTTGCGCCAAACAGTAAGCCAATTGCGTACCAGGCCGTGATTAGCCCCGCGATGGCCGGGATCAGGTCGGGGATATCGGTCAGCATCCGATAAAACGGCTGCTCCTTGCCGCCAACGCGGAGCACGCTATGGGCAAAGTCGGCAACCGGCCGGTCGATGAATACGATCGCGAGGAGCGTCAGGCTGAAGCACAGCCCGATAAGCATCGCCATGCCGCGCGTGGTGATCTCACCGTTGGCGGGATCGACAATCCTCAGACGACGCGATGGAGACGTGGACACGGCCATGGCTGGTTCCCTGGTAGCAGACGTGGTCGTGTACGATCTGGCGATGACGCGCGGTTGACGCTTTGTCGACGGGCAGCGACGATTGTGAAAACGTAGCCGTTCGCGCCTTGGTCAGCGAGCCTGGCCTGCGGGCGCCGTTGCCTTGGCCGCCGGCAATCGCGGGATGGCCGCCACGATCGGTCCGACGGGCCATAGTTCGTCCTGGCGGCCGGCGCTCGGCGCCCACAGGCTCGAGATCGAGCCGTCGAGATAAAGCGCGTTGTTGCATTTGAGTTCGTCGCGGAATAGCCGCGCGAACGACCCGAAAGACACGCCGTCGTTAGAAATCGCGAACACCACTGTTTTGGCATCGCGCACGCCGACGCCGTTGCGGATTTTGAGCGACGGTCCGTCGGCGGAAAACCGCGGATGCAGTTTGCCGTCGATAACCAGCATGGGACCTGACTGGGTGGCGAACTGCGCGTTGGGCTTGGCCTTGATGTAGCGGCCTGTTTCGAGAACGCCTGCTTCGGCTCCCGTTACGTAGAACACGCCATTGGGCTTCATGTGGAAGTTTCCCGGTCCGCGCGTGGTGCTGATTTTTGTCAACTCGCGGCCGCCTTCGACATAAAGCCCGACCGGCCGACCGTCTGCGTGATACATCCCCGCGTTCATCGCGAACAGCGGCGTTGCGCCAGCCCGCGTCTGGGCACGCGCGAAGCTGCCGAGGTTGCCATAGGCTTCCCCATTCGGGGCCTTCCACGCGATTTGGATTTCATGCGTCGCGAGGTCGACCGTGCAAACCGTATATTGGACGGTCTCGAATGTGACGTCGCGGCAGGACTGCTCTTTGGGTTTTTGCTGGTCGGGCCGCTGCTGAGCGATCGCGCTGGCGGATGCCGTGGCCAGCAGGACGCAAGCAATTGCCATCCTGCGCGCCACTGTAAGCCACCGCTTCTCTGGCATCCCCCGTGTTATCCCCTGTCCCGCGCTATCCATCAGGTTACTTCTGTCGCTCATATTGTTGTTGTCCCAGCGTGCCGTTGAATACCATGGTCTGCGGCGGCATCAAAAATGGGGCGATTTCGACATGACGGCTGAGGTCCCTCGCGTTCGCGACGCCACACCTGCCCTTTCGTCGACCGTGCCGCCGATGCTGAGCTTCGTGTCCGGCTTTGTCGATACGATCGGATTCATCGGTCTGTTCGGGCTGCTGACTTCGCAGGTGACCGGATCTTTCGTCGCGGCAGGGTCCGGGTTGGTTCACTACGAACCCGGCCTCGTCGCCAAGCTGATGGCGATACCGGTGTTCATGGCTGGCGCGGTCGTGATGACCTTGCTTGTCGCCGTTCTCACCCGGTTCAAGGTCAATCCGCTGCCATGGGCGCTCGTCGTCGTCGGGTGCCTCATCTCCGGGTATCTGGCCGTTGCGCTCCAATCGCCGATCGCTTCGCTGGACTCGTCGGTTGGCTTAGCCGCCGCGTTTATGGCGTTCCTTGCGATGGGGGCCGAAAGCGCGCTCGTGCGCGTGCTGTTCAAGGGTTCAGTGCCGGCGAATTTCATGACGGGCAATGTCACCCAGGTTGCTGTCGAGACGACGGACATGGTGCTGGCGAAGTTCCGCCTGCTGTTTGATGGTGATGAGAATCAAAACGCAACCCGCGCGACGGCCGCCTACCGCCAGCTCGGCGTGCTGATCCCAATGATTTTCGGGTTCATCCTCGGATGCGTCGCGGCCGCCCATGCGTTCGTCGCGTTCGGATTTTGGTCGCTGGTGGTTGCGACCGCGATCGTCTTCCTGGCCGCTATCTTTGCGTATGTGCGCGGCTGACGAACGATCGCACATTGCAGCTCACAGATTTCAGATCGCGGCCGCGATCAGGCCTTGTTTTCCTTCACGCCTAGGACATCGGCAAGCCGCGCCGTCGCCGAGCCCGGTTGCAGTGGCTTTGGCTGGCTTTCGTGTGGGACCCAGGCCGTCAATGTTACGATTTCGAACGTCGCGGGGATGCGGCCATCGGCCAGGCCATAGCGCTCGACGTACACTTCAGCGGCCCGCATAAGAAGTGTTCGCGTGACCGGGACACGCCGCCGGTCAGCCAGCATGTTGCTCGCGCCCATACCTTTCAACTCGCGCATCAGGTGGAGCG
>Ga0247840_10004215_pt1 | contig 23026 bp, 15 predicted proteins | sample LaCruzMarch2015__FD_192404 | JGI IMG/M metagenome (GOLD analysis project Ga0247840, IMG submission 192404) | Freshwater microbial communities from meromictic Lake La Cruz, Castile-La Mancha, Spain - LaCruzMarch2015_17m | ecosystem: Environmental > Aquatic > Freshwater > Lake | place: Spain... | reverse complement strand
TCGAGGGGGTGCTCGCCGACATGGAGGACACCAAGCCCATGGACCGCGTGGTGTGCGGCGATGTGGGCTTCGGCAAGACCGAGGTCGCCATGCGCGCCGCCTTCGTCGCCGCCAACGGCGGCCGTCAGGTGGCCGTGCTGGTGCCCACCACGCTGCTCGCCCAACAGCACTTCGAGAACTTCTCCGACCGCTTCGCCGACTGGCCGATCAAGGTCGAGAGCCTGTCGCGCTTTCGCAATGCCAAGGAACAGAAAGTCATCCTGGACGGCTTGGCCAAGGGTACGCTCGACATCGTCGTCGGCACCCACAAGCTTTTGCAGGCATCGGTCAAGTTCAAGAACTTAGGGTTAGTCATCATCGACGAGGAACACCGCTTCGGGGTGCGCCACAAGGAGCAGATGAAGTCACTGCGCGCCGAGGTCGATGTCCTGACCCTCACCGCCACCCCCATCCCGCGCACGCTCAATATGGCGATGTCCGGCCTGCGCGACCTCTCCATCATCGCCACCCCGCCGGTGGAGCGTCACCCCATCAAGACCTTCGTCAGCCCCTGGAACGACGCACTGATCCAGGAGGCCGTGCTGCGCGAATTGAAGCGCGGCGGCCAGGTCTATTTCCTCCACAACGAGGTGGAGACCATCGAGAATCAGGCCCAGAAGCTGGAGGCACTGATCCCCGAGGCCCGCATCCAGGTCGCCCACGGCCAACTGCGCGAACGCGACCTGGAGCGCATCATGCGCGACTTCTACCACCAGCGTTTCAATGTCCTGGTGTGCACCACGATCATCGAGAGCGGCATCGACGTCCCCAGCGCCAATACCATCGTCATCAACCGCGCGGACAAGCTGGGCCTGGCGCAACTGCACCAATTGCGCGGCCGGGTCGGGCGCTCGCACCATCGCGCCTATGCCTACCTGATCACCCCGCCCCCCAAACAGATGACCGAGGACGCCAAGAAGCGCCTGGAAGCGATCGAATCCATGGAAGACCTGGGCGCCGGCTTTACGCTCGCCACCCATGACCTGGAGATCCGCGGCGCCGGTGAACTCTTGGGCGATGAGCAATCCGGCCAGATCCACGAGATCGGTTTTTCGCTCTATATGGATCTGCTGGAACGGGCGGTCCAGGCGCTCAAGGCCGGACGCACCCCCGAACTCGATCGTCCTTTAGATCATGGCGCCGAGATCGACCTGGGGCTGCCCGCGCTGCTCCCGAGCGACTACCTGCCCGATGTCCATACGCGCCTCGTCATGTACAAACGGATCGCCAGCGCCAAGGACCAGGAGGCCTTGCGCGAAATCCAGGTGGAAATGATCGACCGCTTCGGCCTGCTGCCCGACCCGGCCAAGAACCTGATGGCGATCACAGAGATCAAACTCACCGTCCAGCCCTACGGCATCAAGAAGATCGAGGCCGGCCCGGCGGGCGGGCGGGTCATCTTCGGCAGTGATACCAAGGTCGATCCGACGCGGTTGATCAAGCTCATTCAGACCCGGCCGAAGGAATACAAGCTCGACGGCGGGGACAAGCTGCGGTTCTTTCGGGACCTGTCCGATCCGACCCAGCGGATCGAGCAGGTCGGGCGGGTGGTGGAGCAGTTGGTGGGCTAGGCCAGGCCAGTCTTGACCATGACCGCGGCTGGCGCGGCGCTCGGTCCGCACAGCGGACCCTACGGGGCCGCGTCCCGTAGGGTCCGCTGTGCGGACCGACGACCTCGCGGCTCATGCGGCGGCTGCAATATTGACCAAGACCACCCACGCCCAACAACCGGAGGTCGAGGCTTCAGCCGGTCGACGCCCGACGCAGACGGGGTACAATCGCGCAGTCAACCCATCCCCAAGCGAGTCAGACACATGAATCCCCTGCAGATCGAGGATCGTGGCTTACTGATCCCGCCGGAGTACCTGGCCGGCCTGGCCCGCCAAGTGCGCGTGCGTCCGATCAAAGGCGGGATCGTCGTCGAATCGGCCGATCAGGCCGAGGCCAGGGACGCGCTGCAATCCATGGTCGAGCGACTGCGCGCGGTCGCCGCTCGGGACCCGCTCGATCCGTCCGAGATTGCCCGCCTGGTCGACGATATCCGCGAGGACGCGCTACTCGCGCCGAAGGTTCCCCACGCCACTGCCGCCGCGGAGATCCGTCTCGCCGCCGCGGTGAAACTCTACGAACTTGGCCGTTTGTCTTCCGGCGCGGCAGCACGGCTGGCAGGATTAGCGCGGTTGCAGTTCCTGCTCACACTGGCCGATTACGGTGTCGACACCTTCCGCCTCTCCGGCGACGAACTGAAGCGACAGACTCACCTTGCCTGAGGTCATCTGTAACACCTACCCGCTCCAGTATTTGCACCAACTGGGGCGCCTGGACCTGCTGCCGAGCCTGGTGTCGCGGGTCCTGGTGCCGACCGCGGTGGCCGCCGAACTGGCCGAAGGCCAGCGGCTTGGCCTGGATCTGCCGACCCCTGAGAACCTGCCCTGGGTGGATCTGCGCGAGGCCCCCCAGGGCCGCCCCGGAGGCATCAAGCGCGGATGAGCTGGATGCGCCGCCCCTGCGGGTTTGGCTCCTCGGCCGCAGCCGTGCGCTCGGTGATCGGCGGCTGGTCGCGGCGGCGGTCGAAGATCGTTGTTGGCGTTGCCCAGCGACACCCGGCGGAAAGCCGATCCCAGGGGCGCCCCTCAGTTCGTTGAGGTTAGGGTGAACTGGCTAGACATACAGCACCACTGGGGCTATGCTCCCTCGAAGACAAAACTTTCCCCTTTAATCCAATGCAAGCACTGCAGTTGCGTGAGCGAGTCGGTTGCACCGAGCCGGACCGCAAAGCCTGGGAGCGGACCGGGGTCCTGGTGGCCCTGCGCGCGGGCTCGGGCGCCGGGGTCCACGCCCAGTACGACGATGCGAATCTGGTGGCTGCAATGATCGCCAAGGAAATGAAGCGGATGCGCGTTCCCGCGTCCCGCTATGCCACCGCCTTCGGCGAGTTACACAACTGGCTGCGCCGCCGTTCCAGCCTGGATTGGCCGCGCTACCGGGTCTTCCTGACCCCGGAAACCGCCCAGTTCCAACGCGCTGGCGACCCCGCAGTGCCGACACTCGCCGGATTCTCCCTGGACCTGGGTCAAATCTGCATCCGACTCTTCCCGGACGGCGTGATAGCTGATCCTCAGTTGTCGCTACCGTTCGCGCTGGGGTCGGTACGATGAGACGGCACGCCAACGTCGCTGCCACGCGCCGTAGCGCCGATTGGTCGGGATGCACACGGTGTGAATCGTCCGGTCCACTGACTCCAATCCGCGGTAGACCATGAGCGCCCTGGACGACCTGGTCGAGCGTTATGGCGCCAATCCCGCCGGGCTCTTGGCGTTCGATCAGGACGTTCCGGCGCTGCTGCCCTATGCGACCCTGGTAGCCACCCGCCGAGCCGGTTGCCCTGACCTGAGCGCCCTGCACGCCGTCTATGAATGGCAGGACAGCCCCCTGGTATTCCTGGTCGACGGCGATCGGTTAGAGGATGACAACCACCTGCGTCGCATCCGTCGCCGGATCGCACTCAGCGGTGACGCGCCCTATCTGGGCGTCGTGCAACCGGGGCGGCTGACCATTCACGCGATCGGGCTAGACAGTGCCTCGGCGGGACTTAGCAGAATTCCTCTTGCGGTCGAAGCACCCATCACCTTTGCCTACCTGGCCTCTCAGCGACCCCAAGCGCGGGGCGTGCGGCGGCAGTGGATTACGGACTTGATTCTGCGATTGCTGCAAGGCTCCCTAGGCGATCTGCGACGCGCTGGGATTGCTGAGCCAGACGCCATCTCGCTGGCCGGCCGCGCGCTGTTCACCCGCTTCCTGGCCGACCGCGAGTTACTCCCGCAGACCCTCGCGCTAACGGAAGTGGTGCGTGCCTTGTTCGACGACCCGGACCAAACAGCACGAACCTCTCGCTGGCTCGATAAGACCTTCAACGGCGACTTCCTGCCACTCAGTCCCGGCTTGCTGACCCGTTTGCCCACCGCGGCCTGCCTGACTTTGGGTCATATCATGCGCCGCGCGGAGCCTGGCGGGCAGCTCTACCTGGGGTGGGAGCAGAAGTGGGACTTCCTGGATTTCGCCCAGATTCCGGTGGGTGTCTTAAGCCAGGCCTATGAGGGCTACCTGCGCGAACATGACCCGAAGCGCCAGCGCGACCAAGGCGGTTTCTACACACCGCGCCCAATTGCCGAACTGCTGGTGCGCGGTGCTTTTCATGCCCTGGGTCGCGAGGGTTCGGCCCATACCGCCAGAGTGTTGGACCCGGCGGTCGGGGCGGGCGTCTTTCTGATCACGGCGTTTCGCCAACTGGTGGCCGAGCGTTGGAAGCACACGGGTATCCGGCCCGATTCGGCGACCCTGCGTGACATTCTCTACCACCAGCTTACCGGCTTCGACATCGACGAGGCGGCCCTGCGCTTTGCCGCCCTTGGACTCTACCTCATCGCCATCGAGTTGGACCCACAGCCGGAGCCAGTTGAGAAGCTGCGCTTTGAGGACCTGCGCGAGCGAGTGCTCTGGAAGATCGATGACGCGCTCGGGGACGGATCGGGGAGTCTCGGCAATGCGGCTGGGACACGGCATGCAGGCCGATATGACTTGGTAGTCGGAAACCCCCCATGGAGCAAAGGAGGAAGCATCGCAGGCTGGAAACACGTCGCCGACCATATTACACGCATAGCCCGCGCGCGATTGGGCGACAACACCGCATCCGCGCCGATTCCGAACAAGGTATTGGATCTTCCTTTCCTCTGGCGGGCGATGGAGTGGGCACGGCACGGCGGCCAGATCGCCTTGGCCCTCCACGCGCGGCTCTTGTTCCAGCAGGGTTATGGAATGTCCGAGGCGCGTTCCGCGATCTTCACTGCACTCAATGTGACCGGCGTCGTCAACGGAACAGAACTGCGTGACACCAAGGTTTGGCCCCAGGTGAGAGCGCCATTCTGTCTGCTGTTCGCAAGTAATCGGTTACCGCCACCCGGTGCCGGCTTTCGCCTCTTGAGTCCACGCCTGGAACCTTCGCTCAATGGCGCGGGAATCATGCGGCTTGATCCGGCCAACGCTGACGAGGTGACCCTACGCCAAGTCATGGAGCGACCGACAATCCTGAAGACCCTGTTCCGCGGGACCCGGTTGGATATGGAGTTGTTGGAGCGGATCAGAACACGCGGCATGCCGACACTGGACCAGTATTGGCGGCGGCTCTTTGGGGAGGCGGGAAATCGCACGCACCAAGCTGGCAATGGCTATAAGCGATTATGTGAGAGTACGAAGAATCCGCAATCAGCAAAACATTTGATAGGGTTGCCAGAGCTTGCAAGAGATGGCCTGCTTCCCCTGTTGCTACGTATGGGCGAACTTCCGCGTTTCGACCAACCTCTCGTGCAAGGGACCAGGCTCCGAGAGACATATAGATCTCCTTTGGCAATCGTCCATGAGTCGCCGCCAGCGAAAACTCAACGTATTCGCGTAGCCGTGTCGGCATCTGATGTCGTTTTCAACGAAAGCTATTGCGGCTATAGTTCGGCCGGACATCCCGACGCTCAAACACTGACCCGCTATTTGGCCTTGGTGCTGGGCAGCCGCTTCTCCCTTTGGCATGCGCTGTTAACGAGTGGAAAATTCGGTTTTGAACGGGACACGATCGAGAAGGCAACCATCGACTCCGTCCCACTGGTTCCGCTGGAGGATCTGAGTCCATCGGACCGCGAGCGAATCGCTCCGCTCTTCAACTCGATCGTGTCAAGCGAGACCGATGAGCACTGGGGCGAAGTCGACAACTGGGTCGCATCACTCATCGGACTACGGGAGCGGGACCGTCAACTCATAACTGATACCCTGGCCTATAATCTGCCGTTTGCGGCAAACAAGAATGCGGCTCAAAGCGCACCCGCCCAAGCAGCGATGGAGGCCTTCTGCCGCTGCCTCGCGGCGGACCTAATGCCTTGGGCCAATAGATTCGGAGCAGTGATCGTTGTCGCTGTTGCTGATACGCTGCCCGCGAACTGCCCCTGGCAGGTCCTGTGGTTGGGCGTCACTGAATCGGGCGCCCAACCGGCATCCGCCCGGGGAACCGATGATTGGTTGGAGATCGTGCATATCGCGGATCAACTCGCCGTTGCAGAGCTCGTGCGTCCAGACCCTGCCCGCAGAGGTCTCTGGATCGCCCGGCTGCGCCAGGCACGGTATTGGAGTCTCAGCCAGGCACGGCTGTTGGCCCAGCGTATCCTCTGGGAGCATATGGACAGCCTGCTCAGCGGGGGAGATGCGTGACTAATGCCCCAGCCCCGGCTGGCCGAGCGGTCTACGAGCAACTCACGGCGGGTGTGCAATTGCCCTTGCCACCAATACCCCGGTTTATGCTGGAAGTCATTGCGGAGAGTATCCTTACGGCTTGGTTGAATATCCCCCAGGATCAAATCGGGATCGCTGACGAGGCGGGGTTGAACGCCATGATGGAGACGCAACTGAACCAGCTCGCCGACCAGGACGAACAGTTCCGAATGTTGGTGTCAGCTGCCGTCCGCGGCAAAGAGACAATCAATTTCGATGGCACCTGGCTGGAGAAGCGCCCCGACCTCTCACTGATCCTGACCAACGGCGTCAGGGCGCGCGATTTCCCACTCACCATTGAATGCAAGCTGATCCACAAAGCGACGAAGAAAGGCGTAAGTCTTTACTGCAATAAGGGTATGAAGCGATTCATCGACGGGGATTACGGTTGGGCCAGGCAGGAAAGTTTGATGCTCGCCTATGTCCGCGATGGTTCCAGCATCAAGACACATCTTGAACCCTATCTCGGCCGCGATTTCGGAAAGGCCCACGACATCTTCTGCACCACGACCCTACCCGTACCGACCGGGTCAAGCGCCGCGCAGGCGATATCGAAGCATCGCCGCCGTTTCCGCTATATCGATCGGGCAGCGCAGGACGATCCAGGCCCAATCGCGATCGAACATATCTGGCTGGATGCCCGCGGTTCAAACTGACCGTTACGCACCACGTCGATGCGCTGCATAGCAAGCAGTCGCTTGGCCCGCTCGACCCCGACATCGCCCAGCCACGACTGGATGACCAGCAGGAATTCGGTGCGGTTGGGTGCACACAGACCGATCCTGGCAGCAGCAGCCAGGACGGACAGGAGGTCCGCGGCCTCCGGTTCCCCGAGCAGGATCGCGGTCAGGGCGCTGGTATCGACAGCCAGATCAATCCCAGTGGCCATCGGCGTTGTAGCCCAGAATCTCATCCTCACTGCGCCGATCGAGTACCGGCAAGGTCCAGACCTCGGCCTTCAGCCAGTCGAGGCTTTCCTCTACCGTGAGTCTGCGCGGGACCTCGAGCGGCTCAGCCAGTCCCGACTGAAGGGTGACGATAGCCTCCTGCGCCATCGAGCGGCGGTGGTCGGCGGCGGCTTGCTTGAGCCTGCCGTACAGGTCATCCGGGACGTTTCGCAAGACCAGGGTGGGCATATCACACTCCTCGCAACAGCGATGCCGGCGCCATGCTAGGGCCGATCCGCGGGGCACGCAACCAGTCTTGACCATGACCGCGGCCGGCGGCGCTCGGTCCGCACAGCGGACCCTACGGTAAGTCCGCGTCCCGTAGGGTCCGCTGTGCGGACCAACGACCTCGCGGCTCGTGCGGCGGCTGCGATAGTGACCAAGACCACCCACGCCCCACAACCGGAGGTCGAGGCTTCAGCCGGTCGACGCCCGACGCAGACGCGGTACAATCGCGCAGTCAACCCATCCCTAAGCGGGTCAGACACATCGCCGGAGCCGCGCCCATGCCCGCTGACACCTTCGCCTGGCTACACCTGACCGACCTGCACTTCGGCCTCAAGGGCCAGGGCTGGCTGTGGCCGACCCTGCGCCAGCCCTTCCTCGCCGACCTGGCCCTGCTGCGCGAGCAGTGCGGCCCCTGGGATGCGGTGCTCTTCACCGGCGACCTGGTCCAGTCCGGCCAGTCGGCGCAGTTCCAGGGGCTGCAAGACCAGGTGCTGGGGCCGCTCTGGGAGCAACTGACCCGTCTCGGCTCCGGCGACGCCGTGCTGGTCGCGGTGCCGGGCAACCATGACCTGTTCCGCCCCAATGCCGCCGAGGACAATCCGGCCCGCGACACGCTGTTGGACCCGGACCAGTTCCCGCGCGTCGCCGCCAGGTTCTGGGACCAGCCGGACGGCAGTTATCGGCGGGTCGTCAACCACGCCTTCGCCGCCTGGCGCGACTGGTGGGACGGCGCCCCGCACCGCCCGGCGGGGATCGCCGCCGGCGCACTCCCCGGCGACCTGGCCCTGACCCTGACCAAGGGCGAGCGGCGTATCGGGCTCATGGGCCTCAACACCGCCTTCCTGCAACTCGGCCCCGGCGACTATCAGGGCAAGCTGGTCTGGGACCCGCGCCAGGTCCAGGCACTCTGTCCGGACGGCATCGACCGCTGGCACGCGGACCACAACCTCTGCCTGCTGCTCACCCATTAGGGTCCGGACTGGCTGACCCCGGAGGCCCGCGCCTTGGGCGACTGCGAGATCGCCCCCGCCGGGCGCTTTGCGCTGCACCTCTTCGGGCACCTGCACGAGGCGCGGCTGGAGACGACCCGCCGCGGCGCCAACCCGGAGGCGGTGCGGCTGTGCCAGGGCTGATCCAGTCAGCAAAAACTCTGCACAATTCTGCCTAATCATCATCAAAACTCACGTAGAATTCAAGACAGAATTGTGGGAGCATGGGGCTCCCAAACAGTGGGTTTCCCACGCCCTGGGTCCGCCGCGAGTTCCGCGGTGGCAGCCTGTGGAGAGGTTCGTGAGACCTGGGGGAGCATGCGGTCGCCTCATCGGCGTAAAGCTCCCCACCAAGGGGAGCTTTGTTGGCGAAAACCAAGCCGTTTCCCCGGGCAGCCTCGTTGAAGCAGGAACTTAGCACTGAAGCTACCTATGCGTAGGTTTGGATAGGTCTAAGAGAACGGCTGTTCGGTCTTCGGCATGGAGCACTTCGGTGGGCCGCCCCAGTTGCAACGCGCCCACGGCTACAGCGCCGGCCAGGTCCGTTTCACCGCGGAGGAGCCGCAACTGCGTCTGTGGCCGCGCGTCGCGACCAACAAGACCGGCCCCTGGCGCCTGATCCCGGACCTGGAAAACTTCCATTTGGAACCGGATCAGTGTACCCCACCCGAACCGCTGACCCAGCGCCGTCGGCCCGATCCGGCCACAACCGCCCCCGTCGACGGACCGACGACCCAGGCGACCCCGCCGCCCCGGCCCGCCCCGCACTCGACCCTGCCGCGCCGTCAGCCCTTCTTCGGCCGCGTGGATGAACTCGCCCGCATCGCCGCCGCGCTGGAACCGACGGACCGCTCCTGGGGCTTAGGCGTAGCCGGCCCCGGCGGCATCGGCAAGACCGCGCTCGCACTGGAGGCCGCCCACCGCGCCCCGGCCGAGCGCTTCCCGCTCAAGCTCTGGGTCACCGCCAAGGGCAGTGAACTGGACCCGGACGGCCCGCGCCCGCTGTCCGACCAGCCGGTGCATGACTTCGACAGCCTGCTTGCCGAACTGGGCCGCGCCCTGGCGCGCGAGGCAATCCCCCGCAGCGACCCTGCCGAGCGCGCGACCCTGGTGCGCCATGCCCTGGCCGGGCAGCGGGCGCTCTTGGTCATCGACAACCTGGAGACCCTGAACACCGCCGAGCGGCAGCGCGTCTTCGACCTGCTGCGCAATCTCCCGGACGACTGCCGCGCCCTGGTCACCAGCCGCCGCGCCAGCGGTGCGAGCCCCGGCAACTGGCTCGCGCTCGACCGGCTGGACCGCGCCGCCGCCGACGCACTGCTGGCGGAACTGGCCCGGCGCTGGCCGCCGGTCGCGCGGCTCAATGACGGGGACCGCGCCCGACTCTATGCCGAGACCGCCGGCAACCCGCTGCTGCTCACCTGGACCGCCGGCCAACTGGGGCTGGACCGGGGCCGCTGCCACAGCGTAGATGACGCCATCGACCGGCTGCAACAGGCCCACCGGCAGAACGACCCGCTGGCGTTCATCTTCGGCGACCTGGTAGACGGCTTCACCGCGGACGAGACCGCGGTACTCGCCGCACTGGTCCACTTCAGCGAACCCGCCCCGCTGCCCTGGCTGCTGCCCCTGACCACGCTGAGCCCGACCGCCGCCCGCACCGCGCTGGATGATCTGCGCGACCGCTCGCTGCTGCTCACCGACGACGACCGCGGCACCTGGCTGCTGCCGGCCCTGGCCGCCCGCTATCTGCGCCGGGTCCGCCCGGAGGTGGTCGCCGCGACCGGCGAGCGCCTGGCCGAGCGCGCCTATGCCCTGGCGCCGGAGAACGGCTATGCGCAACACGACCGCTTCCCGACCCTGGAGGCCGCCTGGCCCGAGCTGGCCGCCGCGCTGCCGGTGCTGATCGGCGGGGCCAACCGGCGGTTGCAGGGATTCTGCGACGCGCTGCGGGATTTTCTCGACTTCTCCGGCCGCTGGGACGACCAGCTGGCGCTGAGCTTGGCCGCGGAGTCGTGGGCCTTGGCTGCCGACGACCACGGCAAGGCCGGCTGGCGGGCCTATGACGCCGGCGTCTGCCATCTGCTGCGGGGCACCGCCGAGGGCGCGCTCGACTGCGCCGGGCGCGCCACGGCCCACTGGCAACAGGCCAACGCCGGTGCCCGCGAACGGGCGGCCGCGATCCGGCTGCGCGGCATGGGCCTTCTGCTTGCCAAGGACTTCCCGGCAGCCATCGCCGCCTCGCGGAAGGCCCTGGCCCTTTGGCGTGGCCTGTCCCCGCGCAATAGTGGCGTGTGCATGGGTCTGAACTCACTCGCCGAGGCACTGAGGGGCGCCGCGCAGTACGACGAGGCCGAGGGGCTTTACCGTGAGGCCCTGGCCATCGCCCGCGACCTGTCCGACCCCGAGTGGGTCGCGATCGTTACCTGCAGCCTCGCCGAACTGGCCCTGGACCGCGAGGACTGGCCCGCGGCCGAGCGCCTGGCCCGGGAGGCCCTGACCCTGGCCGAGCCGCTCGGGCGCAAGGAACTGATCGCGTCGGACTGCGAGCGGCTCGCAAAGGCCCTGGCCCGCCAGGGCCGCGGTGCCGAGGGCCACTGCCACGCCGAGCGCGCCGTCGCACTCTTCACCGAACTGCGCTCCCCGGACCTGGCCGAGGCCCAGGCCACCCTGGCCGAGTGCCGGGCCTAGCCCCGGCGGGCGCGACCAGTCCCGTCGGGTCCGCTGCGCGGTCCATTCGCCAGTTGAGTCTGCGCGCGGTTCGGTCCGCACAGCGGACCCTACCAGTGGCGGACGACCCCAACGGGGTCGAACCTACCAGCCCAGCCCGATCGGCCTACCCCGCGCCAATGGGCCATCATCGGCGGACGACCCCAACGGGGTCGAACATACCAGCCCAGGGCAGCGCCCTGGGTTAGTCCCGTAGGGTCCGCTGCGCGGACCATTCTGCGCGGACCATTCGCAAGTTGAGTCTGCGCGCGGTTCGGTCCGCACAGCGGACCCTACCAGTGGCGGACGACCCCAACGGGGTCGAACATACGAGCCCAGGGCAGCGCCCTGGGTTAGCGTTGTTATTCGGCTTAGCCCTGAAAGGGCGTGACATGACGGTGGGCTCCCCATGTCACGCCCTTTCAGGGCTGATCCCTTGTGTCCGCCGACCCCAGGGCGTTGCCCTGGGCTGGTATGTCCCGCCCCTTCGGGGCTGATCCCTGGTGTCCGCCGACCCCAGGGCGTTGCCCTGGGCTGGTATGTCGCGCCCCTTCGGGGCTCAAGGTCGTGGCGATGGCGGTATCGCCCGCGCCGTTCGCAGGTTATCGGGTGCGCGCGGCGCACCCTGCGGGCCTTGGCTCGGTTCCGGGCGGAGCGACGATCATGGCCTGCCGCGGCCTTGATCATCATTCCGGCCGCAGGGTGGACAAGCGCTAGCGCAGTCCACCGAGGTCCGCACCTTCGCTGGTGGACTGCGCGACGCTTGTCCACCCTACGATGCCGCGTGACCGGGACTATAACCAAGGCCTGCGTCGGCCTTGATCAAGACTCCGGCCACGCGCCCTTGCGGCAACCCGTCGCGGCCGGGGGGCCGCTCCTACCGCGTAGGAGCGGCCCCCCGGCCGCGCCGGATGTCAGGCGCGAGGTGGCCGGAACGACGATCAGGGCCGAGCCACCCGGCAGCCGTCGCACGCCTCTGACCCGCCTGATGGTCAACCGGGATCGCGATGATGGCATCGGTCCGCCGCCGCACCACCAGGGCGAACGGGCGCGGCGCGGTCCGCGGGCAAAGCCGCGGGATTGCGGGCACGGGGGCTACCGCCTGCCCGGGCGACCGGCTATCCTGCGCGGACCCCCACTCAAGCCCGATCGCCGCCCGACACCTATGACACCCCAGCCCGCAGCCGCTCCGCAGATCGACCCGAGTCGTTTCGCAGCCCTCCCCGGCGGAAAGCGCAAGTTCAATTGGTTCGCCTTCGAGCTGGCGTGCGAGATCCGGCAGGCGATTGCGCCGCCGCTCGTGCGCACCCTCGCCAAACGCGGCTACGATCACGCGCGCATCGAGCGCTCCTGCATCGCGCTCGCGATCGGACTGCAAGGGGTGGTGCTGAAGCAACTCAGGGGCGAGATCCCACAGATGGAGATCGGTTGGGACCAGGTCGAGGCCGCCTTTCCGGGCCTGACCAACAAGATGGTCGATCGGTTGCTGGATTGTACGGGAACGGCCTGGGATCGACTCCTGGGCTATTGCGTGGCCTGTCCGTCCGCGTGTGTGACGAATAAGGACGACGATTGTCCGATGTTCGACGACCCGCTCTATTCCGACGGCTGACGCCCGCGGGGACTGAATTTCGCAATTCATCACGTTCGGTAGCGCCACTGCGCGCCGGACCCGGCGGGAGCGGCTTCAGCCGCGAGCGCGCGAGCGGCCCTGGCCTCGTCGCGGCTGAAGCCGCTCCCACGGGGAGCCTTCAGCGTCCGGCGTGGCTGATGTGCCTTCCATGGTCGGCGGATACCCCCAGGGCGATCCGCCACGATACAGGCGCCGAAATGGCGGAACCGCCATCGCGCCCCGCCCTCCGCGGACTCGACCGGAGGCCGACGCTTTAGGTGCCATCGACGACTCCAATAGGGTGCAGCGGCGCGACCAACCGAGCCCCGCAAGCCCCAGCGCGATCAGCGTCAGGGGTGCGGGCAGCGGGTCCCCGACGCGGCCTCGATCGTCACTCCGGCCACGCGCCCTGGCGGCAACCCGTCGCGGCCGGGGGGTTGCTCCTACGGCGCAGGAGCGGCCCCCCGGCCGCGACGGATACCTCTGGATGATGGGCCGGGTCGCTCGGGGGCGCCGGCCAGGACAAAGCGCTGCTCGACGCGCTCGCCGGGTCCGGCCCCTGAGGTCGGGGTGCTCCCCGGCGGCGGTCGTGCGGGCGGATCTTGCCACGTAATCCGGGTGCCGTGGCGTTTCCCGGGGCACGAACCCGTGCTGACTAACTGAGCGAGGCGGACTGGAACCGGCCGACACCGGAGCGCGCCGCGGGCAAGGTCCCGGAGGCGCCGGACGCCGTGGGTCCGGTCATAGGCCGTGCTTGCCTTCCAACGGGACGCGCAGGCGCTCGATCGACAACTCGCGCACCAGGTTGCCGGCCAGGTCCACCGACGGGAGATGTGACGAAGTTCGGTGGTGAACCCCTTCATCCCGTACGCCACCCGCGCGAGCGCCGCCGCTGATCGCGACGCCGCGCGGGTCTGCTAAGGAACGACGGTATACTCCTTTGTGGCCTGATTGTTGTTTTCGGCGGACTCCATGGTGTCGCAGTAGCTGTCCACGAAGGCGCGCAGGGTCTTGGCACCCGCTGTCCCGGCCGGGAGTCTGGTAAACGTCAGGGTCTTGCCGGCACCGGCCGCCAGGAAGCCGACGCTGAGATAGACGTTGCCATCCGTCCCGCAGCCTTGGGCGCCGGGTTGATCGGCCCAGACATCCAGGTAGCCGCCGTCGCCGGCCCGCGAGCCGCGGTTCTGGACCCTGACCGCGACACTGAAGGTCCTGTTGGCCTTGGGGCTGGCCGGAGTCAGCACGATACTGGTCACGCTGAAGTCCGGGATTGGTCGCGCGACAACCGTGTAGTCCAGGGTCGCCTGATTGTTGGTGTCACTGAACTCCGCGACCTGACACCGACTGTCGATGAAGGCGCGCAGGGTCTTGGTTCCGGTCACGCCCCCAGGCAGGCCGGTGACCGTGACCGTGCGGCTGGCACCGGCCGCCAGGCGGGGCAGGACCACGGAGCCGTTGCCCACGGCCGCGCAGTCCGGCTCCTCGGGTTGGTTGGCCCAGACCTGCAGCGTCTGCGCAACCCCGGCCAAGGTTCCCTGGTTCTTTACCGTGATGGCGGCGCTGAAGGTAGCGTTTCGGACCGGGGCGGCGGGCGTGAGGGCGATGGCAGTGACCACGAAGTCAGGGGCCAGCGAGAGGGCGGTGAAGGTGGCCGTAACGCCCTTGGCGGCAGTGACATTGCCAAGGATACAGGTGGCTCCGGTGCAGGCGCCGCTCCACGCCGTGAAGCGGTAGCCCGGCGCCGGCCGGGCGGTGCAGGTGCTGGAGTCGCCGTGCGCGACCGGGTTGGGGCTGCAACTCGCGGTGCCGCCGACGGCCGGGTTGGCGGTGGCCGTGACGGCGTAGGTCTTGCGAATGAAGTTTGCGGTGACGCTCTTGGGCGCCCCGACATTGGTCAGGACGCAGGTGGCGCCGCTGCAACTGCCGCTCCAATCGCCGAACCGGTAACCGCTGTTGGCCGTAGCGCTGCAGGTGCTGGAGCCGCCGGCCGCGACCGGGTTGGGCGTGCAGCGCACGGTGCCGCCGACCGACGGGTTGGCGGCGGTGGCAATCGAAACACTGGCCGGGGTGTCACCGAGATATCCGCGGCCCGCGCACGCTGGGTTCTGCGGCTTGAAATCGGCGTCCAGTTGCGGATCGCCGTCATAGGAACCGGCATCGCCGGTGATATGTGCCTGCCAGGCGGTAAGCCCGCCGTACCAGGCCTCCCCGCCACCGGTGCGCTGGTCGTTGAAGATCGAGGCACCGGCCTGCCGGTAGTAACAGTTGTCGGACATGGCCGGATTGCCGGTCAATGCGCTCATCCCATCAAGATCCACGGAATAGCGGATGTCGAGGATGGGCGGATCGGCCGTGACCGCCGTCGACTGACTGACGACATTATCGAAAATCGCCGGATTCAGGTTGGGCGGGCGGCCGGCCTCGGCGGCCCAGTCCTGATAGCTGAGTCCGAAATACAGGGGGCTGTGATACCGTTTGCCGGTATCCAGGATGGTGTTGTTGTAGGCCTGGGCATCCTGCGCGGCATAGAATCCGACCCCCGCGCCGCCGGCGTCGCGGATCAGGTTGTAGCGGGCGATCCCGCGGATATTCTCGTAGTATTCGGGATTGGCGGCCAGATCGAAATATTCCGGGCTGGTATCGAACCCCAACAGGACCGCCGCGAAGCCGGTGTGCTCGATCAGGTTGTATTCGATGACGCCATCGGTCGCACCGCCTTTGAGATAGACCCCGGTCGAACAAATGTCGTGGATATGGTTGTAGGCCACCAGGGTGCGGTCGCCGTTGACATTGTCGATGCCTTCCGCATTACAGTCGCCGAACGGCAGCCCGGCGCCTGAATCGAAGATCTCGTTGTGGCGAATCACGATATCGTCGCTGTTGGGCTTGATCTTGATCACGTCATAGCGGGAGCCGTGCAGCCGGGTATTCTCGATGCGGATGCGCGAGGTGCCGGCGCGATCGTTGGGGTCGCCCCAATCCCATTTGGTTTCGGTCGATACCGCATAAAAGCCGCCGATCACCTCCAGACAGGTCAATACGCCGTCGTCCGCCCCCACATAAAAGTAGACGCCTGAGTCGTCGCTGGCCGCGCCGCGGCGGTCGATCACCGCCCACTCTCCGGGAAAGGAACGAATGGTCACCCCGGGCACACGAATCCGGACCTCCCCGGCCTCGAGATAGGTGCCCCCGCGCACCACGATCGTCTCATCGGCCGACACCGCCTGCACGGCATGGCTCAGGGTCCGATAGGGATGGGCGAGGGTGCCGTCGCCGGTCGTATCGTTACCGGAGAGCGAGACATAAAGCACCGGGCCGGTGACGACAGCACTGTCGCAGACCTCGCGCTGCACGCCCGGCGCGGCGCGCGTCTGGGCCGCCGGCGTCGGCAGTGGCGCCGTCATCGCCAACATCAGCATGACGGCCAGGATATTCGGTCGAACGGACATGGCTTGACTCCTGACGTGGTCGCGGGTGGGGCCTCGATCATCGTTCCGACCACTTCGGTCACGACGAGGTCGCTGGTACGGGCAGCGCTGGTCTGCGCAGCGCTGGTCCGCACAGCGGACCCTACGAGCCGCGGCGCCTTCCGTAGGGTCCGCTGTGCGGACCTTGCGCGCCAACCGCAACGATGGTCAAGGCCACGGGGGACGAGGTTCATCGGTGATAACAGCGTAAGGATGGCAGATCAGCGGTAAATTACTGCGCGGCAGTCGACCGATCCCGCGTAGGATTTTTCCGGCGCGCTCCGTCCGCAACCGGAGGTCGAGGCTTCAGCCGGTGGCGGTTGCCGACTTATCCAAGAAAAATCAGTGGCACCTGCACGCCGGACCGGCTAAAGCCTCGACCTCCGGTGGACGCAACGACGATCAAGGCCCGCGGCGCCCTGTCCACGATTGATTCAGACAGTCCGAAAGCGCCTTTCGGACAGTTGCCTGAAGGTCCCTGAACTATCATTCCGGCGTGTCCTGCCCAAACCCCGGAGAACCGCTATGCTCTCGACCTCGACAACGCGAACAAGTCCCTTTGGCGTCTGGTCGAGGCCATCAACGATGCCGCAGCGTTGCGCAAGGTCCCGCTCAAGGCCCAGCTCAGCCCATCAAGGAGCGGCGGTGCCGCCGGCCGCTATCTCTGGTTCGAGGTCCGCAGGGCCGAGACGGTCCCCGCCCGCATGGACGAGTCGAGCCGTATCCCGGCCGGTGCACGGATCGACAACCAACGGGGTCGGCCCGCCGGCACCGACGTGGCGCCGACCCCATCGGCGCCCGCGCCCGCCCGGCGCCGCGACCCGCCCCCACAACGCCTGCCCGATGTCGCCAGCGAGCATTGCCCCACGGTCGTCGCCCTGCGCGCCGCCCGCACCGATCTGCACAAGCGCTTCAACCCGTACGAACTGAACGCTCCGGCCGCCGACCCCGAACCCGTCATCGCGCTGGATTACCTGCTCGACTGGGTGGACGACCCGGCCGCCCCGCCGCTCTTCGCCCTGCTCGGCGAGTACGGCATGGGCAAGACCGTCACCTGCCAGACCCTGAAACGCCGCCTGGATCAACGCCGGGAGACGGACGGCAGCCGCCCGCTCGCGCTCTATTTCGATCTGCGCCTGGTCACCGGCCTGGCCCAGCGCGTCCCGAAACTGAGGGAACTCTGCGAGGAGTGCATGGAGTCCGGCTGGGAGGGGAAGGCAGCGACCGGGGCCTATACGATCGACGACGTGATCCGCTGGGCCGCGGACGGCGCCGTGGTCATCTTCGACGGACTGGACGAGGTGCTGGTCAAGCTCACCGGCGCCGACGGCCAGGCATTTACCCGCACCCTGCTCGGCCTCGCCGCCCTGGTGCGGGAGCACAACGGCGCCCACGGACCGCGCCCGCGGCTCCTGATCTCCTGCCGCACCCATTACTTCCGCACCCTGCGCGATCAACAGAACCACTTCACCGGCCAGGAGCGCGCCGGCCCGGACGCCAACGCCTTCCGCGCCCTGGTGCTGCTGCCGCTGACCGGGGACCAGGTGCGCGGCTACCTCGCCGCCACCCTGCCGGACCAGGACCCGGACCGCATCCTCGCGACCGTGGCCGCGGTACACAACCTCACCGAACTGACCCAGCGCCCCTATACCCTCAAGCTGGTCGCCGACCAACTGCCGGCCATCGAGGCCCGGCGTCTCGCCGGCCGCCCGGTCTACGGCACCACCCTCTACGGCGGCCTGGTGCAGAACTGGCTGGAGCGCGACAGCGGCAAGCACCACATCCACCCGGACCATAAGCTGCGCCTCGCCGCCCATCTGGCCGCCCACCTGTGGCGCGAGGGCAGCGGCGTGCTGCCGGCCGCACGGCTGGAGCCCTGGTTCCACGCCTGGCTCGAGGGCGAGCCGGACCTCCGGCCCCGCTATGCCCGGCTGCACCCGGATCAACTGGAGGAAGATCTCCGCACCGCCACCTTCCTGGTCCGCGAGGACGGGGCCAAGGGCAGCGCCTTTCGCTTCGCGCACACCTCGCTGCTCGAGTATTTCCTCGCGGATTACCTGCTCGCGGCCATCCGCGACGACGCACCCGGGCGCTGGGCCCTGCCGGCGCCGAGCCCGGAGACGCTGGACTTCCTGGGGCAACGGCTGGCCGAGTCGGCTGAGCCCGGCGCGCTCCAGGCGTTGCTTGCGACCATGCAGCGGTGGCGCGCGCCCTATCGGCCGCGGGGCTCGGAACTGTTGCTCCGCTATGCCGGGCGGGCGTTGGGGCGGGGTTGGCCGGTGCCGAACCTGCGCGGGCTGGCGCTGACTGGGGCGGACCTGTCGGACTGGACGATCTGCATCCCGCCCGGCCACCCGGCGCTGGACTTGGGCGATGCGGACCTGAGCGGGGCCGTACTGCGGCGGGTGATCTTCGAGGGGGTGCGGCTGATCGGTGCTCGGTTCCGCGATGCGATCTTGACTCAGGCGAGTCTGCTCGGCTGCGAGGCCGCCAACACCGACTGGTCTGGGGCCCGGTGCGACGGCACCGTGTGGCGAGAGACCAGGCTCGTCGGTTCCATCTGGACCGGCGCTTGCGGCCGTCGGCCCCAGTTCATTCGCTGCGATGGGGCGCCGTTTGCCGTTCCTGGCCTGTCTGCGCAAGTCGTGCCGTCGGCCGGCATGGGGGCCAACCCGAGCGTCGGGCTCAATTCCGTTCTGGTCGCCGAGTCGGCCGCGCGGCCACTGTTGCGCCTGTTGAACGGCCATGAGGGCTTGGTCACCGCCTGTGCCTTCGCCCCGGACGGCGAGCGCCTGCTCTCGGCGGGCGAGGATGGGACGCTACGCCTTTGGGACGCGGCCACCGGGGCGGCGCTCCTGACCTGCACCGCCCATGAGGGCAGGGTCGTCGCCTGCGCCTTCGCCCCGGACGGTGCGCGCCTGCTTTCCGCCAGCTGGGACGGGACGCTGCGCCTCTGGGACGCGGCCACCGGGGCGGCGGTCCAGTCATGCACGGGTCACAAGGGTCGGGTCCGCGCCTGTGCCTTCGCCCCGGACCGTGCGCGCCTGCTCTCCGCGGGCATCGACGGGACGTTGCGCCTCTGGGACGCGGCCACCGGGGCGGCGCTCCTGACCTACACGGGTCATAAAGGCCCGGTCGACGCCTGCGCCTGCGCCCCGGACGGCGCGCGCCTGCTCTCGGCGGGTTGGGACGGGACGCTGCGCCTCTGGGACGCGGCCACCGGCGCGGCGCTCCTGACCTGCACCGGTCATCGGGGCTGGGTCACAGCTTGCGCTTTCGCCCCGGACGGCGCGCGCGTGCTCTCGGCGGGCGATGACGGGACGCTCCGCCTCTGGGACGCGGCCACCGGGGCGGCGCTCCTGACCTGCACGGGTCATGAGGGCAGGGTCACTGCCTGCGCCTTCACCTTGGACGGCGCTCGCCTGCTCTCGGCGGGCGAGGACGGGACGTTGCGCCTGTGGGACGCCGCCACCGGGGTTGAGCTTCTGTGCTGCACCCCTCATTGGCGCTCGGTCAGCGCCTTCGCCCCGGACGGTGCGCGCCTTCTCTCGGCGAGCGTGTTCAGGCTGAGCCTCTGGGACGTGGCCACCGGGGCGATGCTCCTGATCTGCTTAGGTCATGTTGCATCGGTCTGCGCCGGCGCATTCGCCCCGGACGGCGCGCGGGTGCTCTCGGCGGGCGATGACGGGACGCTCCGCCTCTGGGACGCGGCCACCGGGGCGGCGGTCCAGTCATGCACGGGTCACAAGGGTCGGGTCCGCGCCTGTGCCTTCGCCCCGGACGGCGCGCACCTGCTGTCGGCGGGCGCGGACGGAACGCTACGCCTCTGGGACGCGGCCACCGGGGCGGCGCTCCTGATTTGCAAGGTTCATGAGGGCGAGATCAACGCCTGCGCCTTCTCCCCGGACGGCACGCGCCTGCTCTCGGCGGGCGATGACGGGACGCTGCGTCTCTGGGACGCGGCTACCGGGGCGGCGCTCCTGATCTGCAGGGGTCATGAAGGCCCGGTCACCGCTTGCGCCTTCTCCCCGGACGGCACGCGCCTGCTCTCGGCTGGCGGGGACGGCACGCTCCGCCTCTGGGACGCCGCCACCGGCACGCTGCTTCGCATCCACGCGATACAGTCCGCCCCCTGGCCCGGCCACGCCGTCTGGGACCCCCCAACCAACCGCCTCATCGAATGGTCCGGCGACGCGTGGCGCTGGCTCCACTGGGTCGCCACCGACGCCGACGGCTGGCCCGACCCCCTGCCGCTGGAGACCTTCGGCGACCTGCCGCGGTCGGGGGCAGTACCACCTTGAAGGCCGACGGGCTTGGGCAGACCCGACAGCGACACCATCAGCCTTGAAGCAGCACCTGTTTCACGCAAAGACGCAAAGACGCAAAGTTTTTCAATGCGCTATCTCTGGCGCACGGTTCAGCCGCCGGGTGACGTGACTATCGCTTTCAACGCTCTGTTCTTCTTTGCGTTCTTGGCGTCTTTGCGTGAGCAATTGTCGATCTTGGGACCAGCGGTTGCGGTCCGGCCATCGGCCATGGCGGCAAGACCAGCCGCCCCGGACGATGAACATCCCCCCGGTGCAACCCGTCGCGGCTGAAGCCGCTCCCACAGCGTCGCCGCGCGACGTCGGGGCCGCGTCTTCTGCTTTTCTGGAACTTGCTCGGGCTGTATCCCATCTTCTACAATCCAGGCCATGTTCAGCTGGCCGACGGCGACAAGGCAACCCAGAACCGGGACATCCAAACCGCGCTGGCGTTGGCGCGCGAACTATAGGAGGACACCAATGGGCGTAACACTGCGTCAATGGGACAGCGTTGAGCACCTCAAGACCGAGGAGGACATCGCGCTCTATTTCGAGGCTTGTGTCGAGGAGGCGGGGGATGATGCGGCCTTTATCTCAAAGGCGCTGGGCAACATCGCACGCGCCCGCGGCATGACGCAACTGGCCAAGGACACGGGCATGGGTCGCGAGAGCCTTTACAAGGCGCTGTCCGGCGAGGGGAACCCGAGCTTTGCGACCATCCTGAAGGTGACCCATGCGCTGGGCCTGAACCTGCGCGGTGAAGCGCGACAGACTTGAGGCCTCGCTCACTCCTGCGCGAGCGCCAAACCATAGGGCAAAAACGGCAGGAAGTCGTCCGTATTGAGTGTCAACAAAGAGGCACTGGCGCGAATGGCCATGGCGGCAATCAGTGCATCCGTTTTCAAGGTTCGCCGACGGCCGACTTGGTTGTAAAGGTCGGCGGCGAGTCGCGCGTCGGCCGTATCCAATGCAATGATATTCCCGCGGATGAAGGCCTGGGCCAGGGCAACCTCGGCCTCATCGATCGGGCCAATCAGGAACTCGTACCAGACGACGGCGCAGACACCGGCTGCTTCTCCGGCGGCAATACGCTGGATGACGGGGTGCCCTTCCTTGGCCCAGAGTGGCAGGGCAATCAGCGCGTTGGTGTCGAGATGGATCATCCGTGCCGGCCGGTCCGCAGCAAATCGTCCTCGTGACGCTGCGCCCGCAACTCGGCGATGAGTCGCTGCGTCTCCTCCCTGCCCCTGGGTAGCGCGTGACTGCGGTAGTGCTCGACCACCTCGGCGGGCGTTGGCGCCGCGGGTTCCTTGGCGGCGACGGCGATGCGGACCGAACGGCAGATGACTTCAGCTTGCGAAACACCCCAGCTCGCAGCCAGTTGCCTGATCATTCCGGCAGTCTCGGTGTCGAGGGCGTAGGTAGAGCGAACCGACATGGTACCCATGACAATCCCCGGAAGCGGTGTTGTGGTATGCGGTGATGGTAGATCGCCCGACCGCCAACATCAAGGCTCGCTCAGGCCCGGATCCAAGGGCCGACACTGGTCAGCAACCAGACGCTGTTGGACCGCTTGGGCGTGCCGCGGCTTCGACAGCCCACTGCGGTCTCGCCCGTCAGGCATGCGCGCAATGCACGGCAGCAAACGCAGCGGATTCCAAGTCCGGCGCCCCCCCCTGCCCCACCACCTGTCCAGCCAGTCGGCGCAGCCGCTGCACCATGGCGGCCAAGCCGTTGCGCCGCCCCAGGCTCAGGTGTTCTTCGAGCCCGAGCTCACCGAAGAAGCCCTGGACATCGAAGGCCAGGACGGCGGCGGCGAATTGTCCAGAGAACAACTGCTGCAAGAGGGCGATCAGGCCGCGGACGATGGCCGCGTCGCTGTCGGCCAGAAATTCCACGATGTCGGCGGCGCCGGGACGGACCCGGGCGTCCAGGTGCACGAGACTCTGGCACCCGGAGACAAAGTTGGCCGGGGTCTTGAGGGCCTCGGGCATGACGGGCAGGCGCGCCCCCAGATCCATGAGGTACTGGTAGCGCATCGACCAGTCGGGCAGCAGATCGAAGACTTCGCTGATCAGGGCCGCCGCGGCCGCGGGCGACTCGGCCGCGGCCCCGGGGTAGGCGATCTCCAGCGCGGCAGTCGGCAAACCCGCGACGGTTGCGGGCTGGGCGCGGACACTGACCCGCGCGCCCCGGCCGGCGTCGATGATCGCGGCGAGTTCCGTCGCCAGGCAATCGACCTCGGCGATCGTGTTGTAGACACCGAAGGAGGCGCGGGCCGTCGATGCCAGCCCCAGACGGTCCATGAGCGGCTGGCAGCAGTGATGGCCGGTGCGGATACAGATGCCCTTCAGATCGAGCGCCATGCCGATATCGAGCGTGCCCAGGGGCGGGTCGGTCACGACCCAGGACAGGACGC
>Ga0247840_10004207_pt1 | contig 23050 bp, 24 predicted proteins | sample LaCruzMarch2015__FD_192404 | JGI IMG/M metagenome (GOLD analysis project Ga0247840, IMG submission 192404) | Freshwater microbial communities from meromictic Lake La Cruz, Castile-La Mancha, Spain - LaCruzMarch2015_17m | ecosystem: Environmental > Aquatic > Freshwater > Lake | place: Spain... | reverse complement strand
CCTCCCGGGTCAGTTCGCCCAGTTCCACCATGTTGTCGCGCGCCCTGTCCAGCAACTCCCGGACGTGGGGCACCGTCTCCTGCGAGGCGCCCTCCAGGGTGTCGCGGGTGCGTTTGAGCAGTTCCTCATAGGCCTCCACCATCTTATCGACTGGCGTCTCGCCTGGGTGCTTGGTGTCCGGATCGGTCATCTGGGGGTCTCCGTCTGGCGGGTGAATCGGTCGCCGCGCCCCGGGGGCGCGGGTCTGGCGCAAGTTTGCCTGAAGTGGTGGATTTGGCAACCGTCAAGGGGGCTCGACCGCCGGGGCGCGGCGGGGCGGTCGCGACCTTGCAGAAGAGGATTGTCCGCAAATGAACGCAAATGAACGCAAATAGGATCAATATTATGGGCGTGCCATTGGCGGAGGCCCCGAGCCAACCCGCAGACCCCGTGGGAGCGGCGTCCCGCCGCGAGCGGTCCCTCAGGCGGCGCTGGCTCCGCTATAAATCCTACGGAAATACCCGCCCATGCTCTGTGCGGTGTCGCGCATCGGGTGCAGGCGTCGTCTGGATGGAGCGCAGATCGTCGCCTGGATGGAGCGCAGCGCAATCCAGGTCACGCCGCCGCAAAGCCCCCGAAAGGTCTGGGGCACTCAGGCCCGCGTACCCAGCACCCCCGCTCCGATCGCCGTGACCTCCCCCGGCCCATAGTCACGAACAATCTCCAGGTGCCCCCACACCGGCCGCGGCCAGCCGGCGTCTCCCGGGTCGCGCCCGATCACATGCACATGCAACTGCGGCACCAGATTGCCGATCCAGGCTACGTTGACCCGGGGGCACCCGAGCGTGCCGGTCAGGTAGTCCGAAACCCGCTTGCAGTCCGCTAGCACCGCCTCGCGCTGCCCGGGCGGCAGGTCCAGCAGGTTCGCAAGCGCCGTCTCAGGCACCAGGATGAACCAGGGCACCGCGGCGTTCCTGTGCAGCAGCAGGTGGGTGGCGGGCAGGCGGCCCAGGCGGTGGCAGTCGGTCAGGAGTTGGGGGTGGATGGTGAATTCGTTCATGGTCCTGATTCTACGCGCCGGGGTCTCGTTCATAACCCCGGCCGCGCTGCTGGACGGGGCGTCGCTGGTCCGCACAGCGGACCCTACGGGCGCGGGGCCGTAGGGTCCGCTGTGCGGACCATAGACCTCGCGGTTGGCGCATCGGCCGGGATCATAACCCAATGCCATTAAGTTAAGCCATTCTGGCTCCCACGCTCCTGCGTGGGAGCAAGTGCGGGCGCTCCGCGTCCAGCGCCAAGACTGGACGCGGAGCGCCCGCCCGGCATTCCCACGCGGAGCGTGGGAACGAGAAGCCGCGCCGTCGGCGCTTAACTTAATGGCATTGGATCATAACCCAGGCCGTGCGCCGGGCCCTGGGATGGCGATAGCGCCGGGTTCGCCTTGGCTACCGCATGGCGTCGGCTCGCCGATTGGGCCGTCAGCGAAGCATCGGGCGGTCATAGCACTGGTTCCGGTCGAATTTCCCGGACCAGGTGCCGGCCAGCTTCTCGAACGCTGCCCAGTCGCCGTCCGTTTCGGCGGTTTCGGCCGAAGCGTCGGATGGGTTCGCCGCGTCGGTCCTGTGCTTCAAATAGCCGATGAAATCCAAGACCTCCCGGGCCTGGGGTTCGGTAAGGCTCTTGCTCTCCTCGTAGATCAGTTCGGCAAGATTCGGCATGGTGGCGTCTCCGGCTGGTGCGGCCTTGATCATCACTGCGCCCGGCGGCGATCGGTCCGCACAGCGGACCCTACGGCAAGGCTGCGCCCCGTAGGGTCCGCTGTGCGGACCGACAGCCTCGCGGTCACCTCGGTGTCCCAAGTGATGACCAAGACCGCTGGTGCGCAAGGGGATCTGATAGCCGCTATCCGGCATTGCGTTCTTCCCGCGAGGGCATGTCGATACGATCGACCTGCGCGATGTTGAATCGCGGACGCGCCGACAGTGCCTTCTGGGGCTCCTCGTCAAGCGGCCGGATAATCGATTCGCGCCGGTGATGCAGTTTTTCCGGAACGGGAACCGAGTCAGGGGTGTCCTCGCCAATACGACGAATCGGTTGCATGGTTGTGCCTCTCTTGCCCAGTTTCCTGAGTGGAGTTACGCCTGCGGTGGGGATTGGTTTGGCCGGGAAAGGCTGGATCGATAGTCTGCGAGCTCGGACTGGACGGCGGCCGATTCCGCCGCCCACTGCGCGAACCCCGGCGCGCGTTCGACCAAGAGGGCGAACAGCCGGGCGGACTCTTCGTAGAATGAAAGCGCGGTTTCTGGTCCACCGATACGTGCTTTGATACGCGCGAGTAAACAGCAGGCCAGCGCCAACTCCCGCTGCCAGTCGGCATTGCTCGGATCCTGCTCGGCCAGGCGCTGGCTGATCGCCAGGTACTTCCCGAACGCCGCCTGGGCTGGCGCCAACTGGCCCTGGGCCTGCAACGCATTGCCGACGCGATTGTGCGCAACCGCCAGGTCCATCTGCCAGCCGGCATTGCCCGGGTCCTGCTCGGCCAGGCGCCGGCTGATCGCCAGGTCCTCCCCGAACGCCGCTTGGGCTGCCGCCAACTGGCCCTGGGCCTGCAAGACATCGCCGACGCGACTGTACGCTACCGCCAGTCCCCGCTGCCAGCCGGCATTGCCGGGGTCCTGCCCGGCCAGGCGTCGGCTGATCGCCAGGTACTCGCCGAACGCCGCCTGCGCTGCCGCCAACTGGCCCTGGGCCTGCAAGATATCGCCGACGCGACTGTGCGTCACCGCCAAGTCCCGCTGCCAGCCAGCGTTGCCCGGGTCCTGCTCGGCCAGGCGTCGGCTGATCGCCAGGGTCTCGCCGAACGCCGCCTGGGCTGCTGCCAACTGGCCGTGGGCCTGCAAGACATCGCCGACCCGACCATGCGCCACCGCCAGGTCTCGCTGCCAGCCGGCGTTGCCCGGGTCCTGCTCGGCCAGGCGGCGGCTGATCGCCAGATACTCGCCGAACGCCGCCTGGGCCGCCGCCAACTGACCCTGGGCCTGCAAGACATCGCCGATGTGACTGTGCGCCGCCGCCAGTTCTCGCTGCCAGCCGGCGTTGCTCAGGTCCTGCTCGGCCAGGCGCCCGCTGATCGCCAGGCTCTCCCCGAACGCCGCCTGGGCCGCCGCCAACTGGCCCTGGGCCTGCAAGACATTGCCGACGCGATTATGCGCCACCGCCAAGTCCCGCTGCCAGCCAGCGTTGCTTGGGTCGTGCTCGACCAGACGCCGGTAGATCGCCAGACCTTCCCCGAACGCCGCCTGGGCCGCGGCCAACTGGCCCTGAGTCTGTAAGGCATCGCCGAAGTGACAATACGCTTCCGCCAGTTGTCGCTGCCAGACAGGGTTGCTGGCGTCCTCCTCGACCAGACGTCGGCCGATGGTCAGCGACTCACCATATGCCGTCTGGGCCGCCGCCAACTGGCCCTGGGCCTCCCAAACACTGCCGAGCAAAGTCTGGGCATCGCCCTCGGCCGGCCTGTCCGCTGCTTCTCTCGCAAGTTGAAGAGCCTCCGCCGCGGTCTCGGCAAGTTGTGCGGTCTCGCCACGCAGAGCGCGAGACCAGGCGCCGATGAGCAGGGTCCATGCCCTGGCCCGTCCCGCGACCAGTCCGGTGCTATTGAGTTCATCGAGCGCTCGGGCCAGCGCGGCGAAATCCTCCGGCCGGGCGCCGCCAACCCAGTCCCGGTTCATCGACTCCAGGGCACTGGCCCCGGCGCCCGCATCGGCGCAGAGCAGGTGATAGACCCACTCGATCCGTCCGGCCGCTGTCTGGTCCCCGGCGAAGCAGGCCGCCGCCCGGTCGGACAGTTCGCGCAGGCGCCCCAGGTCCTGCGCCGCCAGCCGCCGGCGCCAGCCCAAGCGGGTGGCCTCATGGACATTGAATAGACCCCGGTCCGGGCGGCCGTAATGCTCTACGAAGCTCAGGCCCTGGAGTCGCTCGAATCGGCCCCGGGCCTCGATCTCGGGGATCGCCAGCACCCGCGCCAAGAGCCCGGAATCGAACCAATGGAGCACGGCGGTGGCGTCCAGTGCCTCCCGCAAGGCGCGCCGCTCCGGTTCCGGGTAAACGGAGAGTCGGAACTCGGCCATGATCGCCGCTTGGGCCTGCACATCGCCCTGTGTCGCCGTCAGCCGCTCGATGAGTGTGTCTTCGGTGTCCATGGTCGCTCAGCACTTGGCCGCGATGGTGTCACAGAAGCTGGAGACCGCGGCCGGGTTGCCGCCCGTATAGAGCAATATGGTGTCGAGGTGCTTTTCATGCGCCAGATTCGGGTAGCGCCGCTCGATCCAGGGCACCCATTGTGCGACCTCGGTGATGGGCTGCAAAGGGATGTGCTGGGCCAGATCGCGCCAGGGGGCGGCGGTGAGGCTCGGGACCCGTTGCCCGGCGACGATGACGGCGAGCCCCAAGGCCGTCTCCACCTCGCGGAGCAACTGCTGGCTGAGCCAGTCCGCCACCGGCTGGTTGTTGACCGCCAGTTCGTAGGTGTCGAAGATGGCGAGGACCGGGCGGCGCAGTTCCCTCAGGTCCTTGCGAAGCAGATGCGTCTTGCAGGCACCGGCACGGCAAAAGTTGGGCAAGTGCTGGTCGCCGAGGTCCAGATGGAACTGGCCGAGTACGGCCTCGACGTCCTGCCCGCCACCCTTGAAGTCGACCTGGACCACCGGGATGCCGAGCCGCCGGGCATAGGCGACCGCCTGCCGGACCAGCAGGCTCTTGCCGAGCCCGGAGCCGCCCTCGTAGAGCAGGATGCGCTCCCGCGACCGGCCGGCCAGCAGGTCCACGAGCGAGGGCCATTCCTGCAGGGTGCGGTCGGCGAGGTCGGGGGCGAACGCGACCGGTTCAGGCCAGCGGACGGTGGGCGGCTCGATGCCCGTGAGGCCCAGGCGTTGGGCGATCCAGCGGACCAACTGGTCCAGTTCCGCGTCCGCCGCGAAGGGCCGGAAGCGGTGCCAGGCACGCAGCCGCACCGGGATCAGGTCCGGGGCGACCTCGCCCAGCAAGGCCAGGCGGATGCGTGGGTTGTCGCTCGCCTCGTCGTAGAGGTATTGCTGGAAGAGGCTCGCCTCCACGGCCGCACCCAGGCCGATCCCGCGCGGGGCGGTCTTCTCGTAGGCGGCGAACCACCCCGCGGAGCCGATGACCAGCACGCAGTCCGATTCGTTCGCGCAGTCCTCGCACCACTTGGGCCAGCCCTCGTCCGGACCGCCGGGCCGGTCCTCCACCAGGAACTGATCGAGCGCCACCGGCAGCCCCGCCTGGCGCAGCAGTTCGCCCAGCCGGCGCACCGCCCGGGCGTGCTCGGGGCTCTCCTGGCGGTAGCTGATGAAGACCTGGTTGCGCATTCGGCTGCTTGGCTTGGGGTTCCGGGGGTTGCGATGGCTGCAAACTATGTCAAGTGGGATGGGGCTTGCAAGCCGGTGTCAACTATTTCGGGGGCGTCGGCCCATGCCGCCCGCTCGGTTATCCTCGGCGTCTCAAACGTTTCGGACGGGGCGAATGCCCCGTCCGGCCTGGGAGCACGGGTTGGACGCTGGGAGCGCCGCACCCCAGTGCGGCGCAGCCTCGCGCCCACCCGTGGTGCCGCGTTCTGCAGATAGGCCGCGCCGCACTGGGGTGCGGCGCTCCCAGTAGCCGGAGTGATCGTCGAAGTCCCGCGTGCCCTTTCCTCATCCATGCAGGACACGCCCACGCTCCAGCGCCTGACGCTCCAGCGAGGTTGCGACCCGCGCGGCCCGGGTGACCTCGGCGCGGGTGCGCACCACGACTTCAATCGGTAGCCGCAGCCCGTGCAGACTGCGATAGACCTCGCGCGCACGTCGATAGCCGGGCTGGTCGGAGGCGCCGACAATGACCAGGAGATCGATATCGCTGTCCTCGGTCGGCTGGCCCCAAGCCTGGGATCCGAACAATAGGATCTGTTCCGGATGGACCGCCGCGACGATGCGGCGCACGGCCTCGTCGAGCAACTCGGCGCCGAGGCTATTCACGCGACTCACCGTCGATGATGCCCTTGAGCCGCAAGGCCTCGCGCGTCAGGCCTTGGCGCAGGGGCAGGTCCTGCTGATCGGGGAGGTCCAGGTTGGTGGCGAAAAACCACACCGCATCGCCCCTTTCGACATAGCCGACATACCACCCGATTGACGGCTGCGCCCTGCCGGTCCAGCCGGTCTTGGCCCGAATGCGGTAGGTCGGGGTGGTCTCGACCAGCATGATGTCGCGCAGGGTGTCGTAGGATGCGGCGCTGAAGGGGAGGGTGCGCCGATAGACCTGCTTGAGGAATTTAATTTGCTCCAGCGCGCTGATCGTCAGTGAGCCGTCGAGCCAGAAGGTGGTCAGGTTGAAGGGCTCGCGCAGCTCCCCATAGTTCGACCGGTGGAGATAATCGCGATACCGCGGTGCGCCGATGCGGCGTGCCAATTCCTGATAACACCAGACGCAGGACACCCGAAAGGCGCTGGCCAGCGTCTGATCGCGATTCCAGTCCGGGTAATCGTAGCGGTGCCCATCCCACTTGAGAACGTCATCCTTTCCGGCTATCGCCCGTTCCTCGAGTGCGATCAGGGAATTGAGTATCTTGAACGTGGATGCGGGCGAGAATCGGTGTTGCGCGCGTGGGGCGTTGTAAATGAAGGTCGGTCCCTCGGCCAAGGACGAAATCACCATGGTCCCGTCGCGGCCCGCCCGGGCGAAGAGCCCGGCGATGGCCTGGTCATCCGCGACCGCGGGGGGTGCCAGAACAATCGCAAGGATGACGAGCAACGACCCTCGCAGGGTCTTCATGCGCCGCCCGGCTCGGGTAGTTCCGCCCGCGCCCAGCGGATGGCGGCGATGCGCGCCTTGCGGATGGCCGCGGGGATGAGCGGCGGGGCGCCCGCGGCGGCGGCGATGCGCTGAACGTCGACCGCGGCGGCGGCGTCGCGCAGTCGGCGCAAGGTCGCGGCCTGGGGGTAGGGGCGCTCGGCGGAGCCGGTGCGCCCGCGGAAGTCCGCCTCGCAGGCGGTGAGCATCTGGTGGAAACGCGCGGGGCGGCGGAAGGCGTCGCTGCGCTCCAGGAGATCCAGGATGGTGGCGTGGCGCAGTTCGTTGACGGTGTGGACCAGTCCGTGGTCGCGGGCGGTGATGCGGGCCAGGGCGCGGAAGTGGTTGGGGACGCGAAAGCGGTCGCAGACGCCTTCCAGCAGCGCAACGCTGCGCTCCTCGTGGCCGTGGTGGCGCGGCAGGATCTCCGCCGGGGTGGTGCCCTTGCCCAGGTCGTGACAGAGGGCGGCGAAGCGGACCTCCAGATCCGGTGAGAGGCGTGCGGCCATGTCCACCACCAGCATGACGTGCACGCCGGTGTCGATCTCCGGGTGCCACTTCGCGGGCTGGGGCACGCCCCACAGGCGGTCGAGTTCCGGCAGCAGGCGGGCCAGGGCCCCGCAGTCGCGCAGGACCTCGAAGAAGCGCGAGGGGTGCTCCTCCCCCAGGGCCTTGGCCAATTCCTGCCAGACCCGTTCCGGGACCAGCGCGTCCACCTCCCCGGCGGCGACCATGGCGCGCATCAGGTCCAGGGTTTCGGGGGCGACCGCGAAGCCCAGGTGGGCGAAGCGGGCGGCGAAGCGGGCGACCCGCAGGATGCGCACCGGGTCCTCGCTGAAGGCCGGGGAGCAGTGGCGCAGGACCCGCGCCTTCAGGTCCACGAGTCCGCCGAAGGGGTCGATGAGGGTGCCGTCCGGGGCCTGCGCCAAGGCGTTGATGGTGAGGTCGCGCCGCCGCAGGTCCTCCTCCAGTGTCACCGCGGGGTCGGCCTGGACGACGAAGCCGCGGTAACCGGGGGCGGTCTTGCGCTCGGTCCGGGCCAGGGCGTATTCGGCCTTGGTCTGGGGGTGCAGGAACACCGGGAAGTCCCGGCCGACCTGGGTGAAGCCGCGGCGCAGCAGCGTGTCCGGATCGGCGCCGACCACCACATAGTCCCATTCGACCGGGACCCGGCCCAGCAAGGGGTCGCGCACGGCCCCGCCGACCAGGTAGACCTGCAAACCGGCGGCGGGGTCCGCCACCGGGGGACGGGGGAGGGCGGACATCGGCGTCAGCCCCGGGGGACCTTGGTGTCGATCCGCAGCGGGACCCCGTCATTGCCGAGGTGACCGGTCGTCGCGGGTCCGCCCAGGGACTGCGCCGGTGGCGGGGGCGGCGGCGCCGCGCCGCCGCGGTTGCCGCTGAAGTGGCGGCGCAGTGCCCCCAGCACCCGCTTGATGCCGTGCCACAGCATCGGCAGCACCCAGATCAGGAGCAGGAAGAACAGCGCCAGCGAGATGAGGAAGATGCCGGGGTGGGTCAGCGCCAGCAGGAGCCCGCCGATGACGCCCACGTCCTCGGTCACCGAGGCGATCCAGTTGGTGAATGGCTCCGGGGAGGTGTTGAGCATGATCCGGGTGCCGGCCTTGGTGGCGTGGCTGGCCGCCGCCACACCGCCGCCCAGGAGGCCGACCAGCGTATCCCCCAGGGGTCCCACGTCGCCCACCGCGCCCACGGCCATCAGGGCGCCGGCCGGGATGCGGATGAAGGTGTGCAGGCCGTCCCAGATGCTGTCGAACCCGGGGACCTTGTCGGCGAAGAACTCGACGACGAACATGGCGCCGGCCGCGAGCAACACCCTGGGATCGGCCAGGATGTCCAGGCCCGGGGGCAGGTCCACGGAGCCGGTGGCGCCGGCCAGGCCGAGCACCAGCATGGCGGCGTAGAGATTGAGGCCGCTCGCCCAACTGGCACCGAGGGTCAGGGCAAGGGTCTGGGTCAGGGTATCCATGGCGACCTCGTGCGGATGGCGATGGGGGGAGGGGATCGTTGTTTGATTATAGGCCCGGCCGCGGGCTGCGCACCGCTGCTTCTTGTCCGCGCGTCGCCGTCGGCCGCCGGGGTTTCGGCTTTGATCATCGTTCCGGCCGACGGCCGCCTTCCGGAGTCCAAGGCTTCAGCCTTGGTCTTGTACCTCCAAGGCTGAAGCCTTGGACTCCAGCCCGGAGCGGCCGGAACGATGATCAAGGCCGCCCGCGGCGCTGGGGCGTTAGAATGCAGCCCCTTCCAACCCTACTCAAGCGGCCCCGTCATGCGCTACCTCCTCTACCTGCTCCTGTTTGTCCTACTCCTCTTCGGCATCTGGCCTTACTACACGATTTTCCGGCTGGACGGCGCCCTGAGCAAGGAGGACACCACCGAACTCGCCACGATGGTCGATCTGCCCGCGATCCGCGCCCACTTCAAGGCGCGCGTCACGGCCGGTGCCGACCAGTTGCTGCCGGCCGCCGACCCCAAGAGTACCATGGGCTGGATTCGCCAGAACCTGGAGCGGCTGGGCGACTCGGCCCTCGACCAGGCGATCACCCTGCCCTGGGTGCGCGAAACCCTGCGCCAGGCGGTCTCCGAGGCGACCCACCAGAGCCCGCCCTTCCTGCTGAGCGGCATCGACTTCGCCTTCTTCGAGTCCTACAACCGCTTCCTGATCCGCATCGGCGACCTGGGGCGCAATCCGACCCATGTGCGCCTTTCGCTGGAAGGGACTGAGTGGAAGATCACGGACATTATTCGCTAGGGCATTAAAGAGGATTGGTCCGCAAATGAACGCAAATGAACGCAAAGAAGAATCAGAGACTTGACTGTTAGTCTCCTCCCGTTCTCGGGGTGACGACGACGCCGACACCAAGCGCTTGTCTTATTTGCGTTCATTTGCGTTCATTTGCGGACAATTATTCTTCGTAGGCCGAGGGGTCAGGCGTCAACGGGGCGTTAGCATTCCCTCCCTACAGATGAACGCGGCGATCTCCGCGACCCCCAGGCCCTCACGCAGGTTGCTGAAGACGAAGGGCCGCTCGCCGCGCATCCGCCGGGCGTCGCGCTCCATCACCGCCAGTGAGGCGCCGACATGGGGGGCCAGGTCGATCTTGTTGATCACCAGCAGATCCGAGCGGGTGATGCCGGGTCCGCCCTTGCGCGGGATCTTCTCGCCCCCGGCCACGTCGATGACATAGATCGTCAGGTCCGCCAGTTCCGGGCTGAAGGTCGCGGCCAGGTTGTCCCCGCCGCTCTCGATGAAGATCAGGTCGAGCCCCGGCAGCCGCGCCTGCAGGTCCTCCACCGCCGCCAGGTTCATGCTGGCGTCCTCGCGGATGGCGGTGTGGGGGCAGCCGCCGGTCTCGACCCCAATGATCCGCTCCGCGGGCAGGGCCTGGGAGCGGATCAGGAACTCGGCGTCCTCCCGGGTATAGATGTCATTGGTCACCACCGCGATCTGGTAGCGGTCGCGCAGGCGCTTGCACAGCGCGTCCAGGAGCGCCGTCTTGCCGGACCCCACGGGGCCGCCGACACCGACGCGCAGGGGGGATGAATCAGTCATTGCGGCCTCATAGCATCGAAGAAACGATTCACGAATAAGCTAGACAATTTCATTAGGATCTGCACTATGGCGTCGTTGTCGGCCTTGATCATAACCCCGGCCAAGCCGCACCGGCGAGCGCACGCGCTTAAGGCCGCGCGGACGCTGGGAGCGCCGCACCCCAGTGCGGCGCGGCCTCGCGAGCGACCGCGGCGTTGCGTTCTGCGGATAGGCCGCGCCGCACTGGGGTGCGGCGCTCCCGGTGGCCGGAATGATGATCGAGGCCTCGTTAATCGGAGAAGCGATGCACTTTGGGGTGCGAGAGAATCCTCGTCGCTACGATAACCTCGACAACGACAACGACAACGACCATGGCGCTGAGGGCATTCCCCAGTGGACTTGCCTAATGGACGTGTTCAACCTATTAGTGAACCGTTCCGAAATTAATAAACGCCGACCTCGATCGGGGACTCCAGGTGGAGCCCGCGCAGCCGCTGCGCGTGGTCTGCGAGCGCCTGGACGCGCTCGTCCTCGCTCAGGTGGGCCGGGCCGTAGCAGACCTGGGGGGCCAGGACCGCGAAGCCCACGAAGCGCAGGATGCCGCGGTTGATCGGTCTCAGGATACCGGCCATGTCGCCATTGAAGCCGCCGGGCTCATAGGCCGCCCGCGGGCCGCCGGTGGTGAGTGAGAGCATGGCCCGCTTGCCCTGGAAGACGCCGTTCTCATAGAAATGCCCACCGCCGTAGGTGCGGCCCATGGCAAACACCCGGTCGACCCAGCCCTTCATCACGGCCGGCAGCCCGAACCACCAGAGGGGAAATTGGAGGATCAGCAACTCGCACCACTCCAGGTTCTTCAGTTCGGTCTCGATCGCAGGGGCGAAGCCGTCGTGCTCGCCCGCGTGCAGCTCTTCGATCTGCTGCTTGAAGAAGTCCTGGTCCTTGACCGTGGTGAAGTTGTGGCGGCCCGACACCGGGTCGAAGCCCATGGCGTGCAGGTCCGAGACGCGGACCTGGTGCCCCGCCTGGGTCAGGGTGTCGCGGGTGGCCGCGAGCAGGGCGCCGTTGAAGCTGCGGGGTTCCGGGTGCCAGTAAACGATGAAGCAGTTCATTGGTCTGAGGCTCCAGTGGTGGATCGGGTTTCAGGATCGGAAGAGGCGCGTGTATTGGGTCTCATGGGCCCCGCCGGCGATGGCGAGCGCGGTACAGCAGGCGCCGATCTCCTCGTCCGGCAGGGCCAACGCCGTCTCCAGCGCGGGCGGGATCAGGGCCGCGAGCCGGGCCAGGACCTGCTGACCCTGGGTCTGACCCAAGGGGACGCACTTGACCCCCGCGAGCACCAGGTTCTCGGCCCAGGACCAGGCGTAGCCCGCCGCCGCCTGCCGCGGGGCTATGCCCCAGGCCGCCGCGGCGAAGGCCAGACCGGCCAACTGGGCGCGGGCCAGCACCGGGCGCCAGTCGCGCGCCCCGGCGAGGTCCCAGGCGATCAGCAGATCCGCCAGGGCGCGACCGCGGTTGGCCTCCTCCAGGCGCAGTTCCGCCGTCTCCCGGGCGGCGAGCAACTGATCGATCCAGCCCGCGCATGCCGACGCGTCGCGCGCCCCCGCCGCCGCCTGCAGGCGCGCCAGGAGCGGCAGGTCCACCCGCGTGAGTCCCTGGCCGAGCTGATCGGCGACCCAGGCCTCCAGGTCCGCCCCCGTGCGCACCCAGCCCGCCTCCACCGCCCACTCCAGCCCTTGGGAATAGGTGAAGCCGCCGACCGGCAGCGTCGGGCTTACCAGTTGCAGGAGGCGCAGCAGGGGCAAGTCCATGTCAGGGCTCGGCCGCGTGTAAATAATCATCCACAGATGAACACAGATTCACACAGATCATTGATTGGTTTACGATTGGTCGGTGGCTCACCTTGCCGGTGATTGTGACGATAGCGATAAGCGAATGATAATTAGAAGATAATCTGTGTTCATCTGTGTTCATCTGTGTTCATCTGTGTTCATCTGTGGATCTTTAGGATGACCGTGTCCGTGACCCCCATAGGCCCCCGCCTCCGGCTCAAAGGGTCCGGTCTCCGCGAGCACCGCAAGCCCCAGCCCCCGCACCAGGTCATCGAGCACCGGGTCGTGCAGGTACGAAAGCCGCTGCGGCTCGATCTGCACCGCCACATGCCGATTGCCCAGGTGGTAGCAGGCCCGTGCCAGTCCCACGGCGTCCGCCACCGTCACCCGCGACAGTCGCTCGGGCGCGGCGCGCACCAGTACCGCCAGCCCCTCCTCGGTCAGCAGCCCGTCACCATCGCGCAGGGTCGTGCCTCGCGGCAGCCGGATGCCGGCCTCACGCCCATCGTCCAGGACCACCTTGAGGCGGCTGCGCAGGCGCTGGTCCAGGGTCAGCGTGACACGCAAGTCCGTCGGCGGTGGGGTGTTGGTCTTGCGAATGAGTTCGATCATGGCGTCAGACGACTCCGAATCGCGGCGACAAAGTCCAGCAGGTCATCGAGTCGATGCTCCACCACCTCGCGCACCAGCGCCTTGTCCACCGTCTGGTAGCCGTGGACCAGGATGTTGCGAAAGCCCACCATCGCGCGCAGGCCGCCGGCCAGCCGCTCCGGCACCCAGCCGTTGCTGACCAGCAGTTCAAAGAGCTGGCGGTTGTTCTCGGGTTCCCCCAGGCGCTCGTCCGAGACGATATGGGAGGCCAGGTCCTGGGCGGCCTGGATGGCGATCTGGAGGGTATGGACCACGAAGCGTTCCTCCCGCAGGTCGGTGGCGATCAACTCCGGGCGGGCCAGATCCTTAAGTTCCCGCACGCAGGTTTCGATGAAGGCGAGTTTTTTTGCGGCCAGTTCAAGGTCGGTCATAGGGTGTTCCGGTTTGGCCTCGATCATAGTCCCGGTCATCTCGTGCGCGGCGGGGGCGTCGGTCCGCACAGCGGACCCTACGGGATGGCTCCGCGCCCGTAGGGTCCGCTGTGCGGACCGATTCCTCCGTACAGACCGCGTGCGTGGCCGGAACATGCTCGATGCCTATGGCTGCATCCGCCGATACCGCCGCAAATGCGGCAGCAGGTCGAAATATTCATTACGGGCGCGGACCTCGAAGCGAATGCGCCCGGACGGGTCCCGGTCCAGTAACAGGATGCCGTCGCGCAACACCCGATGCACCAGGTCCACCGGGGCCCGGTTGAGCACCACCAGGTCCACCGGCCGCCCGGTCGCGGCGCTCAGGTCATCGGCGAGGTCCAGATGCAGCCCGGCCAGGGTCGACGGCGGGTCGGCCGCGAACAGGACGGCGAGGTCGAGGTCGCTCCCGGCGCGCGCCTCGCCCCGGGCGGTGCTGCCGAAGAGATAGGCGCAGACCAGCCCGCCGTCGGCGCGCCCGAGTGCCTGGCGCAGGGGCCCCAGCAGGGCGCCGCTGGTCGGCACCTGATCCGGTGCGGGTGGTCGGTCGGTCATGGCTCGCCGCCGCCCTCGCGCATCCGCTCGATCAGTCCCGTGGTCGAGACCCCATTGAGGAAATCCAGCACCACCACCCGCCCGCCGTTGGCCGTGACGCAGGGGCCGCCGGCGATGTCCGCGGGGGCATAGTCGCCGCCCTTGACGATGATATCGGGCAGCAGCCGGCAGTAGAGCCGCTCCGGCGTCTCCTCGGTGAAGGGGACCACCCAATCGACGCTCCTCAAGGCCGCCAGCACGCGCATGCGGTGTTCCAGGCGGTTCACCGGCCGCCCGGGACCCTTCAGCGCGGCGACCGAGGCGTCGGCATTGACCGCCACGATCAGGCGGTCGCCGAGGGCGCGGGCCTGCTCCAGATAGCTGACATGCCCGGCGTGCAGCAGGTCGAAGCAGCCGTTGGTCATGACCAAGGTCTCACCGCGGGCGCGTGCCTGGCGCATCCGCGTCTCCAGTTCATCCTCGCTGACCAGGCCGAAGCCGCCGGCCGCCGGTTCATGCAGCGCCCGGCCGAGTTCCGCCGCCGTGACGGCGGCGGTGCCGAGCTTGCCGACCACGATCCCGGCCGCCGCGTTGGCCAGCCGCACCGCCTCCGGCGGCTCTGCCCCCGCGGCCAGGGCCAGCGCGAGCGTCGCCACCACGGTGTCACCGGCGCCGGTCACGTCGTAGACCTCCTGGGCGCGGGTCGGCAGGTGCAGCGGCGGCCGTCCGGCCCACAGCAGGGTCATCCCCTGCTCACCGCGGGTGATGAGCAGTCCCTGCCAGCCCAGGTCCAGGCGCATCCGCTCGCCCCGTTCCACCAGTTCGTCATCACTCGCGCAGGCCCCGGCCACGGCCTCGAACTCGGCGCGGTTGGGGGTGAGGAGGGTGGCGCCCTGATAGCGGGAAAAGTCGGTGCCCTTGGGGTCCACGATCACGCACTTGCCGAGCGCCCGGGCCTGGTCGATGAGTGCGCGCGGTGACGCCAGGGTGCCCTTGCCGTAATCCGACAGGACGACGACCGCGGCCCGCGGGGCCAGCCGTGCGTAGTCGGCCCGCAGTTCGTCCGGGTCCAGCCCGGACAGGCCCCCTTCGAAGTCCGCGCGCAGCAATTGCTGGTGCCGCGAGAGGATGCGCAGCTTGGTCGAGGTGCAGGCGCTGGGATGACGCTTAAGGTGACAGTCGATGCCGCGCCCGCGCAGCAGGGTCTCCAGGGCCGCGCCCGCCTCGTCCCGGCCCACAATGCCCAGCAGATCGACCTGGCCGCCCAGTGTCTTGATATTGAGCGCGACATTGGCCGCCCCGCCCGGCCGTTCCTCGACCGCCGTCACATGCACCACCGGCACCGGGGCCTCCGGGGAGATGCGGGTGGCCGCCCCCGTCCAGTAACGGTCGAGCATGACATCCCCGATCACGAGCACCCGGGCCTGGTGGAAGGGGGGGATGGTGGTCCTCATGGGCGCGCCTTGGTCGTCAGTCGGATGGGACCCGGGGGCGTGGCCGCCGCGCTCAGGCATGGCCGTCCATGCTACGCACTCAACCGGCGGTGCTCAAGGCGCGTCGGCCCGGTTTGGCACAAGCCCGCAAGTCACCGGAGGTCGAGGCTTCAGCCGGACGCAGCGCCGCCGCCCGCTAAAGCGTCGGCCTCCGAGCGCCTGGAGTCCAAGGCTGAAGCCTTGGACTCCGGACCGCTGGTCCGCACAGCGGACCCTACGGGCTGGTCCGCACAGCGGACCCTGCGGGCTAGGCCCACGAGCCTGGCCTGCGCCGGTGATGAAAGCAGGACACGACCACAAGCTCCAACGGCGTAGGAACGTAGATGATCGAGTACGGGAAGCGGCACACCGCGACGCGACGCAGATCGCCATCGATTCGCGGGTGCCCCAGCGGCATGCGCAGCGCGGATGCGATGGCGGCATCGACTGCGCGCGCGAATTCAAAGCCCAGTCCCGGCGAGCGCGCGGCATACCAGCACTGGGCATCCAGAAGCTCTGCCTCCGCCTCCGGGCGGAATACCAGGTCCATCAGTCGCCGGCCTTGAAGAGCCGTGCGCGTACCTCTTGCCAGGGGATACTGGACGAGGGGTCTGTCTGGTGCGCCGCGTAGCGCCGATGGAACTCCTCGAGCTCCGCCGGTGATGCCTGAAAGACCTCCGGTGACTCCTCGGCGATGGAGTCCCAGATATCCTCCACCAACTGGATGCGCTCGGACAGGGGAAGCTTCTTGACTTGTTCGACGATCTCGTTCATTGCAGCGGCCTATGGCGGTTGATGGATGCCAAGATGCAGGGGTTCGCGCTTCGTCTCGGATCGCCGGGTATCTTAGCCCAACCTCGAGAGTTGCAAACGAGGGCCTCAGGGCAGATGCCCGCAAGGCGCGCTCCGCCATTGCGCAGGCATCCGAGCGGCGCAACCGCCTGACGCGGGAACGTCAGGCCGGGCCCCGGTGGGAGCGGCTTCAGCCGCGACGCGACCTCGCAAGCGGCCAGGGCCTCGTCGCGGCTGAAGCCGCTCCCACGGGGGAGAAAGATGGGCATCGCTCCCGCTCTGCCCATCCTACAACTAACCCGACCGACGCCTTCGCCGACCGCGAGATCGCTGGTCCGCACAGCGGACCCTACGGGCGGGTAGGGTCCGCTGTGCGGACCGCTGATCCCGCGCCCGCCCCGCCGGCCGGGGTGATGAACTACGGGCGCGTGTAGGGTCCGCTGTGCGGACCGGCGATTCCGCGCCCAACCCGATGGCTGGGGTGATGAGCGCAGCCAGCGCCGGGTGCTCAAGGATGCTCGGCGAGCCAGCGGCGGATATCTTCTGCCCAGGGGCTCTCGATCGACTCGTAGATCCCGAGTGCCGTTTGCATCCAGGACCGCGCTCCCGGACGGTCGCCGAGCATCTCCAATGCCTCACCGTAATTTTCGCAGGCGACTCCCTCGCCGCGGCGTTCGCCGATCTCGCGGACGATCTTGAGCTGTTCCTCATAAAAGCCGATCGCCTTGCGTGGCTCGCCGAGGTCCTTCCAGGCTGCGCCGAGGTTGGTGAGGGAATGACCTTTGCCGCGGCGGTCGCCGATCGCGCGGGCAATGACAAGCCGCTGCTCGTAGAAGTCGATGGCCTTGCGCGGCTCGCCGAGGGCGTACCAGGCGGCGCCGAGGTTGCCGAGCGCGTTGCCCTCGCCGCGGCGGTCGCCGATCTCGCGGACGATGACAAGCTGCTGCTCGTAGAAGCCGATGGCCTTGCGCGGCTCGCCGAGGTCCTTCCAGGCGATGCCGAGGTTGCCGAGCGCGTTGCCCTCGCCGCGGCGGTCGCCGATCTCGCGGGCGATGGCGAGGCGCTGCTCGTAGAAGCCGATGGCCTTGCGCGGCTCGCCGAGGTCCTTCCATGCGAGGCCGAGGCTGCCGAGGTGGACGCCCTCCATCCCCCGCTCGCCGAGCCGGCGGGCGGCGGCAAGCCCGGACTCGAGCCAGCGGACCCGTTCGCGCGGATGCAGGCGCAGATCGAGTACATCGGCACCGGCGTGCGGGTAGTCCATCGCCAACCGCGCGGCGTCCTCATCCGCCCCGGCCGCCGCCCAACCCTGACCGGCGGCGATCTGGGCGGCCTCGGCGTCATAGGCGGCGAGGCCGGCGGTGACCCCGTCGTGACCCTCCAGGTAGCGCGCGTCGGCCGCCCGCAGGACCGCGATGAAATGGGCACTGTGCCGCCCCCGCGCCAGCTCGAGGTTCTCCGGGCTGGGTCCGTCCGGGACCCGGGTCCGACACCAGCGCCAGGGCGCCGCGGCGATGGGCCGCAGCAGGTCATGCAGCCGGTAGCGCCCGGTGCCGGCGTCCCAGCGCAGGAGGCTGCGGTCGATCAGCTCGGAGAGCCCCGGCTGTGCCTCCGGCTCCGCGGCGAGCCCCCAGACGGCCGCCGCCGCTGCCCGGTCGAAGGGGGCCGGGAAGCAGGCGAGCGCCTGCCAACGGACGGCGAGCCCCGGGTCCGCGACCAGCAACTGCTCGACCGAGAAGGCCAGCACGGCACCGACATGACCGCCCTCGATCGCCTCGCTGTCGAGCGCCTGGAGTCGGGTGGCCTCGTCCTCGATCGCGGCGAGATACTCGGGCAGCGGCACCTCGGGGTGCAGCGCCAGGTGCGCGCCCGCGACCCGCAGGGCCAGCGGCAGCCGGTCGCAGGCGGCGGCGAGGCGATCGAGGTCCGCATCGCGCAGGGCGCGGCCCTCGCCCAGGATGCCGGCGAGCAGGGTGCGCGCCGCGGCGGGCTCCAGGAGATCCAGGTCGCGCCGCTCCCCCAGCGCGATGCGCCGCCGGGAGGTGACGATCAGTGCGGCCGGCGGACCGGGCGCGAGCGGCGCGACCTGCGCGGTCCCGGCCGCGTCGTCGGCCAGGATCAGCACCCGCCGGCCGTTCAGGACCCCGCGATAGAGCGCCTGGACCTGGGCCGCGTCGTCCGGCAGGCGCCATTCGGGCTCGAAGGCACGGATGACCCAGGCCATGGCGTCCAGCGCGGACATCGGCTTTTCACCGGCCCCGCCGAGCGGGATCAGGATCTGGCCGTCCGGGAAGCGCTCCCCGATGCGGTGCGCCACATGCACCGCGAGCGCGGTCTTGCCGAGTCCGCCCTGACCGGCCAGGGCGCAGATGGCGACCGAGCGGCCGGCGGTCAGATGCGCCTCCAGCCAGTCGCGCTCCGCGCTGCGGCCAGTGAAGTCGGAGAGGTCCGCGGGGAGTTGGCGGCGGCGGTCGGGGGCGGCGCGGGCGCCCGCGTCCGGGCGCTCGCCGGTGATGCCCCAGACCAGACGGCCGATGCCCGCGCTGTCGATGCCCTCGCGCAGGTCCACCCAGGTGCGGTTCTTGAGGAAGATGGAGATGGCGGGGCGCGCCGGCGCGCCGGGGAGCAGGACCGGGATGACATGCACTTGCGCCTGGGCGGCCAGGTCCAGGGCGGCCTGCATCTCCTCGTCCTCCCAGGGGCCGATGCCTGAGCCGCCGATGCAGATCAGCACCGCGGCCGAGGCGCGGATGCCGGCCTCCAGTTCCTTCTGCCAGGACTGCCCGGGGCGCAAATCCTCCTCGTCGAGCCAGACGCGCAGATCCTGCGCCAGGAGGCGGCGGCGCAGTTCCCGGATCAGCGGCTTGTCGGCGCTGTGGTGGGAGAGGAAGGCGTCGAAGTCCATGGCAAAGACCTCCGCGCGCCTAAGGCAACGCCTCGATCGCCGCCACCCCCCTGCGGTAGCGCTCGTTGAGCCGCTCCGGCAGCCCCGCCTCCTTGGCCGCCTTGCAGCCGCCGGCCTGGCGCAGCAGTTCGGCGGACTGCTCGACCAGGCGCTTCTGCACGGCGCGGTAGCCGCGCTCCGGGAACCATTCGTCCTGGACCGTGACGATGGTCAGGCGCAGTTTGCTGACCAACTGTTTGTTGAGGTTGTCGCTGTGGCGCCCGGAGTCGTCGCTGCGGCAGCGCGCGTTGTAGAAGTCCAGGGCGGCGGCGGCCTCGACCGCGTCGACCAGGATCGCGCGGGTCTCCGGGGTCGGATCGGGGGTGACGGCGGGTACGGCGGCGAGCGCGCCCAGCAGGGGCAGGGTGAGGAGCAGCCGGGTCCGCCGTGCGCCGTCGCTGAGGGTCCTGGCGTTGCAGGCTGGCATGGGGCTGGCTCCTTACTATGGATAGTCTTATGGATGGTGTCATGCGGCCGGGGGCGGGTGGACCTCAGGGGTCCCCGCTGGTCGCATCCTGCACCGGGTCGCGGCGGCGGATCAAGCGGCGCGGCATTCCGGGCACCGCGGCCCATGCGGGGGCGCGGGGATGCCTGTATCATGGGGGCGTGAATACCCTTGTACCCAGCGTCCGTCGCGGTCGGCCCGTCCTTCTCGGGGGCCGGGGTCGCGGGTGCGTGCGAGCGGGCGGGGGGCGGCCGTGAGCGGCGCGCTGTTGCTGCTGTTTCTGCTGCTGCCGGTGGCGGCCGCCTCCGGGTGGTGGCTCGCGCGGCGGGACCCGGACCCCAAGGCCCGGACCGCACCCGGGGCCGACCCTGACTTTTTCCGCGGGATCAATTATTTACTGGATGAACAGCCGGACAAGGCGATCGATGTCTTCCTGAAGCTCGCGGCGGTCGATGGGGAGACGGTGGAGACGCACCTGGCGCTCGGGAGCCTGTTCCGGCGTCGGGGCGAGGCGGATCGGGCCATCCGCATCCACCAGAACCTCATCGCCCGGGACAACCTGAGCGCGGAACAGCGCGGTTATGCCCTGTTCGAGTTGGGACAGGACTATATGCGCGCCGGCCTGCTCGACCGGGCTGAGATCCTGTTCCAGGAGTTGGCGGAGATCGGTCTGCAACGCGAGCGCGCCCTGCGCGGTCTGCTCGACATCTATCAACAGGAGCGCGACTGGGGGCGGTGCCTGGAGGTTGCGGAGCGCCTTAAACCCTTCAGCGAGCGACCGCTGGCGGCCGAAATCGCCCAGTACCAGTGTGAATTGGCGGAGGAGGCGCGGCGCCGCGCCGATCCCGACGCGGCCAGGCGCGCCCTGGCGCGCGCCCAGGACGTGGACCCCCAGTGTGTGCGCGCCGCCATCATCGAGGGCCAGATGGCCCTGGCCGACGGGGACCGGGAGGCGGCCCTGGCGCTGTTCCTGCGGGTCGCCGACCAGGGCGCGCGCTATGTGCCGGAGGTCCTGCCCGGGCTGATGCAGGCCCTGGAGGAACTGGGGCGGACCGATCTCATCCCCGTGCTTGCGGGCCTGGCGGCGCGCGAGCCGTCCGGGCCCGTGGTCCTGGCCTTGAGCGAGGCGCAGTTGCAGGAATCCGGCGCGGCGGCGGCGAAGGCGACCCTGACCGGGTATCTCGCCCGCAACGTGGACCTGGCCGCACTGGAGCGGCTGCTGGACCTGCAGGCGCGCGCCGCCGCCGCCCTGGGCGCCGAGGCGGCCTACCGCGCCGGGGTGGTGCATGGGGTGGTGCGGCACCTGCTGACGCGCCAGCCCGTCTATCAGTGCGATCATTGCGGCTTCTCTGCCCGGGCCCTGCACTGGCAGTGCCCGAGTTGCAAGCGCTGGGGTACGGTCCAGCCGGTGCAGCCGGAGCGCATCCCGGGAGATGAAGTCCTGCGCGAGCGGCGGCTGGCATGACCGATCCCAAACCCATTATCGTCGCCCTGGACGTCGCGGCCAAGGCGCCTGCCCTGGCCCTGGTGGAGCGGCTCGACCCTGCCCGCTGTCGGCTCAAGGTCGGCAACGAACTCTTCACCCGGCTGGGTCCGTCCGTCGTGCGAACCCTGCACAAGCGCGGCTTCGAGGTCTTCCTGGATCTCAAGTTCCACGATATCCCCAACACCGTGGCCGCCGCCTGCGCGGCGGCGGCCGACCTGGGGGTGTGGATGCTCAATGTACACTGCACCGGCGGTGCGGCCATGATCGCCGCCGCCCGCGCGCGCCTGGACCAGCTGGCCGGGGGGCGCCGTCCGGCGCCCCGGCTGATCGGGGTGACGGTGCTCACCAGCCTGGACGCCGACGATCTGGCCGCCGTCGGCTGCCCCGGCGAGCCGCGCGAGCGGGTGCTGCGGCTCGCCGAGCTGGGCCGGCGCGCCGGTCTCGATGGCGTGGTCTGCTCGCCCCAGGAGGCGGCACTGGTGCGGCGTGCGCTCGGCCCCGGATTCCTCCTGGTGACCCCGGGGGTGAGGCCCGCGGGGGCCGCGGTGGGCGACCAGAAGCGGGTCATGACGCCGGCCCAGGCCATTGCGGCCGGTGCCGATTATCTGGTGATCGGGCGCCCGATCACCGGCGCGCCCGATCCGGCGGCGGCCCTGGCCGCGATCGAGCAGGAATTGACCGTGGCCCCGGCGTGATTGCCACCCCGCCGGTGATCAGGTTCCCATCCGTTGGAGACTTATGACCCATGAACAAGATCCGTAAGGCCGTATTTCCCGTCGCCGGGCTGGGCACACGCTTCCTGCCCGCCACCAAGGCGAGCCCGAAGGAGATGCTGCCGGTGGTGGACAAGCCGCTGATTCAGTATGCCGCCGAGGAGGCGCAGTCGGCCGGGGTCGATCACTTCATCTTTATCACCGGGCGCAGCAAGCGCTCCATCGAGGACCATTTCGACAAGGCCTACGAACTGGAGGCCGAGTTGGCGAGCGCGGGCAAGAAGGATCTGCTCAAGATCGTCCAGAAGATCCTGCCCGCCACGGCGAGTTGCATCTATCTGCGTCAGGCCGAGGCCCGCGGCCTGGGCCACGCCGTGCTCTGCGCCAAGCCGGTGGTGGGCGATGAGCCCTTCTTCGTCCTCCTGGCCGATGACCTGATCCGCGGCACGGGCCAGAGTGTGGTGGCGCAGATGGCGGAGGTCTATGCCCGCTACGGATGCAGCGTGCTGGCCGTCCAGGAGGTCCCGCGCGAGGACACCAAGCAATACGGCATCGTCAAGGTGGAGCCGGGTCCCGACGGTGAGATGCGGGTCGTCTCGATCGTGGAGAAACCCGCGCCCGCCCAGGCCCCGTCGAACCTGGCGGTGGTGGGCCGCTATCTGCTCACCCCCAAGGTCTTCGAGATGTTGGAGGAGACCGGGGAGGGGGCCGGGGGCGAGATCCAACTGACCGACGGGATTGCCGCCCTGCTCGAGCACGAGCCGGTGATCGCCTACCCCTTCCAGGGCAAGCGCTACGATTGCGGCAGCAAGCTTGGCTACCTGGAGGCGACGGTCGAGTATGGCCTGGCCCATCCGGAACTGGGGGAGCGCTTCTCCGCCTTTCTGCGGGCCTTTCGGGACTGAGGGGTCGTGCCCGTCCCCGCGTGCAGCCTCACTGCCGGTAAGTTGGGCGCAGCAGCCCAAGCGACTGGAGTCCAAGGCTTCAGCCTTGGAGCCAGCGTTTCAGGGGCGGCAGGCAAGAGTGATCGTCCGGCCGGTTCGGGCCTTCGGTGTTGAAGAAGCGCATGCCCGACGGGTCTCCCGGGCCTGGGTTGCGGGGCGGATCGGGCCGTCAAGGTACCACAGCCCCCGCGGCGCGCGGCGCGGAGGGGGCACTCGGCGACACGTCGAGCAGGGAATCGTAATAAGGCGATTTCTGAGTAAAAGTTTCCCGCTTTTTGGGATAGAATATTGGCACTGACAGATTTCCTCCGCGGCGCAGCAAAGCGATAACAATAGGCGCTTGGGAGGCTGCGATTCAGCGGGTTGCAGGATTTGCCACCCGCCTCAATGTTCCCAACAGATTGACACATCGAGTGCGTTTATGTCCTCCGAGACCGAAGCGGTCGCGCTGCCCT
>Ga0247840_10004204_pt1 | contig 23057 bp, 17 predicted proteins | sample LaCruzMarch2015__FD_192404 | JGI IMG/M metagenome (GOLD analysis project Ga0247840, IMG submission 192404) | Freshwater microbial communities from meromictic Lake La Cruz, Castile-La Mancha, Spain - LaCruzMarch2015_17m | ecosystem: Environmental > Aquatic > Freshwater > Lake | place: Spain... | reverse complement strand
TAGCCACCGGGGCACCAGGTGCCGCTGCGCTAGCACCAGCTGACCTGATTGCAAACCCGCCGGCTGCAGCTGCGAGGAGTGGGGCCGCCACCCCGTCCCGAAAACCGGAGAGCCTGCGAGACATGGAGATGCGGGCGATTCTCGAAGGACTCGATCGTAACCATGGCAACAAGGCCCGTACCGCCGAAGAGCTCGGCATCAGTCTCAAGACGCTCTACAACAAACTCCACCAACTCCAGGAAGCGGCGCCGCTCGCCTGACAAACTTCTGCTGGGGACAGGGCAAGTTAAAAACTCGCCCCCACGAGGAGGACAGGGCAAGTTAAAAACTCGCCCCCACGAGGAGGATAGGGCACGTTAAAAACCCGCTCCCACGCGGGCAGGGCACGTTCAAAACGTGCCCACCCACGATGGTCGCAGCGAACGCCCGCCGTGATGCTATCCCGTCTTGCGAACCACCCCGACGAGAACACCGAGCACCCGGGCGTTCTTCACGTAGATCGGCTTCATGGCGGGGTTGGCCGGCTGCAGGCGGATGCGGTCCCGCTCCGGAAACCACTGCTTGAGCGTCGCCTCGCCGTCTTCCGTCTGTGCCACCACGATGTCGCCGGAGTGTGCGGTCTGCTTCTTTTGGATCACCACCCAGTCGCCGTCGGCAATCTGGGCATCGATCATGGAGTCGCCCATCACCTTCAGCACGAAATGATTTTCGCGTTTGAACAGGGTTTCGAAGTCGATCCGCTCGCTCTGCTCCTCTGCCGGACGGAGCGTACCCGCGGCCACCCAGCCTGCCAGCGGCAACCCCCGCACATGGGCTGGCTCCGCAACCAGTTCGATTGCCCTCGACATGTTCTTGCCCCGCGTGATGAGCCCCTTCCGCTCCAGTGCCTTGAGATGGCAGACAACCCCGTTGGGTGAACGGATCTTGAAGGCAGCCCCAATCTCGCGGACTGTGGGGCCATAGCCGCGGGAGTGAATCTTGTCGCGGATGAACGCATAGATCTCCATCTGCCGCTCGGTCGGGGCGTCGTCGCCTTCAGCCGCCAGGGTGTCGTTTGATTTCCCCAGCAGTCCGTTTTGGAGTGCGGCAACGCTCCGAAGGGCTGCTGCCGATGCGAGCGGCCGCTTTCCGGCCAACTTCTTGGTCGCACTGGCGGCACCGGCTCCACTGGGCGCAGCGGCGGCGCGGGGCGCAGCGGCGGCGCGGGACGAAGCAGACTTTTTGCCAGGCAGCGTTTTTGACATGCGTGTTGAGCGGGTACGCCGCTTTCCCTTGGATGTGGTGGTTTGGGTGGGGTGTCGAGGTGGTGTATGATCTAGAATGCGCCCGGCAGAGGTAACCGTCTAAGACAAATTCTGACGCAAATACTCAGACAAGTACGGACGCAAATTCTGAGACAAATTGGGACAAATGGTCCAAGACGGGGTCGACCCGCCTATACTCACGTGTGGACGCTCGTATCTTACTATACGGCCGTTCATTTTCAAGCCCTCCCTGGAGTTCTCTCGAAATGCGTGCTTTGTACGGGCAGACATCTCCTCGCCATCCTGTAGTTCGAGCCTGGTTTTCAGGCTTTTCGGGGGTATATGGGGTGTATGGGAGGGCGGGCCTTGTTCTTGTTCCTGGGTTTGTTGCGGTGCTGGTGACTGCCATGGTGGCGGGTGCTCCAGTGGTGGGCAGGGGGCAGACCGCACTCGCCGAGCCGCCGGTAGCCGATTCACCGGCCAAGCCGGCCCCGAAAGATGAAAAGACTGACGACAAGCCGGTCAAGAAGAAGGCGGCGGTCATTGCCCACATCAGCCTGGCTGGCTCGATGCCCGACGGGGTCGGCCAGGGCGGACTGTTGGCGGACGTCTCGCCCCAACTCCATCGCATCATCGAGCGACTCGACAAGGCAGCGGTCGACACACGCGTGAAGGGCGTTGTGCTGTCGATTGAATCGCCCGCCATCGGTCGGGGCAGGGCAGCCGAACTGCGGGCCGCCATCGGCCGAATCCGCAAGGCCGGCAAGCCGGTGGCCGCGCACCTCGTCGGCGCTGATCCGATCCACTATATGGTGGCGTCGGCCTGTGACACGGTGGCGATGCCGCCGGCGGCTACTCTGGAGATCACCGGAGTGCGGACGGAAGTGACCTTTTACAAGGCCATGCTCGACAAGATCGGCGTCGAGGCCGAAATCCTGCAGGTCGGGGAGTTCAAGGGGGCCGGTGAGCCGCTCACGCGGGCCAGCATGAGCCCGCAACTCCGGGCCCAATACGAGCAGTTCGTCGGCGATCTCTACGAGCAACTCGTGGAAGGGATTGCCACGGATCGAAAATTATCTGTGGAGCAGGTGCGGACGTTGATTGACACCGGTGTCTTCACGCCGGAGGCGGCGGTCGATGCGAAACTGATCGATGCGGTCGCCTACGAGGATGAAGTGATCAGCGGCCTGGCCGGACGGCTGAAGATCGATCAGCCGAAGGTCGCCCGCGACTACGCCGAGCAGAAGCTGGACAACGATTTTTCCGGCATCGGCGGGCTCGTGAAACTCGTCGAACTGCTGTCGGGCCAGAAGCAGGCTGCGGCCACTGGTAAGGGAAAGCAGATCGCGATCATCTACCTCACCGGAGAGATCAAGGAGGGGAAGGGAAAAGACGACCTGCTCGGCGGAGGCTCGGCTGGTTCTGACAGCGTGATCAAGGCGATTCGTGAGGCGGCCAAGGATGAAAAAGTGGCGGCAATCGTGCTCCGGATCGACTCCCCGGGCGGATCGGCACTCGCCAGCGATCTGATCTGGCGGGAGGCGGAGCGGACCACGAAACCGGTGGTGGCGAGTCTCGGCGACATCGCGGCGAGTGGTGGTTACTACGTGGCGGTGGCGGCCGACAAGATCGTGGCGGCCCCGGGCACGCTCACCGGATCGATCGGTGTGGTCGGTGGCAAGATCGCCGTCGGCAAGGCCCTGGAAAAATATGGCGTGCATACCGATGTGGTTGCGAAGGGGCGAAATGCGGGCTGGCTCTCGATGCAGACGCCGTTCACAGATCACGAGCGGGAGGTGTTCCTGGCAACGATGAAAGATGTCTACCGGCTGTTTACGTCGAAGGTCGCAACCGGCCGCAAGCTCGACATGGAAAAGCTCGACACACTCGCCGAGGGACGCGTCTTCACCGGACGGATGGCGAAGGATCTGGGACTTGTTGATCGGCTTGGCACGCTCGATGACGCCATCGACGAGGCAAGAAAGCTCGCCGGTATTGACGCTGACGAGGCGGTCGAGCGGGTGCTCCTTCCCGAGCCGCGTGGTCTTTTCAACGACCTCTTCGGCATGGCCGGCGATGCGGTACCGATGGCGGGGCTTACCGGTGCCGGGGCTGCCTCGGGTTCGAGCTTCGCCCGGGAGGCTCTCGTTCGGGCGGCGTTGCTCGCCCGGCTATCGGGCGTGCCGGGGCTCGAAGGCCTGTCGGCCGAGGCCGAGGCCCTCGTGCAACTCTCGTCGGGCCGGCCGCTGATGATGCTGCCGATGCGGGTGAGGGTGCGGTAGTACGGCCGGAACTGAAACGGGCTCATGCCCAAGGTATGAAGGCCCACGGTGCTGAGGCGAGAATCTCGCCGCGGAATTGGCCTGTGTGGTGATTCTTTGGCCCACCTCGCCTGGGCTTCGGCTACACTAGACTCTACGGTCGCCTTTCTTGATTGGTCCTGCTCGTCATTGAGCGATTCTTGTTGACCAAGCTGACCGTCGTCTGCCGCAGCCATTCGGCCTCGAATGGTGCGTATCGGTTTCTGCACGAGTTTCTGTCCGCTTGTCTCTCCGATTTTCTTTCCGAGGGACGATTACGACCTCGTTCGGCAGGACTCGGTGCTCGGCAGTGCAATCCTTGAAAGCCGTGCCACCGTCGAGTGCACGGAGTGAATCCGCAGTGCCGGCGTGTACCGGCGTTGTGGGGAGGCCGTGCCGGGCCTCTCGGCTCGTTACAAGCGGGAAAGCCCGAGGAGAATCCCTATCGACAGACTGGCATCACGAAACTGTGTGAAGTTGCTGCATTGGGCGAAGGAGCGTTGCTGGGGACGGCATGATGCCGTGCCGGATGACACCGCGGATGAACAACCGCTCCGGGCGGAACTCTACAGCATCGAGCAACTGGAACGGCATGCCAAGTTGATTGCGATGGCGCATCCGCTCGCCGCTGGGCGAGGCGACGACCGACTGCTGCCACGCCTTGATGACAACGAACGTGTCCTCATCGCGACCTACGATCTCGTGGCAGCGGCCGCCGACGATAATCGCCGTATCGAACCGGCCGCAGAGTGGCTCCTGGACAACTTCTATCTGATCGAAGAGCAGATCCGCGCGATCCGCAGATTGCTGCCCCCCGCATACAGCCAGGAACTTCCGCGACTGTCGACGGGTGGGTCGGCTGGCTTTCCGCGTGTCTACGACATTGCCCTCGAGCTGATCGCGCACGTTGACGGTCGTGTGGATGCCGCGGGGCTGAACGGCTTTATCGCCGCGTATCAGTCGGTCGAGCCCTTGAAGTTGGGCGAGCTCTGGGCGCTGCCACTGATGCTGCGGCTGGCACTGATCGAGAATCTGCGGCGTGTCGCGGCGAGAATCGCCGCCGCGCGGCGGCATCGGGATCTCGCGGCCACGTGGGCTGGGCGGATGGTGGACGTCGTCGAACGCAAGCCGACAGACCTGATCCTGGTACTCGCTGACATGGCGCGAGCCAGCGAGGTTCTTTCGGGCGCGTTCGTGGCGGAACTCACGCGACACCTCCAGGGCCAGAACCCCAATTGCACGTTTGCCAACAGCTGGCTCGAGCACCGTCTCTCCGATCAGGGGGTGACGACCGAGGAACTGGTACGGGCCGAGGGACAGGATCAGGCCGCCGATCAGGTATCGATCGGGAACAGCATCGGTAGCCTGCGATTCGTGATCGCTCACGATTGGCGGCTGTTTGTCAGTGGGCACAGTCTGGTCGAACAGACGCTCTGCGGCGATCCTGCCGGAGTCTATGCCTCGATGGACTTTGCCACCCGTGATCGGTACCGCCACGCCGTGGAGGGCGTCGCGCGACGGAGTCGACACACGGAATACGAGGTGGCCCGAAAGGCAGTGCAGTTGGCCGAGAACAGGTGCCGAGAGTCGGTCGACGCACGCGGGGCGCACGTCGGCTTCTATCTCGTCGATCGCGGTCGTCCAGCGCTCGAGCGAGTGGCCGAGATGCGGCTTTCGTGGGGCGTCCTCTGCGACAAGCCGCGGCGTCGTTTTCCGTTGACCTGTTACCTCTCGCTCATCGGGCTCGTCACACTCTCCGCTCTGGCTGTTCTCTGGTGGGGAATGCACCGGCAGGCAGTCGGGACGGCGAGCCTCTGGTTGCTCGTTGTGCCGACGCTTGTGTGTGCATCGAGCCTCGGCGTCGGGATCGTTCACTGGCTGGCAACGCGGCTGGTCCCTCCGCAGTCGCTGCCACGGATGGATTTCGAACACGGGATCCCGGCCGACCACCGCACGCTGGTGGCCGTACCAACGATGCTCACCAGTCCGGCCGGGATCGGGCAGGCGCTGGCCGGGTTGGAGATGCGATACCTCGCCAATCGAGATCCCCATCTCCACTTTGCGTTGCTGACGGACTTCGTCGACGCCGCGGAGGGCACGCTCGCCGGCGATGCCGAACTCGTCGAGTTGGTGCGGACCGGCATCATGCAGCTCAACACGCGGTACGCCCACGTGCGGACCGATATCTTCCACCTCCTGCACCGGTCACGGCGCTGGAATCCGGAGGAGGGAGTCTGGATGGGGCATGAGCGGAAGCGCGGCAAGCTCGCCGACCTCAACGCGCTGTTGCGGGGCGGGCAGAACAGGTTTGCGGAGGTCGTCGGCAGAACAGACGTCCTTGTGGGGGTTCGGTATGTCATCACGCTCGATACGGATACACAGCTGCCACGGGACTCGGCCCGCCTGATGGTCGGCACGTTGGCCCATCGACTCAACCGACCTGTCCTTGATCGCGCGAACGGTGGGATCGTCGAAGGCTACGGGATTCTGCAACCCCGGGTCGGGATCAGCCTGCCAAGCGCGCAACGGTCGCGATACGTGCAACTCCAGACACTCGATGTAGGCATCGATCCCTACACACGTGTCGTCTCCGACGTCTACCAGGACGTCTTCCTGGAGGGTTCGTTCATTGGCAAGGGAATCTACGACGTCGAAGCGTTTGAACACTGCTGCGGCGAGTTTCCGGAGAATACGATCCTGAGCCATGACCTGATCGAGGGTGCCTATTGCCGCTCGGCGCTGCTCAGCGACGTAACGCTCTACGAGGATCATCCCTCGCGGTACCTGGCTGACATGGGCCGCCGGCATCGGTGGATGCGCGGCGACTGGCAGATCGCCCGCTGGCTGTTCCCATCTGTCCGCGGCCGCTCGGGACAGGCGGTACCCAATCCGATATCCGCTCTGTCGCGGTGGAAGATTTTTGACAATCTGCGCCGCAGTCTCGTGCCGCCAGCGATGCTGGCGGTGGTGCTCGGCTCGTGGACTCTGTCGACGGGGGCAGCGGCGAGCATGCTGGCGTTCCTGGCCGGCGTCGTGTTCCTGCCGACCCTGTGTGACGCGATCACGGGCTGGCTGCGCAAACCGGTCGATCTGCCCTGGGGCCTGCATAGCCGGGCCACGCTCGGAGCGTTGGGCCGGCCGCTGGCCCACGGGATGCTTGTATTCGTCAACCTGCCGTACGAGGCCTGCGTCGCCGTCGACGCAATCGTGCGGACGTGGGTCCGCATGGGGTGGACAAAGCGAAGGTTGCTGGAATGGAGGACCGCGAGTGATTCTGAGCGAAGCGGTGACGCCAGCGTGGCCGGCACATTCCGCTCGATGTGGGTCGCGCCCGGCCTGGCAGCGGTGACGCTCGCTGTGCTTGCCGTGAGCCGGCGTGAGATGCTGGTCGTCGCAGGACCCATGATTCTCCTCTGGGCGGCGGCCCCGCTGATGGCCTGGTGGCTCAGCCGGCCGAGTGTCCAGCGTCCGTTGCGGCTCTCCGAAACCCAGCATCACTTTCTCGGCATGCTGACGCGACGGACATGGCGTTATTTTGAGCAGTGTGTCACGGCGGAAGATCACTGGCTACCGCCGGACAACATCCAGCTGAATCCGGATCTGGTCGTCGCGACGCGAACGAGTCCCACCAACATCGGCATGGCGATCCTGTCCGATTTGGCAGCCAGGGATTTCGGCTACTGTTCCGTCGGTCACCTGCTGATCCGAACGCAACGGACGTTCGAAACGCTCTCGCGCCTGGAGCGGCACCACGGGCATTTCTTCAATTGGTACGACACACGCTCGCTGGCACCATTGCACCCCCGATACGTGTCGATGGTCGATAGCGGCAATCTGGCCGGCAGTTTGCTGGTGCTCGCCAGCGGCTTCCGAGAACTGGCGGCGGCGGGCATCCTGCCGTCGCGGTTGACCGGCGGTCTGGCCGATACGTTGCGGGTGCTGTTGGATGAGGCCCGAGGAGGCAGAGGGCCACGCGCCAGCGGCGCTTTCGTCCGCAGCGTCGAGCGTCAACTCGAGCAGCTCCGGCACGCACCCACGACGCTGCATGCCGCCGCTCGCCTGTTGGCAGACGCGACAGTCGCCGCCGTCGAATTAGTGGCGGAGACGCAGGACAACGTGGAAGTGGGGTGGTGGGCTCAGGCGTATCTCCGATGCTGCGAAGATCATCAGGCGGAACTACGGCATCTGGCTCCCTGGATCGACGTGCCGGCCGCGGCGGAGACGTTCTGGACAACCGGTTCAGAAGACTCGCTGGCCCGACGAAAACAGCTTTGGGAAATGCTCCGCCACCTCGACGGCGCAGCGACACTGCGAGACGTCGCGGAGATCCGGTCGACGGCGTTGCCGCTCCTGCACGAGCTCATGCAGGATACTCCGGAGGCATACGACTGGCTGCTGGGGCTCGAGATCGGATTGGTTCAGGCAGCCGAACGGGCTGCGGCACGAATCGAGCTTCTCGAGGAGGTTGCCGTCGAGTGCCGTGAGTTTGCGAACATGGATTTCGGACTGCTCTACGACGGTGAGCGGGACCTTTTCGCCATCGGTTACAACGCCAGCGAACAGCGGCGTGATGCGGGCTACTACGACCTGCTCGCCTCGGAGGCGAGGCTGACCAGCTTCATCGTGATCGCTCAGGGTCATTTCGGACAGGAGCACTGGTTTGCCCTGGGACGCCTGCTGACGAGCGCCGGAAGCCGGCCAGCCTTGCTGAGTTGGAGCGGCTCGATGTTCGAGTATTTGATGCCGCTCCTGGTAATGCCCGGCTACGACGATACGCTGCTCGACCGCACCTGTCGGGCAGTCGTAAGCAGGCAGATCGAGTACGGCCGACAGCGGGGCGTGCCCTGGGGCATTTCCGAGTCGGGCTACAACACGATCGATCTGCAGAGAAATTACCAGTACCGGGCCTTTGGTGTTCCCGGCCTCGGTCTGAAACGCGGCCTGGCTGAGGACCTGGTCATCGCCCCCTATGCAAGTGCGCTGGCGTTGATGGTCGAACCGGAGGCAGCATGCCGCAACCTCGAGCGACTCACGGCGGACGGACAGCAGGGAGCGTTCGGCCTGTATGAGGCGGTCGACTACACGCCGTCCCGTCTGCCGCCGGGAAGCCGAAGCGTCACGGTGCGGCAATTCATGGCGCATCACGAAGGGATGACCCTGCTGTCGCTCGCGTATGTGCTGCTCGACAAGCCGATGCAGCGGCGATTCCTGGCTGATCCGATGCTGCGTGCGGCTGATCCGCTGCTGCAGGAGTCCGTTCCGAAGTTGATCGCGCCGGTCTTCCCGCATGCCGGCGAAGCGAGAGCCGAGCGACCGCCCTCTGCGGAAGAGACCGGTGGTATGCGGGTGTGCACCGACCCGAACAGTGCTTCCATCGAGGCACATGTTCTTTCCAATGGCAGCTACCACGTCGCGGTGACAAGCGCGGGTGGCGGTTCCAGCCGCTGGCGTGATCTGGCGGTGACACGCTGGCGCGAAGATGCCACCCGCGACGCATTCGGTAGTTTCTGCTACCTCCGCGACCTCGACGACGGCAGGGTCTGGTCGAACGCGTGGCAGCCGACGAAGACGGTTGCGCAGTCGTACGAAGCGATTTTCACCCAGGCACGCGTCGAGTTTCGTCGGACCGATGACGAGATCGAAACGTATACGCAGATCAGTGTCTCGCCAGAAGACGACATCGAGTTGCGTCGCGTCACCCTGCGCAACCGTTCCGACAGACCGCGGACGATTGAAGTGACGAGCTACGCGGAGGTCGTGCTCGCACCCCAGTCCCAGGACGAATCGCATCCGGCCTTCAGCAATCTGTTCGTTCAGACGGAACTGGTCCGCGGCCGTCATGCCATCTACTGCACGAGGCGACCGCGGTCAGCCGAAGAGCAGCCGCCATGGATGATGCACATGATGACGGTGCGTGGCCCGACGGCCGGCGGGGTTTCCTACGAGACCGATCGGCTTCGGTTCATCGGGCGGCATCGGACGCTCGCCTCCCCGGCCGCCTTCGAGGGTCGCGCTCCGTTGTCAGATACGGCGGGGCCGGTGCTCGACCCGATCGTCAGCATCCGGCAGTCGGTGCTCTTGAAACCGCAGGAATCGGTACAGATCGATATCGTGACCGGGGTCGCCGAATCGCGGGCAGGCGTCGATGCCCTCACGGAGAAATATCACGATCCAGCGCTTGCCGATCGCGTCTTCGATCTGGCCTGGACGCACGGCCACATCGTTTTGCAGCAACTGGCGGCTACCGAAGCCGATGCGCAGGCCTATGGCCGTCTGGCCGGCGCGATCCTCTACGCTTCGGGTGCGCGACGGGCGAAGGCGAACATCCTCGCCCGCAACAAGCAGGGGCAGTCGGGCCTCTGGGGCTACGGAATCTCGGGCGATGTGCCGATCGTGCTCGTGCGGATTCGTGACCACGAACAAATCCGCCTCGTGCGCGACGCCGTGCAGGCACATGCGTATTGGCGGTTGAAGGGGCTGGTTGTCGATCTCGTGATCTGGAATGAAGACGATTCCGTCTACCGGCAGACGTTGCAGGAAGCCATCGTCGATCTGGTCGCGGGTAGCCCCGAAGCCGCGCTGATCGACAAACGCGGCGGTGTCTTCATTCGCCGCGGCGAACAAATGTCGGAGGAAGACCGGGCGTTGCTACAGACCGTGGCCCGCGTCGTCTTGCACGACGACCAAGGGACGCTAGCCGAACAGGCCGAGCGGCGCGGTCGACCGGACTTTGTGATTCCCCTGCTGAAGCCGACCCGCCGGCTGCCTGATGCCAAAGCAGCCGACGCCATGCCGCAGCGGGATGTCGCCTACTTCAACGGTTTGGGCGGCTTCAGCAACGATGGCCGGGAGTACGTGACACGGCTGGCCGCCGGACAGACGACGCCGGCCCCGTGGGTCAACGTCCTTGCCAATCCGCAGTTTGGTACCGTCGTCTCGGAGGGAGGTGGCGGCTACACGTGGGCCGAGAATAGTCATGAGTACCGCCTCACGCCGTGGAACAACGATCCCGTCTCCGACACCGGCGGCGAGGCCATCTACGTCCGTGACGAAGAGACGGGGCAGTTCTGGTCGCCCTCGCCGCTGCCGGCGCGGGGGCAGAACACCTACATTGTCCGCCATGGATTCGGGTACAGTATCTTCGACTACACCGAAGGGGGCGTCACCACGGAGCTGTCCATCTATGTCGCCACCGATGCGTCGGTGAAGTTCCACAAGCTCAAGATCACAAACCGTTCCGGTCGGCCGCGGCAGTTGTCGATCACCGGCTATTGGGAGTTGGTGCTTGGCAGCACCCGCAGCCAGTCCCTGATGCACGTGGTGACGGAAAACGATCCGGCCAGTGGAGCGATTCTGGCCCGGAACGTGTACAACCCGGAATTCGGGGACCGTGTCGCCTTCTTCAATTGCAGCGAAGGCAACCGCACAGTCACGGGTGATCGTACCGAATTTGTGGGGCGGAACGGCAGCCTGTCCAGCCCGGCGGCGCTGCAGCGGATACGGCTTTCAGGCCGGGTCGGATCGGGTTACGACCCGTGTGCCGCGATCCACGCGCCGCTTACGCTGGCCGACGGGCAGGAGCGGACGATCACGTTCACGATTGGCGTTGCACGCGGTGTGCCGGAAGCGAAGGCACTGGCGCAGCGGTGTCGCAGTGTCGACGCCGCACACAGGGCCATCGAAGCCGTCTGGCATTTCTGGAGCCGCACGCTCGGTGTCGTCCATTTGGAAACACCCGATGCCTCGGTCAATTTCCTTGCGAACGGCTGGCTTGTCTATCAGACGCTCGCCTGCCGCATGTGGGCCCGTTCTGGCTTCTACCAATCGGGTGGTGCGTTCGGGTTTCGCGATCAACTGCAGGATGCCATGGCCCTGGTCTATGCGATGCCGCATCTGCTGCGCGAGCATCTGCTCCGTGCCGCCGGGCGTCAGTTCCGCGAAGGGGACGTGCAACACTGGTGGCATCCTCCTGGTGGGCATGGAGTCCGCACACATTTTTCCGACGATTACCTCTGGCTCCCGTTGGCGATCTGTCGCTACGTGAACACGACGGGAGACACGGGCGTGCTCGATGAAACGGTGCCGTTTCTGGTCTCGCGTCTGCTGCGGGATGACGAGGAATCGAACTACGAGTTGCCTCAGGTTTCGGATGAGATGGGGACGCTGTATGAACACGGCCTGCGGGCAATCCAGAGAGGACTGCGTTTCGGTGGGCACGGCCTGCCGCTGATGGGGTGCGGCGACTGGAACGACGGCATGAATCTGGTCGGGAAGCAGGGCCGCGGCGAGAGTGTCTGGCTGGCATTCTTCCTGTTTCACGTTCTCACGCAGTTTGCCGCTCTGGCCCGAAAACGTGGTGATGCCGCCGTTGCGGACCGTCTGTCGCTTCAGGCCGCACAGCTCAACGACAACATCGAGGAGCACGCCTGGGACGGCGAGTGGTATCGCCGGGCATACTTCGACGATGGCACGCCACTGGGTTCTGCTTCAAACGACGAGTGTCAGATTGATGCGATCTCGCAGAGCTGGTCAGTGCTCTCTGGCGCGAGCACGCCGGAGCGATCGCAGCGGGCCATGAGGAGCGTCGATGAACGTCTGGTCCGCCGGGACGCCAAACTGATCCTGCTGCTCGACCCGCCGTTCGACCGATCCAATCTCGATCCCGGCTACATCAAGGGGTATGTTCCCGGCGTCCGGGAAAACGGTGGTCAGTACACGCACAGCGCGATTTGGACCGTGATGGCGATGGCGGCCCGCGGTGATTCCGCGCGGGCATGGGAGCTCTTTCAACTGATCAATCCGATCGCGCACGGTGCGACAGCGGCGGGCATTCGCGATTACCGGGTCGAGCCCTATGTGGTTGCCGCCGACGTGTATGGTGTCGAGCCCCACACCGGCCGCGGCGGTTGGACGTGGTACACCGGCTCATCCGGCTGGATGTATCGCCTGATTGTCGAATCGTTGCTGGGCCTGCATCTGGAGGCGGATGCGCTGCGAATCACGCCCTGCATTCCGGCAGGATGGAACCAGTGCAAGGTTCACTACCGGTATCGCGAAACCTTCTATCACATCACGATCGACAGCCAGAACACGCCCCGTTCGGTCTACGGCATCACGCTCGATGGAAAACCGGTGGCCGAGCACTGCATCATGCTCGTCGATGATCGCAGGGACCACCATGTCGTTGTGACCTGCCCCCAGGCATGACGTTGATTTCGCGTGAGAGGGAATGCTTTCCGTACAAGCCCCCGGCGTAAGCCGGGGGATCGGGAGCAGGGGATTCCCTCCCAATACAAGCCCCCGGCGTAAGCCGGGGGATCGGAGGCACGGGAATCCCATCGCGTACGCTCCGGGCATGTATGAACTGTGCCCTACGATGGGCCGCGCTCTGCCGAAATCCCCGACGGGTTCACCGCGAGGATTCTGTGAGAGCCGTATCAGGCCTGTTCGCCACGGCCGACGACGGCATGCAACTCCGCGACCGACACCGTCATCGCACGGGCGAAGCCGCCGATGAAACGGGCCGAGCCCGAGGGGGCAAACGCCACGATGGAGAAGTCGCCGAGTTGGAACCAGTTGGCCGCGTAGGGGAACTTTTCAAGATACGCCCCGGCAAGCGTGCCGTGGTCGGGATGCTCCCGATCGATGAACGAGGCGACCGCCGGAATTGACACCCGTGGCAGTGCCTGCGGCGGCACAGGCTCGGAGTCGACGCCGCCCTCAGGGGCCGTGATCAGCAGGCAGACCTGCGGCGACTCGAGCATGTCGCGGGTATGGGCCGAGAGCCGGCTGACATGCGTCACAAAGAGCAGCCGCTCGCCGGCGGTGTCGTGCCAGACGGCATAGGGCACCATTGAGACGAATGGGAGGCCTTCGTGCAGCGTCGCCAGCGAGGCCACGGAACGGCCGCGGATCAACTCACCAAGTTGGTGCGATGCGGCAGAATCCATGATGCATGCATGTCGGCGTGAACGCAGCCTTACCAGGCAAAGTGGGCGAACGCCTTATTGGCGTCGGCCATCCGGTGCACGTTGTCACGCTTGGTCACTGCAGCACCCTCCCGCTTGTAGGCGGCGATGATCTCTTCAGCGAGTTTCTCGAACGTGCCCCGGCCCTTCTTCTCGCGGACAGACTGCAGGAGCCAGCGGATTGCCAGCGATTGCTGACGGTTGCGGCTGACCTGCATCGGCACCTGGTAGGCGGCACCGCCCACGCGCTTCGAACGCACTTCAACCGACGGCTTGATGTTTTCAATGGCGCGGTTGAAGGTCTCGATCGGCTCAGCGTCTGTGACCTTCTGGGCGACGATGTCCATCGCCTTGTAGAAGATGTTTTGTGCAACGCTTTTCTTGCCGTCTTCCATCAAGCAGTTGATGAACTTGCTGGCCAGCAAGGACCCGAACCGCGGGTCCGGACGCATCTGCTCACGGCTGGATGTGATTCTTCCCATGATTCCTTATCAACCCTTCTTTGCGCCGTAGAGACTGCGGGACTGCTTCCGACCCTGTACGCCCAGCGTGTCGAGCGCACCGCGAATGATGTGATACCGGACACCGGGGAGGTCACGAACGCGGCCGCCGCGAATGAGCACGATCGAATGCTCCTGCAGGTTGTGGCCTTCGCCCGGGATGTAGACGGTGACTTCCTTTTGATTGGAAAGCCGCACGCGGGCGATCTTCCGCAGGGCCGAGTTCGGCTTCTTGGGCGTCATGGTGCGGACCTGCAGGCAGACACCGCGTTTTTGCGGGCAGCGGTCGAGCACTGGCGACTTGGAAAATTTCCGCTTGGGCCGACGGCGGCTGCGGACGAGTTGGCTAATCGTGGGCATAAGAAAGCTGGCTTCGAAAGGCTCTTTTTGGGGGGCGAATCGCGAGTCCCAAAGAGTAGCCGAAACTCTCCGCCGCCGAAAGCGGTCTCGTGGAAATCCGCGGTTTTGTTGGCCAAGGCCCCCGTTTTGTTCCGCCTAAGCAGGCCGACGGTGGAAAATCTCGCCCCGGCCGCCCGTCAACAGATCGCCATGCCACTGCTGCCAGATGCCGCCGAAGGCGTCGGTCGGCAGGCCTGCTGCGGGACAAAAACCGGCCCGGGCGAGTCGGCCCGCCAGCAACGGCAGGATGGTGGGCGACCAGGCCGCTCCGCGGGAAAACGTCGGCGGCACCTCCGGCAGGACGGACAAGGCGATCAGCGACCCGCGACGCATCCCCATGCCGGAGCGGCGGCCCAGCTGTCCGGCCACGAATACCGTGCCGGCCCGCATCTCGAAGGCCGCCGCCTCGCCGCAGGAACCGCCGATCCCGAGCAGACCCCGCCGCATCCGCGCGCCGGCCAGGCAGCCCGCACTCCCGTTGATGGCGATCAGGCCGCCGCTGACGCCGGTGTTGTTGCCCGGCAAGGCGGCGGCCGCGTTGTCGCCCGCGTGCCCCTGCACGAGCACTTCCCCGCCTGTCATGCCGGCAGCCAGCCAGTCACCTGCGTTGCCCCTTACGGAGAGCCTTCCCCCCGCGAGTCCCTCGCCTGCATGGCGGCCAACACTTCCGTGGACCTGAATCGTGCCCCACTGCATCCCGGCACCGACGCGGTGAACGCGGGAAAAGTCTCCGTTGCATTCGATGCAGCCGTCGGTCGCAGACCCTTGAATATGGAACAGATCACCGAGTGGTCTGGGCCGACCATCGGCCCAGACCGGGAGGCGGGCGATCGATGCGGTGGCAAGCTCGGCGAGGCGGTCGGGCACGATGTCGTGCAGATCGATCGACAGCGGGCCGTCTTCGACGGCGGTGGATGGCGAGAGCAGAAGGGGCATTGTGCGACTGCAGGATGAGAGTGAATGACCGCATGCCTAGCGAGCGTGAGTCACCGCAGGGAACAAAGAGCAGGGGGCGCGGAGGGTAACGCCCTCCATGCCCCCGAGCATACTTGACGCACCATTCCGGCAAATCTGCGAGACGTCAAAGCCCTCACCCAGGCGAAATGACCGTCGTCCGCTTCGGCCGGCGCAAAAGACAAGCCACTGTGCGGCGCGGCAGTCAGGCGGGATTGTGCGGCCTGGAACGGCTGGCAGTCCGGCAGATTCGCACCGACACCCTGGAGAGACCTGCCGAACGGTTGTGGGCCCGCGCTGATTTCCTATACTGCGACCGAATGACCTGCACACCGGCTGCAGTGCGATCGCGGCCAACGTATACCGCCGTGCTTTTTCGCCGCGTTCCGGTTCGGTTTCCACACGTTTCGGTCACGCCGGTTGGAATGGAGTCGCCATGCGGTTTACTTTGCTCGATCGTGTCACCGCCATCGAACCCGGCAAGAGCATCACGGCCATCAAGACGCTGTCTCTCTCGGAGGAATACCTGGCCGACCATTTCCCCTGCTTTCCGGTCATGCCAGGCGTGTTGATGCTCGAGTCGATGACGCAGGCCGCGGCATGGGCCATTCGGCTGGGCGAGGATTTCGCCCACAGCATCGTCGTGCTGCGGGAGGCGCGGAACGTCAAATACGGCGATTTTGTGGAGCCCGGCAAGGTGCTGACCGTGACAGCCGAGGTCTTGTCGCAGGATGGTTCGCTGGTCAAGGTCAAGGCGAGTGGATCGGTCGGGGACCGTACGAGCCTCACGGCCCGGCTGGTGCTCGAACGCTACAACATGGCCGACCGGGTGGCCTATGGGGATGCGATCGACGTTCGGGTACGGTCGGAGATGCGGAAACTCTGGTCGCTGCTTCACCCGGCGTCACGTCAACAGGGCGGCGGCCGACGGGTTGCCTACGGCGGGCCGACTGTCGGTATCCAGGCCCGCGGGGCCGACGCCCCCCGTCTCGCCTCCCCAACCGTCTCGGGCCCCTGAGAGCGGGCGTTTGACCGGTGTTTCGCGGGTGTTTGCGCCGCCGTTGACGAGGGCGGTTTTGACCGCGGACAGCAAAAAAAACGGATTCGGGTTCCCATGCTGGCGGGCCGACACTAAAACAGGCTCCAGTCCGGATAGATTCCCTCCCTGATGTAAGGTGCCACGTCGATGCCGACGCGTGATGAAATTTTTGAAAAGGTCAAGTCCGCACTCGTAGACGCACTGGGCGTCGACGAGGAGGATGTGTCCCCGAATGCAACGATGGTGGGCGATCTCGGCGCTGAGTCGATCGACTTCCTCGACATCGTCTTCCGCCTGGAAAAGGCGTTTGGCATCAAGATTTCCCGCGGGGAACTCTTTCCCGAGGATATTCTTTCCAGTTCCGAATACGTCGTCGACGGCAAGGTGAACGCCAAAGGCATCGAGACGCTGAGGTCACGGATGCCATTCGCCGATCTCTCCAAGTTCGAGCAGAATCCCAGCGTGCAAAACTTTGCGAACACCCTCACGGTCGAGGACATGGTTCGCTACGTGCAGAGCAAACTGGCTGCCTGAATTTTTCTGTTGTCACGACCCTGGAAAACAGCGGCCTCGCTGCCGCCATTTCTATATGCGCTGGTTTTGGATCGACCGATTCGACGAATTTGTGCGGGGCAGTTACGCCACTGCCGTCAAGAACGTGTCGCTGGCCGAGGAGCACATGCACGATCACTTTCCGGGGGCGGCACTGATGCCGAACTCGCTGATCGTGGAAGGTATGGCGCAGACCGCTGGCCTGCTCGTTGCCGATGCGATCGAGTACAACCGACGCGTCGTGCTGGCGAAGGTTGCACAGGCTGAGTTTCATTTCGATGCCGTGCCAGGTGATTCGATCCGGTTTCGTGCCGAGATTCTGGATCTCAAGCCGGCCGGATCGCTGACGCAGGTCACCAGCACGGTGGGTGACGCGGTGCAGGGCCAGGCGGAACTGTTTTTTGCCCACTTGGAGCCCGGCGAAGGGGTGCCAAAACTGTTCGAGCCCCACGAGTTGCTGCGGTGGCTTGATCAAATGCACATCTATGATGTTGGTCGCGACGAAGCGGGGAATCCGCTTGTGCGGCCCGAGTGGTGATCCCGAAAGACCCCAGTGGTGAGCGGAGGGCGACGATGTCGGCCGGCAGGCGCAGGGTGGTGATCACGGGCATGGGTTGCATCACGCCGCTCGGCTTGGGCGTGGAACCGCTCTGGAAAAATCTGATGGCGGGGAACTCGGGCGTGGGGCTGACGACGGTCTTCGATGCCTCCCGTTTTCCGACCAAGATCTCCGCCGAGGTCCGCAACTGGGACATCAGCGACGAGGGGCAGGACGCCTCCCGCTGGCGGTTCTGCGGCCGTCATACGAAATTCGCGGCCGGTGCGGCGCTGCAGGCCATGAAGGATGCCGGGTTGTTGCAGGGGCTTCCCGCCGATCCGGCGAGGCTCGGCGTCTATCTCGGCAGCGGTGAGGGACAGCAGGATTTTGACTCCTTCACCCGGATGATGAACGCGGCGATCACCGGCGACGTGCTGGACGTCGCGAAGTTCACGAAGGAAGGGCTGGAAACCCTCCACCCGCTCGCGGAAGTGGAGCAGGAGCCGAACATGCCCGCCGGCCACCTGGCCGGACTGTTCGATGCCCAGGGGCCCAATCTCAATTGCCTCACGGCCTGCGCGGCTTCGAGTCAGGCGATCGGCGAGGCGACCGAGATCGTCCGCCGTGGTGAGGCCGATGTCATGCTCTCCGGCGGCACGCACAGCATGATCCATCCCTTTGGAGTCACCGGCTTCAATCTGCTGACCGCGCTCTCCACACGCAACGACGAGCCGACGCGGGCCAGTCGGCCGTTCGACAATGAACGCGACGGCTTCGTGCTCGGCGAGGGGGCGGCCATGGTGGTGCTTGAAGAACTCGAGCACGCAAAGCGGCGGGGCGCCCGCATTCATGGCGAACTGATCGGCTATGGCTCGACCGCCGATGCCTACCGGATCACCGACACGCATCCCGAGGGACGCGGCGCGTCGTCGTGTATCCGGTTGGCGATGGCGGACGCGGGGCTGGGCCTCCACGACATCGACTACATCAACGCCCACGGCACGAGCACCAGCGTGAACGATCGTGTCGAGACTCTGGCCATCAAGACCGTCTTCGGTGACCACGCCTACAAGATTCCGGTCTCGAGCACGAAGAGCATGATGGGGCACCTGATCGCGGCGGCTGGCGCCACGGAATTGATCGTCTGCCTGTTGGCGATCCGTGATGGCATGCTGCCACCGACGATCAACTATGAGAATCCCGATCCGGACTGCGACCTCGACTACGTCGCGAACAGGGCTCGTGAGGGCCGCTGCGAGCGGGCACTCTCCAACAGTTTCGGCTTCGGCGGGCAAAACATCTCCCTGATCGTTGGCCGCTATAACGGCTGACAGAACATCACGAGACGTGTTCGCTTGGCCACCGTGGCGGCAAGTTTTCAACTTGTCCGTGTCCCGTCAGCCCCGTGGCGGCAAGTTTTTAACGTGTCCGTGTCTCGGCCCCTCCAATCTTGCCTGTCTTTACGCCCGCAGGGTTTTCTCAACTGGTGTGGCCGGCACGACCGATACCACCGGTGATCGCGATGGAGTCCGGCAGTGGTGTACGGCCGGCCCTCCCCGCACCTCGGGAGCCCGCGCACATGAAACGCCCTGTCGGTTTTGCCCTCGTGATCGCCGTCTTCGCCACGTCGAGCGGCTGTTCGCTCATTGACCGTCTTTTCCTGGCCAACTTCGACGGCCCCTACGCCCATCAGGCCCGGGGCCATGGTGGCGGTGCCTGCCAGAATGGCGCGTGCCAAGACGGCGCCTGTCAGGATGGGGCATGCCGGGATGGGGCATGCCAAGATGGGGCATGCCAAGACGGGGCCTGCGAAAACGGCGCCTGCCAGGGGGGGGAGTGCGAGACAGGGGCGTGCCACAAGCGGCATGTCGGTCGCTTCGGCGGTCTGGCCAAGCACCATCTGAGCCCGGAGGAAAAAGCCGCCCTCGAAGCCTCCGACTACGGGGCGACCGGTCCCGCCGGCCCACCGACTGGCGCGGTCGCCTATCCCTACTACACGACCCGCGGCCCGCGGGACTTCCTCGCCAAGTGTCCGCCCTCGATCGGCCCGTGACCGTCCGGGCTTCGGGTTGACGCAGTTTGCCGATAGGCTTGAACCGCCTGAGCGGCGTCTGCGTTGTCACCCTGGAGAGAGCCCGGCATGAATGCGTCCACCCCATCCCCCGTGACGCATACTGGAGCGACCATCGCCGGCCGCATCACCTTCACGGGCTGGCTGGTCTGCGGCATCGCCGCCATCGGCTTCGCTTTTGACATCTATGAATTGCTGATGCTGCCGCTGGTGATCAAGCCGGCCCTCGCCGCCCTGGGCGGCTCGACGCCCGAGGGCCTGCCGCTGCTGGTTCCCGGATCACCAGAGTATGCGAAGTGGGCGCGGGCCCTGTTCTTCCTGCCAGCGCTGGCGGGAGGCATTTTCGGACTGCTCGGCGGTTATCTCACCGATCTGCTCGGCCGCCGCCGGGTGCTCACGTTCAGCATTCTTCTCTATGCGTTTGCGGCACTGGCCGCGGGCTTCGCCACGTCGCTGCCGCAGTTGCTCTTCTTCCGCTGCCTCGTGTTCATCGGTGTGTGTGTGGAGTTTGTGGCGGCGGTCGCGTGGCTGGCGGAACTCTTTCCCGAACGCGAGCAACGCGAACGTGTGCTCGGCTGGACGCAGGCCTTCTCCTCGCTGGGAGGTCTGCTCGTCGGATCCGCCAACGTGCTGGCAGCCCGCTATCACGATTTCCTGCCGGCTATTCAGGGCGACCATGCCGCCTGGCGCTACACGCTGATCTCGGGAGTGATCCCGGCGTTGCCGCTGATTCTGATCCGGCCCTTCCTGCCGGAGAGTCCTGTCTGGGCGGCACAGAAGGCGGCAGGCACCCTGAAGCGGCCGAGTCTCCGCGAGCTCTTCAGCCCGGCGCTGATCCGCTCGACGGTGATGACCACGCTGGTGTTCGCCGCCAGTTACGGCATCGCGTTCGGCGCCATCCAGCAACTGCCCCAGATTCTCGGGGCCCAATTGCTGCCGGCGGACAAGGGGGGTGCCAAGGGGCATGCGGCGGTGATCGCGGTGGCCCAGGCGGCGCAGGCGGAAGCCCTTGCGAAAGCCAAGGCGGAAGGGACGACCCTGCCGCCGGCACGCTTGAAGTCGATCGCGGGCAACGCATCCGATGAGGCGGTGGCCACCGTGACCATCTACCAGGAAATCGGCGGTCTCGTGGGCCGCGTGCTCTTGGCCTTCGCCGCCCTGCGGATCGTGGGCCGTCGGTTGCTGCTGCGGCTCTTTCAGATTCCGGCGCTCGTGGTCGTGCCTCTGCTCTTCTGGTGGATTTCCACACAGCTTTCCAATCCCGCTTCGCTGCCCTGGATCAAGGGGGGCATCTTCGTGGCGGGCCTGCTCACCGTGGCCCAGTTCAGCTTCTGGGGCAACTACATACCGCTCGTGTTCCCGACGCACCTCCGGGGAACCGGTGAGAGCTTTGCCGCGAACATCGGTGGCCGCGTGCTGGGAACGGCCGCGGCCTGGCTCACGATCACGTTGGCCGCCGCGACACCGCCCGACCCGGTGCGGATCGCGCTGGTGGGGGCGGGTGTGGCCGGAGCCTACGCGTTGGTGGGAGCGATCCTCACCCACTGGCTCCCTGAGCCCGAGTCCGACATCGAGCACGCGTGAGCCCACCATGAAGGTGTCGCGGGAGGTGTCGAGCCCGCCATGGACACGGTGGGCACCGCCCTGACTCTGCCCTCACTTCGCCCTGACTGGAGTCACGTCACGGTCGTGCGGGGGGCGCGGGGGGCGTCGTCGGGCAGGGTGGGTACGGTCCAGATCACGTACAGCCCGATCGCCACCGCGGCGAGGGCAATGTACCGCAGCCACCACGGCAGGCTGTTGAGCAGCAGACTGCAGCCGACCACCGCCGTCACCATCAGCACCGCCCGCTGTTTCATGGTTCGTCGGACGCCGTGATAGTGGTCCCAGTCGTCGAGCGTGGGGCCGAACCACCGTGAACGATGGAGCCAGGCGTGAATGCGGGGCGAGCCACGGTAGAAACACCAGCTGGCCAACAGCAGAAATGGGGTCGTCGGCAGGAGCGGCAGCACGGCCCCCATCACGGCGAGCCCCACGCAGAGCCAGCCCCCGGCGACGTAAAGAAAGCTCCGGATCGGATCGGTGGTGGGGTAGAGATCCATGCGTGCGGCGTCCCGGCAGGCTGGGCAGTCGAGCCGCCGGGATTCTACCACGTCCGTTTTTTCCGTATGCTCTTCCTTCGCCTGCCCTCCCGTTCGTCCCACCTCGTCACGCAATCCCGGAGAAACTCCCATGCCGCTCGTTCCCATGCGCATCCTGCTCGATCATGCCGCCGAGCACGGCTATGGCATCGCCGCCTTCAACGTGAACGACATGGAGCAGATTCAGGCGATCATGGAGGCGGCCAAGGAAACGGAGTCGCCGGTCATCGTGCAGGCTTCGCGGGGGGCCCGCAGTTTCAGTCAGGACAACTACCTCCGCCACCTGATGCTCGCCGCCGCGGAACTCTACCCGTGGATCCCGATCGCAATGCATCAGGACCACGGCAACTCAACCGCCACGTGCGTCAGCGCCATCGACAACGGTTTCACCAGCGTGATGATGGACGGCTCGCTCAAGGAAGACGGCAAGACGCCGGCCGACTACGACTACAACGTCAAGGTGACGAAGGAGGTCGTGAAGATGGCGCACGCGCGGGGCGTGTCGGTGGAGGGGGAACTCGGCTGCCTCGGCTCACTGGAGAGTGGCCACGGTGAGGCGGAGGACGGCCACGGGGCCGAGGGGCAGCTTTCCCACGACCAACTGCTCACCGATCCTGCCGAGGCCGCATCGTTCGTGGCCGACACGGGTGTGGACGCATTGGCGGTCGCCATCGGCACCAGTCACGGCGCCTACAAGTTCACGCGGAAGCCGGACGGTGAGGTGCTGGCGATGAAGCAGATCGAGGAGATCCACCGGCGTCTCCCCAACTGCCATCTCGTGATGCATGGCTCGTCGAGTGTGCCACAGGAACTCCAGGACATCATCAACAGGTATGGCGGCAAGATGCCGCAGACCTGGGGCGTGCCCGTGGAAGAGATCCAGCGGGGCATCAAGCATGGCGTTCGGAAGATCAACGTCGACACAGACTGCCGCATGGCGATCACCGGCGCCGTCCGCAAGGTGCTCTGGGAGAGCCCCGAGAAATTCGATCCGCGGGATTATCTCAAGCCGGCCCGCGAGGCGATGAAAAAGGTCTGCGCGGAGCGGATGGTGCAGTTTGGCCAGGCCGGGAACGCCCGCAAGGTGCCGGTGGTCACGCTCGACGAGATGGCGAAGCGATACGCGAAGGCCTAAGCCGGCGCACGCTTCATTCAACGCCATCCTTCGGTTTCAAGCCTTTTGCGTTCACCGCTGCTCCATTCGGCCTCTTCGTGGCGGCAAGTTTTTAACTTGTCCGGGAGTTGACGCTGCCCCTCGCACCGCGTTGTATTCCCCGCTGGGCCCGCCGGGCCGGCAGAAGTCTCCTTCGCGGGGAATTTCGCCGTGGGGCGTATTGGCGGTGCAGAACCT
>Ga0247840_10004203_pt1 | contig 23062 bp, 35 predicted proteins | sample LaCruzMarch2015__FD_192404 | JGI IMG/M metagenome (GOLD analysis project Ga0247840, IMG submission 192404) | Freshwater microbial communities from meromictic Lake La Cruz, Castile-La Mancha, Spain - LaCruzMarch2015_17m | ecosystem: Environmental > Aquatic > Freshwater > Lake | place: Spain... | reverse complement strand
CCAGTCCGGTGGCTATCTCACCGTGGACTACAGCAAGGTATAAGGAGCCACAAATGGTCCAACCAATCAACTACTCACTCAACGTCCAGAGTCCTTTTGAGGCTGCCCTGGGCGGCTTCAAGATCGGTGCAACGATTGCCGACATCGGTGCTCAGCGTCAACTGCAGGAGCAGGAGCTGGTGCGCAAGCAAAACTTGCAAACGCAGGTCAATGCGCTGATCCAAAACCCCAACCCGACTGCGCGAGACTTCACCAACGTGGCCATGCTACTGCCTGAAAAAGAAGCAGCCAGCATGCGCGCCAACTTTGAGACGCTCTCCAAAGATCAGCAGCAGAATCAGTTGCGCTTTGGAGGTCAGGTCATCTCGGCATTCAGCGCCAACCAGCCCCAGATCGGCATCCAACTTTTGAAGGACCGTGCTCTGGCCGAGCGTAACTCAGGCCGAGAAAGCGAAGCCAAAGCCTACGAGGTTGCAGCGCAACTCGCTGAAAACGACCCAACCTCAGCACTGAAAATTGCTGGCATCAACATGGCTGGACTGCCTGGTGGCGACAAGGTGCTGGAGGCCTCAATCAAGGCACTGAAGGCACCAGGCGAGATTCGCACAGCCGAGGCTGGCGCAACCAAAGAAGAGCTGATCACGGCCAACACGCCAACCCGCTTGGCGCTAGAGAACACCAACACAGCAGCTAACATTCGCAACCTGGACAGCCAGATCGTGGATCGCTCCAAGAGGCTGGTGCTCGACCAAGACCGCCTGAAGCTGGACCGTGACAAGTTGCAGTCTGACGTTGAAGCCAAACTATTTGAGCTGAACCAAAAGGGCACCACGCTCGATGCCAACGCAGCCAAGATCGTCAACGATGCAGCAGTGGCTGCCGTTGGCTCTGAGCAGGCCGCAGGCCGCATGCTCGATCTGGCCAGCCGCATGGAGTCGGCTGGCGGCGGTAGGGGCGCAGGGACATCGTTCTCTGAGAAGGTGAAAAACCTCACCGGCAACCAGGACGGCTTCACGCAACTGCGCAACGAGTACACCCGGCTGCGCAACACGCAGGCCATCAAGTCGTTGCCACCAGGCGTGGCCACAGACAAGGACATCGAGCTGGCGCTCAAAGGCTTGCCCCCAGAGACGGCTGATGCAGCCGTGCTCGCATCATTCCTGCGCGGCATGGCCAAGATGGCACAGTACGAGGCGGTGGCCGAAAGCGCCAAGTCTGAGTGGGTGAACTCAAACGGCACCCTGGGCCGTGCCAACAAAGACATCGACATCGGCGGCATTCAAGTGCCCAAAGGCACCACCTACGTGGACTTTGCACGCCAGTTCATGGACCAGCGTGCGCAGGACTTGGCAGCAGCTCAAGCTGGCCGTGCGGTGTCTGGCCGTGGCTACATGCGCTTTGCCAACCCTGAAACAGGCGCTGTGCCTGGTGCAGAACCTGCTCAAAATCTATCGCCACTGCCCACGACGCCAGTGAACCCACCGCCATTCGGAGGCGGTGTCACTGTGCCCACTCCGTTTACAGGCGCACCATAAGATGGCAACGCAACAAACCCCCACCAGCTACAAAGACCCGTTTTGGTCTGACCTGGCCGCTGGCACCGAGCAAAAGCTCGGGCTGCCGCAGGGCTTGCTGGTCTCGGTGCTCACACGAGGCGAGCGCAGCAATGCCGACCAGGTGTCTGAGGCAGGCGCTAAAACCCCGTTCCAGATCATCCCGGCCACCCGCCAGGCGGTACTCAAGAAGTACGGCGTGGACGCCTACCTCAGCCCAGAGAACTCAGCCGAGGCCGCTGGCCTGCTGCTCAAGGAGTCGCTGGACCGCAACAAGGGCGACATCAAGCTGGCGGCTGCTGAATACCACGGCGGCACCAACCCGGCCAACTGGGGACCACGCACCAGGGCTTACATCGACCGCGTCTCGCAAGGCGTGCGTGACCTCAGCCCACAGCGTGCCCCTGCGCAGGTACCAACTATTGCGGAGGGCGGCACGACCAGCACCTTTCAGCGTGCTCTTGGTGCCAGTAGCATGGCTGCTGTACCGCCGGATGCGATTGCGAGGGTCTACCAAGCCTACAGCTCCGGACAAATGACGCCTGAAGAGTCGGCAGAGTTTGAGGCCGACGTTCGCGGCGGCACCCTCATGCTGCCCCGTGGCGCGGCCTTGCGTGGCGAGCAGCCCCAAGGTGCCAGACCAACCACGCCAGAGCTGCCTGCGGCTGTGCTGCAGGCCTACAGCACCGGACGCATGACACGCGAGGAGATGATGGAGCTGGAGCGCGACGTCTCTAGCGGCATGGCCAAGGTGCCCACTGGCTTTGCGATCCAAAAGACCGAGCCGATGGGCATCGTGGGCGGCATCCGTGAGGCCATCACTGGCACCGAGCGCGCCACGCCAACCACGCAAGCACTGCCGGACTATGCGGCCATGCCCGAGCTAAACACCTTCAGCATGGCCAGCTTCAAGTCTGCCTTGGGCACGATGATCAGCAGCCCCGAGGAGACGATCCAGATCATCAAGTCCAACTATCCCGGCGTGCAAGTCACCCAGGACGAGAAGGGCAACTTCGTGTTGCAGTCGTCCATCGACGGCCAGTTTTATGCCATCAAGCCTGGCTTCCAAGTCAGCGACATCCCACGCGCTGTTGGCGCTGTGGCTGCTTTCACGCCTGCTGGCCGTGCTGTCACCATCCCTGGCGCAATTGCTACTAGCGCAGGCACCCAGGCGGTGATCGAGGCAACCCAAGCAGGCGCTGGCGGCAGATTCGACACTGGCGAGGTGGCGCTGGCCGGAGCGCTTGGCGGCGCTGGCCAGGCGGTCACCCGCATCCCGCAGGCCGTGCGCGACGTTCGCGCTGGCCGAGTGCCACCGGCTGCTGCCCCACCGGCAGCGCCAGCAGGAGCGCCTGGTGCGGCTCCTGTGGCCCCAGTGGCACCTGTCACGCCTGCCGCACCCGCTGGTGCGCCTATGGGCACGGCAATGGCCCCAGCGGTGCCTCCTGCGGCCCCGGCAGCTCCTGCAGTGGCCATGACGGCTGAGGAGCTGACAGCCACCACCCGAAGGGCGGCAGAGGGCGGCCTTGGCGCAGGCCGAGCCACTGAGATTCTGGCCACACAGGCAGCGCCTGACCCCAAGGTGCTGGAGGCTGCGCGTCGGCTCAAGATCGAGGGTTACCTGCAGCCGGACCACCTGACCTCAAACCAAGCCTATCGCGAGCTGGCGCAGGCCGTGAAGTCAATCCCCGGCAGCCAGGCGCGTGCGGCAGAGATCGCAGGCTTAGAGCAGGTCGGCAAGCAGGCCGACGACTTGATCACCAAGATCGGTGGCCTGACGGACCTGAGCCAAATGAACAAGGCCGTGCGCACGCAGCTCGACCAGACCGTGACAAACCTGTCAAATCAGGCAGATGACGCCTACAAGGCGCTGCGCACAGCAATCCCTGCGCAAACCCGTGGCCCTGCTGACAACGTGATCAACTTCGTGCAGCAGCGTGCTGACGATCTGGATGGCGCACAGAACCTGTCTGGCTTGGAAAAGTCAGTCCGGCGTAAGCTGACACCAAAAGAGATCAAGGACGATGCTGGCAATGTGATCGGCATGCGAAACCCAACTTATGCCTTGATCGACGATGTGCGGCGCGACATTGGCGCGGCAGCGCGCCAGCAAGGACCGTTTGCAGACGCAGACACCGGTCTGGCCAAGCGCCTGTATGCCCTGATCGATGACGACCAGTTCAACCTGGCCGAGACCGTTGGCCGTGGTGAGCAGTACCGCCTGGCCAAAAGCCTGGTGCAAATGCGCAAGGGCTTCGAGGACGACATGGTGTCGCTGTTTGGAAAGCAACTCGACCAAAGCCTGGTCACCAAGCTGTCCACGGCCACCACCTCGCTGTCCAAGGGCGACGGCGAGAAGCTGGTCAACATCCTGACCGCCATCCCCAAGGACATGCGCCAGATGGTGGCAGCCTCGGCCCTGAACACTGCATTCGGCAAGGCCACTCAGACCGGCACGCTGAACTTCAACACCTATGCCAACTGGTACAAAGGCTTGCTGGAGAACAAGCAGGCCTACGCTGCGCTGATGAACAACCTGCCGCAGCCAGCCAGAAAGTCGCTGTCGGACCTGTACCGGGTCGCCGACAACGTGCGCAAGGCCAGCCGCGAGCGCATCACCACAGGCCGAATCCAAGCCGTCCAGCAGGAGCTGCAAGGCGCAGACTCATTGCTGGGCAGCGTTTTCATGGTGGCCAAGCGTGCAGCCATTGGCCTGCCCATTGAGGCAGCCACGACTGCCGTGGGCCTGCCAGGCGCTGGCATTGCCTCCGGCCTGACAGCAGCCCTGAGCAAGGGCGTCAAGCCGCAGGTGATCAAAGCAGCCGACGAGCTGATTGCCTCGCCTGAGTTTCAGCGTCTGGCCATCGATGGCGCAAACAAAACACCGAGCCAAGCTACAGTGCGAGCTGTGGCACGATCAGCCGCATTTCAGCGCTTCGCTGAGGCTGCCAAAATGCCACGCGAGATGAGTTGGCGCGAGAGGTGGCTTGTGCAATCCATGCAAGCTGGCAGACAATCTACACAGGAGAATGAATAAATGTCAGCATTATCAGTAGAACCACCATATCCAGCATTTGCTGGGACTGACGGACAACCGCTTGAGGATGGCTTTATCAACGTGGGCGTTGTCAACCTGAACCCCATCACCAACCCTATAGCGGCGTTCTTTGATGCGGCGCTGACCATTCCTGCTGCCCAGCCGATTCGCACCTCTGGTGGGTATCCTGTTTATCATGGAACGCCAACACGGTTTTATGTGGGCAGTGATTACAGCATCCAGGTCAAAGACAAAAATGGCAGCGTGGTCTACACATCGCTGAACGGCAACGCTGGCGCTAGTGGCTCGGCAGTTCAAAACGCTACAGGCACTGGAACGCAGACCATCTTTAATGTCTCATCTACACCTACAGCGATTTACATCAACGGTGTGTATCAGAATCAGAACACGTACACGCTGACACCCAACACGGTCACTTTTAGCCAAGCGCCACCGTTCACATCTATCATTGAATTTGTTTCAGGTTAAGGACTCGCCATGTTAAAAGCAACATCAAGCATCGTCAACGTCAGCCAGATCACAGGCGTCTTGCCCGTGGTCAATGGCGGCACGGGCGTGACCACCAGCACAGGCACAGGCAACACGGTGCTTTCTGCCGCGCCTACGCTGTCGGGCAACGTCACGCTGTCCACAGGCAACTTGATTGTTGCCAGCGGTCAAGGCATCGACTTTTCAGCCACACCAGGTACAGGAACAAGCGAGTTGTTGGCTGACTATGAAGAAGGTACTTGGACACCAACACGAACTGGTTTTGTTGAAGTGCTTGGTGCTGGTTCAATTACAAGTTCTGGCCGGTACACCAAAGTTGGAAATACTGTAACAGTTCAAGCGCAAATTGTTTGTGCTGGTGGAGCAACAATTGCGGCAACTTCAGGCATTGGCTCTTACCTTAGCGGCTTGCCCTTTGTTCCAACATCATTGGGCGCTGGAGAATGGGTAAATGGGTCTTCTGTTGCAGATCAAGGAAGTATGCTCGTTCATACAAATACTGATATGTATTTGACAAAAGGATGGGTTGCTTCTTCAAGTGCATTCTATTTTTCTGCAACGTATTTGGCGTCTTAAGGAATTTTTATGTCATTGACAAAAGTTACATACTCCATGATTGATGGAGTTGGCGTCAACGCTAAAGATTTTGGTGCTGTTGGAGATGGCGTAACATCCGATACAGCGGCAATTCAAGCGTTGTTTGATGCAGCAATATCAAGCGGAGCTAAGGAGATATTTTTCCCATCGGGTACTTATTTAATATCTTGCAATCGAACAGATTTAGACTACACCTGCGCCATCATTATTGATGGGCTAAAAAACTGTGTTGTTCGTGGAACAAAAAACACAAAATTTACAAAAAACACCAGCGGAACTGGACCAGCCGAGTATGGTTTTTTCCGGGTGCAGCAATGTGAAGACGTTACGTTTACAAATTTTGAAATGGACAGCACCGGCATTGCTTTTAGCAACAATGCAAACCGTTCTCGTGGATTCTTATTGGCAACTATTGATGTAAACAATAAAGCAATTAATTTGCTGCCAAATAAAAACCTTGAGTTCTCCTACATTTATGCACATGACCAAGTTGCTTTTGTTAGTTACGCCCTTAGAGACGAAACGATTTTTCCTGGGCCTCCAGCTGGCGAAGGTCTTTATATTCATGACTGCCGCACATACAACATCAGGTCAGATCACCCAATTGGAATTGGGTATTACAAAAACGTAGTTATCCAAAATAATAGATTTATCAATCCGCTGGCGCTATCTACAGACATTGACAATATGGCTGTTGACATGAGTGCAGCAGTAAATACTGGATTGGTTCAAAACAATTACGTCTACGGATTTCCATTTGGAATGAAAAGCGAATCTCGTTCTCCTTCTGGTTATTTTGGTGCAGAAAATCGTTCGTCACAACGTATTTTGTTTGATAATAATTACCTTGAGCAGATTGGAAATCCAGCGGTAATTCTTATTCCTGGACCAGGTGGTGGAGATACATTTGGTATTAAGCTGAACAGCAAGGGTTCAGCGGCAACAAACAATACAATCATTGCACGAGATATTTCAATTACAACTGGCGGTCTTGGCATTGGTGTTGCGGCCCTGAACAGTTCAAACACCGAAGCAACTGCTTTGGTTGATGGAAATTACATCGTAAGTTCTGTGTATGGGGTTTTGCACACTGATGCAGCTGGCGCAACAAGGCAATTTACAACCACCATACGCAATAATCGAATTGTTGATTCCAAACTACATGGCATAAATGCAGGCGCAAACTGCACGATTGAAAATAATAGAATCTACCGGACTATCAGTGAAGCTATACAAATTCAATCGCCAGATCAAACTTATGTAAGAAACAATTTTGCATTCAATTGTGCGTCTACCAACAACCCAACAATTGCAGACACAGTTGTATTTTCTCAAGTAGGAACTGGCGCTCAAGGATACTTGGAGTTTACTGGCAACATCATAGAAGACACCCGTGGCGCATCTGCCGCTAAGTATGGATATTTCTTTAATGCCTATGGAATGCCTTCTGCGAATCAAATTGTATTTACTCCTGGTGTTACATCTGGGCTATTTACTGCAATAGCCTATGATAAATACTTTAGCGCTGTAGGTACAAGCCTTCAATTACCAGGAACATTAGTTCCAGCCGCAAGAACTATCGTAGTAACTAACAACCCATCACTTGCCGCGCCTTGGAATACTATGCCTTGGAACGCTGGGGATACGGCTGTTTTTTCTGTCCCTACTGTTGGGCTACCAAAAGGATATGTTTGTACTGTTGGTGGAACTCCGGGTACATGGGTATCTCAAGGTAATTTGTAAATTTTTAAAGGATAAATCATGGCACTTCAAAAAACTTTTGATACCCCCCAAGGCTTTGTGGCTTCGAATGCGTATGTTCGAGTTGAGGGCATTAGGATTACAAACAAAACATCAATGACTTTTCAGGTTAGATTTTATAAAGATTCAAATACTGAAGTGCCATTTTCGGATAAAGAATATGGTTGTGCGTATGATTTAAATGGCGCAAATGCTATGCGCCAAGCCTACGAACACCTTAAAACGCTAGAAGAATTTGCTGGCGCACAGGATTGTTAAGCCGTACCAGTTCGGACAACTGGAAACCTTAATGCCTGACTAGATGGTCAGGTTGGAAACAAGGAAATATCATGTTGGAAAAAGTTATCTCGGTTGATTTGATTGAAGTTGTTGAAAACGGCTCAATCCAAGTTCGCACCAAGACCGCAATCATGGAAGATGGTAAACAGATCAGTGGCACCTTCCACCGCCATGTCGTTGCCCCCGGCGATGACTATTCTGGCGAGGATGCACGTGTGCAAGCTATCTGTGCTGCCACTCACACTGCTGGCGTGATTGCCGCCTACAAAGCAGCCATCGCTGCGCAAGGAGTCTGACATGGCACAGAACAGTCAAATCGCATTTGCCCCACTTGGCAATACCGTTGTCATCCCTGCTGCGGCTGTTGCTCCTACAGGCGTCCAGGCGCTCGTTGACGCACGCTTTGATGCTCAGAGCACCGGCCAGTACCGCATCATCAACAGCAGCGCCAACACGGTGTTCCTGGGCGTTGGCCCCACGGCAGCGATTGCCACGGCCAACGCTGTGGCCCCGGTCGCTGGCACGCCATCCGCAGCCATCGTGCTGGTGCCTGGTGCTGTCGAGGTCTTGCGCTTTGGGCGCGAGGTGTTCTTCTCGGGTCTGGCCTCTGCTGCCTCCACGGTTTACATCGTCCAGGGCGAGGGCATGTAATGAATCAGGTCGATGCAACCGATGCACGACTTCAAACGCACGAGGAAATCTGTGCACTGAGGTACGAGGCCATCCAAAAGTCGTTTGAGTCAGGCAGCAAGCGCATGAGCCGCATCGAGTACATCCTCTATGCGATCATTGCCGTGACGCTGCTCGGCCCAGGCTTTGCTGCGGAGATGTTGAAAAAGATGCTGGGGGTTTAATGATTGACCTCACCAAGGCCATCGGAGCGGTTGCCGCCAGTGTTGCCGCACTGGGCGGCAGTTACACGCTGGCTGACAAGTTCGGTTGGTTTGACAGGGCCATTCTTGAGTGGTCACCAGAGCATTTCAAGATCGTGGCCGAGGCCGGAAAGCCGATCAACGTCACCGTTGCGCGGATTAAAAAGCGCGACGACTGTTCTGTCGAGAGCTTCACACCAAGCATCAGAGACGCAGCAGGCATGGTGCATGAGGCAACCACCACGGCAAGCAAGTTCAGCGGCCCAGCAGGGCCAGAGATTGACACCTTCACGTACCAGCTCACGATGGTGAGGAAAGAAAAGATTGCGCCTGGGGCAGCCACCCTGCTGGCGACGATCAAGTACAAATGCCCCGAGGGTGAGCGAGTGGTGCAGTATCCCCGCCACCCCAACCTAAGTTTTGACCTGAAAGGGTAATCATGGACTGGCTCAAACAGATCGCACCCACCATCGCCACTGCGATGGGTGGCCCGTTGGCAGGCATGGCGGTCTCTGCCATCTCCAAAGCCATTGGCGTGGACGAGGCCAAGGTGGGTGATCTGATCGCCAACAACAAGCTGACCGCCGACCAAATTGCCCAGGTCAAGCTGGCCGAGATTGAGCTGCAAAAACAGGCGCAGGAGCTGGGCCTGAACTTCGAAAAGCTGGAAGTTGAAGACCGCAAGAGCGCCAGAGATATGCAGGCAGCCACTCGCTCGATGATGCCCCCCATCCTGGCTGGTGCAGTCACCATCGGATTCTTTGGCATCATGGTGATGATGTTCTTCAACCAGATCGACAGCAGCAACCCGGCCATCTTGATGATGTTGGGCAGCTTGGGCACGGCGTGGACTGGCATCATTGCTTATTATTTTGGCAGCTCTGCTGGCTCCCAGGCCAAAACTGATCTTCTTTCCAAGACGACAAAATGAACCTCACACCCCATTTTTCCCTTGAAGAGCTGACAGCCTCAGAGACAGCAGAGCGCAACGGCTGGGACAACAGCCCCAACGACACCGAGCTGGCCAACCTGACGCGCCTGGCTGACTTTCTGGAGCAGGTAAAAGTGGTGCTGGGCGGCAAGCCCATCATGATCTCGTCTGGCCTGCGCACAAAGCTGGTCAATGATGCAGTGGGCAGCAAAGACACCAGTCAGCATCGGCTCGGCTGCGCTGCCGACTTTAAGGTGCCAGGCATGACCCCTGACGAAGTGGTGCGCAAGATCGTGGCCAGCGGCATTGGCTACGACCAAGTAATTCGTGAGTTTGATCGTTGGACGCACATCAGCGTGCCCAACAGCGTCGATGTCAGCCCCCGCAAGCAGGCGCTAATCATCGACAAGGCTGGCACCAGGCCGTTTGCCTAAGACGGCTGGCGCTCGCCTGTCTCGAAGGCTTCCCGGCCATCCATCGAGTGATGCAGCCACACGCCATCGTCCAGTGTTGGCTTGCAAAAGCAACTGCCGTTGGCCTCGTGCTCGCGCAGATCGTTCAGTGGCACAATGTGCCAGCCTGCGCAGTTGCAGTCCCGGCCTTGGCGACAGTTCTGATTGCAGGTCATCTGCACATCCCCTCACCGTTGTAGGCTGGCCAACCTGACTGGCCTTTGGTCTGCTTCCACAGCTTGACCATGTCGCAGTATTCGGCCTGCTGGCGCTCGGCCTCCTCAAAGTCGGACTGGCCGACGATGCCCATTGCAACGATCAGGCCGATGACGGCCAGGATGACTTGGTAGCGTTTGATCATGGTGGCCTCCTCAGACTTTAAACTCATTGGCCTTCAAGAAGGCGATCTCTTCAGGCGTGGCCATGCAGGCAGCCATCATGTGCTTTTGCAGATAAGTCTGCAGCTTGGCCCTGTTGGAAGGCGTCGGGCACTTGCGGTAGGTTTCGATCAGTTTGCTCACGGTTAGCTCCTTGCTGGTTGGTTGCGATGACTGCATCTTACCACGATTTCCCACGATTCATGCAACTAAGGACAAACCCTAATCTTTTGGTTCTTTTGCAACAATGATTTTGACCACCGTTTCGAGCGTCGTGAAGCGGTGCATGTTGGCGCATTCATAGCGTCGGTACTTGGCATTGTCTGGACGCTGGCGAGTCTCCTTCACCAGCGTCCAGGTGCCGCAGACAGGGCACTTCATCAGTACCCTCTCCAGATGCGCACGTCCAGCAGCCACAGCGACAAAAAGAACTCGCCATTGGCAAAGCCAACAGCGAACACTGGCCACTTGTGCATCAGGGTCTCAATGCTGATCTTGATCTGCTTTTTCATGCAGCCACTTTCTTGCCCTCGTCGGCCAGCCCCTGCTTGATGTAGTGCAGCACCTGGGCAGCCAGGGTGCGCGTGTCGGCCTCGGCTTGGCGGCGCAGCGCCAACTCCACGTCCGGTGGGATGCGGATCGTCATCCAGCGGTCCTTGGTCTTGTCGGTGGCCATCAGTCGGTGCCTCCGGCGTTGGTGATCGCGTCCTCAAACATATCGGCAGTGGCACCAGCACCGGCCAGCTCGATGGGGATGCCATTGGTCAGCAGGCTGACCAAGTCCTCCTGGCCAGCCACCTCGATGTCGAAGCGGGTCTAGGCGGCGTGCCGGATGGCTTGCGCCTGGTTGCTTGCGCGAATCAGGCGGTGGCGGCTGGTCTCGATGTCAGTGACAACGTAAATGCGAGTGCTCATGGTGTGTTCTTTCGTTGATTAAAAAAGGCGCTGATTTGCCCCTTGGCAGCTTCCGCACCTTTTCCCACTATACAACAGAATCCCACACTTTCCAGATATAAAATCCAGTCTTTTTGCTCGGCGCTCAGGCTGCCGCCTTTGATGCGCTTCATCTCCACCCACAGCCCCCAGGCAGGCACAAACAGGTCAGGCACGCCACTGCTCACGCCTTCGGCCTTTAAGCGGCCAGCAGTGGCCGGACTGCGTGCGCCACCGTTGGGGATGGCAAAGATGCGCACGCCTGGCCAAGTCTGGCGAAACCAGCGCACCAGCTCGCGCTGCTCCTCATGCTCGGTCGGGATGCGGTCTAAAACGGACATTCGCGCTCCCATTTGTCGCAGCCATCCACCGTGGCAGCAAAGTCCTCGGGCGGCGTCATGAAGAACTCCACGCACAGGCCATCGACCCCGTAGTGCTCGCAGGTGTGGCAGCACTTGGGTGGCCCAGCTTTGTCCCACTCACGCCACTGAATCAAAAACTCCGGCTCGCTCGGTCTGGTGGTCATGGTTGGCCTCCTGTTGCTTTTGCGATGGCGGCGCGGGCGTCAATCATCTGCTGCGCGTGTTCAATCATCCCCTCGTCGTCTTGATCGACCAGGGACTTCACGATTGCTTGCAGCGCAGCCAGCAACTCGGGCGCAGCAGCAGCCAGCTTCCAGTCTTGCTCTGTGACTGGGCCGTTCAAGTCCCAGTCACTGCAGCCCACATAGACGGCCTTCCACGGCCCTGGTGTGTGGTTGTTCATGATTCACTCCTTACTGCATTCATATCCACGCTGACATACCAGTCGCGCAGTGCCTGTGCATCTGCCAGCGCGTTGTGTGGGTTTTTGGAAACTGTGTCGACGCGCAGAATCTGCATCGTCAATGGCGGCGTGTCCAGCCGTGTGCCTGGACCAATGATCAGCACTTTGCAGAACCACATGATGTCCTCTGGCCAGTCGGCAATGATGTGCACAGAGTCGAACTCAAATTGCATCAAGTATTTCGCCAGTTCCAGTTGAAAGATCACCAAAGGGATTGGGTCTTTGTTGAGCTTTGGCATGACGTTTTCAGCAACCCACGGATTTGGGTTCTCACATCCAAGCACCTCATAAAAAATGCGGCCATCTTCGGCAACCAGCGCCAGAGAAATCAACTCGCCACCGTAGCTGTTCCATTCCCCATCAATAAAAACTCTCATGTCTTTCTCCTCTGTTCATGCTTCCACCAAAACCAGGGCATCACCCTGTCGTCCAATTCCCACATCGGCACGCCAGTCAGTTCTGACTGGTGCTTGCGAAACCTGCGCATCGCCTTCATCAGAATCTGGCGCACACGCTCCTGCGTGCGGCCCATCACCTCGCCTGCCTCGCGCAGCGTGCAGTTGTCCAACACGCACAAGATGACCACCTTCTCCTCCTGCTCGGTCAACGGCGTGATGGCCACCAGGCGACGCGCAAAGTCCTGCCTGATCCACAGATCAGGATCGGTCTGCGTCGGCCACCAGAAGTCAATCGGCTCGCACGGCTCTGGCTCGATGTGCCGGCTGTACCAGATGGCCTTGACCTCGCTAGACAGGCTGGCCACACCCAGCTTGCCATAGTGCGGCAGGGCGCGGCCTCTCATGCCCATCTCCTTTTCATCACTCTAAAAAATTTGCCATCGCGCTTGAACTCGATGCTGGCCGGTGGTTGCGTTTGATTCATGTTGGCCACCATCTCCTCCAGCGACTGGACGTTCAGGCCACCAGGTACGATCTGGCTGCGCTCGGCCATGTTGACCAGCTTTTGCATGGCCATCTGCCCTGCATACCCCTCGTGCAAGATCGGCAGGTATTCGGTGATGGCCGGATCGCTCAGGCCACCGTAGTAGGTCACGGCGATCATCTCCTTGCCACTGGCCTTGCTGACGTGCTTGCGCCAGGACCAGGCTGTCACGTCCAGATCACTGCCCTCCAGCCCCATGATGTCGTCGTTGCGCAGCTCCAGCTTCTTGCGCTCAGGCTCGGGAAATAGATTGCCACAAGCAGGGCAGGCAGACACCGAGATGGCGCACAGCTCCCCGCAGTTGTCGCAGACCTTGACCGGTGCCTCACCGTTGCCCTCTCCGGCCTTCTTGGGCGGCTGCACAGCGGTGATCGGCCCGTGGGTGGCCACCACCCCGGCGAAGTCCAGCACCAGGCAATGATCGATGTGCGACTTCACCCGCACGCCCCGGCCTGCCATCTGCACGTACAGGCTCGCGCTCATGGTCGGGCGCAGCATGGCGATCAGATCAATGTCCGGGTAATCGAAGCCGGTGGTCAGCACGTTGGCGTTGGTAAGAGCCTGCAGCCGTCCGGCCTTGAAGTCGGCCAGCATGCGCTCGCGCTCCTTTTTTGACGTCTCGCCGGTCACGCACTCGGCAGCCACCCCATGCTGGCGCAAGACAACGGCGATGTGCTCGGCGTGCTTGACACCTGTGCAAAACACCAGCCACGCCTTGCGCTCGCCTGCCAGCTCGACGATCTCGCGCACCACGCGCTCGTTGTTGTCCTTGGTGTCCACAGCGGCCTGCAGCTCGGACTCGATGAACTCCCCGCCACGCTTGTGCACGCCAGTGGTGTCCAGCTTGGCCTTGGTGACCTTGCTGCGCAGCGTGGCCAGATAATTCTTGAAGATCAGCTCCTCGATGGTCACCGGCTCGATCAAGGCATCGAACAGCGCAGGCTTGTCGGTGATCAAGCCATGCCCCAGACGGTAGGGTGTGGCGGTGAGGCCAATCACCCGCAGGCTCGGATTGATGGCCTTCAGCTCGCCAAGCAGCTTGCGGTATCCACCCTCGTCCTTGTGATTGACCAGGTGGCACTCGTCAATGATCACCAGGTCGATGTGGCCCAACTCCTTTGCCTTGCTGCGCACCGATTGGATGCCGGCAAAGGTGATCGGCTCACCGAGCTGCTTCTTGCCGATGCTGGCGCTGTAGATGCCCATCGGCGCGCCTGGCCAGTGCAGGCGCATCTTCTCGGCGTTCTGTTCGATCAGCTCCTTGACATGCGTGAGCATGAGCACCCGAGTCTCTGGCCAGTTCTGCAGGGCATCCTTGCACAGCGCGGCCACGATGTGGCTCTTGCCGGAGCCGGTGGGAAGCACCAGGCATGGGTTGCCGTGATGGCCGGCCTCGAACCAGGCATAGAGCTGGTCGATGGTGCGCTGTTGGTAGTCACGCAGCATCTGGTTTTTCTCCAATGCCGTGTGCGGCTTCGATGGCTCGGGCAACTTCTGTAAAAGACAGCATTGCCGCACCAAGCGGTACACAAGCCCTTTCAATCTCCTCATTCGTCAGCGGCTTGCGCTGTGGTGGTGTGATGGATAACCAATGCGTATCCGCTGACACTTTGTAGTCTTCACACTGCATCACAAGCGTAACGGTATTTTTTGAAAAATCAGCGCTATCAATGAGACAAGGCCACGCCACAGGCTTCTGCTCTGGCTGCGCCAGCCTCTCGCGCAGGGCGGTGATAAGGTCGCGCCACTGGTTGCTTGTCAGCCCTTCCTCCAGTGCCATCAGCGCCTGCTGCATCAGTTCTTTGTCGGTGTTCATCCCACAATCCTCCCACCGAAATCCTTGCGCATCTCGGCAATAAAATCATCACCGCTGGCGCAGGCAGCGGCATTGGCCAGCAACTCCTTGGAGCCGAACACACCTTCTTGCTCAGGGTCTCCATTGGCCAGATTCACACCATCGATCTCGTACACAGCGGTGAACTCGTCCGGCCCATCCTTGCGCTGCCACGGCACCAGATCAGGATGCAGGACATGGCCCTCGCAGCCGGTGTGCTGGGCCTCCAAAGGCACCACAGCATCCCAACGCACACAGTGCCACTCGCTGGCCTTGGTGGCCGTGCTGTGCGCGCAGGTGCGGCAGTTCACGTGCTTGGTGGTCTTGCTCTCGTGGCAGAACTCGTGCGCGTCGCAGAACTTGCACTGGTACCAGCTCGGGTCTGTGCTGATCGGTGGCGGCATGTGATCGTCCAGCGCCAGCCGGTGGCCACGCTCGATGGCCTTCATGGCCACAGTCTTGTCATAGGCCACGCGCTCGGTGTAGATGCGGTCGTCGTCCTTGCAGACAGCCAAGTACAAGGCGCGGTCGATCTCGGTGCCGTGCATGTAGAGCTGCATCTGCACAAAATGCTCGGGCTTGGACTTCTCGACCCCGGCCTTCACCAGGTCGTCAAAGGACTTCTTGCTGTGCGTCTTGAACTCGGCGATGTGGCGCTTCTTGGGTGCCTCCGGCACGCCAGACTCGATGGTGGCGTCCAGGCTGCCGGACACGTGGCAGCCAAGATCGACTCGGGTCTGCTTGCCCGAGGTGCCGCGAATGTCCATGCCGATGGCTCTGAGGTCGGCCACGATCGTGGCCTCCTCCATCTGGCCCCTGCGAAACAAACGCAAGATGCGTCCTGGGAACTTGGGCTGCACAGCCCAGCGAAACGACAGCCACAGCCATCGGTCGCAAGGGTGGCCAAGTTGGCTGCAGCCCATGTGCCCCCTGGGCTGCTCAGCCTTTGCCTCGTGCGCCTTGTCAATCAAGGCCTGAATGGTATGCTCTGATTCGGGAATCTTCACTGGGTTCTCCTTCATATAGTTGCCATTTGCCCCAACCTCCGCAAGAGGCTGGGGCTTTTCTTTGGGTGGGGCCTACTCGCTGCGTCTGGTAACTGGACTTGCACCTGTGACCTGTCGGCTGACCCGACTCTTCCAGCATCCGCTTTCGGCCCCGAAACTTACTTCTTGACCCAAGGCGGCGAAGCCTTAGCAGGCTTGGCCGGTGCGGCCTCAGCAGTCTGGGCGGCTGCCGCAGGCGCTGCAGACAATGCGCCTTTGAAGGCAGGCGCAGCGCCACCGCTGATGGCACGATAAGCCTTGACCTCGTTGCTGGCCTCGTAAGTCTTGCCAGTTTTCTCATCCAGGCGCGAGGCACGGATGGACAGCTTGATGTTGAGGCTGCCACCAACGAGCTGGTCGGTGTCGGTGACCTTGGCCAAGCCGATGGCGCGCATGATGTCGCCAAGCTGCTGGCGGCCAATCTCCTCAGCCTTGGCGCTCGCGTTCTTGATGTTGAGGTTTGAGAACACCACACGGCCCTGGTGCGTTGGACCGGTGATGTCCAGACGCATCTTGATGTACTGGCCAGTGCCGTCAGCGGTGGGTTTCAGCTCGGCCTGCGTGATGGTGGCGTTGTAAGCACCTTCAGGAACCGGTGAGCTGATGTTGCTGCTCTGGGGCAGGTCGTTTGCGTCGAATGTTTGTCCAAGAAAAGCCATGAGTTACTCCTTGATGGTGATTTTGAAAGATGGGCGGCCAGGCTTGGCCGTGATAGCACCGGCCAGCGGCTTGGTGATTGACTCGTCTGCAGCCTTCCACAGCGCCATGCTGATCTCAGGCTTCCAGCGAAACAAGCGGCTCAGGTGCTCGGTCAGGCCGTGCTCAGCGGCCAGCTCCTGCAGCTTGTCGCTGTCCACCTTGCGGTCGATGCGGCCAGCAATCTTGACCACAAAGCCTTGCGGCTCGGCAGTCTCGGTGGTCGCCAACGACTCGGGCAGCGCCAGCATCTTGACGATCTGATCCTCGATCTTGCGGCGCTCGGCGACCGACTTCTCCTCGTCGGTCTTGTGGCGCAGCCAGTCGGCGCTGAGTGTTTTAAGGTCGCTCATGCTCGTGCTCCAATCTTTGCAATGGCTGCGCCGAGGTCAGGCGCTTCCCACATGTCCAGCTTCCCGCTGCGGTCCTTGGCAAGCCACAGGCCGTCGCTGTCGCACATCAGGGCGCGCTGGGTGCCACCTTCGCTGTCCTTCTCGACACGCAGCGCCAGCACCTCGTCGAAAAAGTATGGCAGCGCCTGGCCGGTCTTGTTGCCAGGCATCGAGGGCGCATACAGCACCCGGCCCATCTCGTCCTGCGTCTTCTCCAGCTTGGCGCTCATGTAGACATGGCGGCCAGGCAGATCGCGGAAGGCACGAATGATGTCGGCCATCTGCTCCTGCATCGCACCGTAGGCTGCGCGTGGGTCTTTGTTGACCTTCTTCTCGTGGTTGAGGCAGACCTCAGCGATCTCGCTGATCGAGTCCAAAGCCACCGACTGGTAAGCCTTGGCATCGTCCGAGCTGGTCAGCCATTCGTAAGCCTCCCGCAGCTCAGTCATCGAGGTGATCTCAATGAATGGCAAGTCTGCGTCCTGAATGGACAGCAGGCCACCCTCTGCCGACAGCACAATGGGGCTGGGTAGGGTTTTGATCAGGCTGGTCTTGCCAGCACCGGCCTGGCCATAGACCAGGACTTTGACACCGTTGGCAGCCAGGCTGCCGGTGGACTTCACGTTGATTGCCATGAGTGGCTCTCCTTTTTGGGTTGCTGCGCTTTCGGACCATCCAGTTGCGCAGTGCTTGCATCATAAACCGAAAATAGGGTATAGTGCAAGCACTCCCGCAAATATATTTTCAGAGGTGCAACTTATGATGACTGTTGAGCAAATCAAAAAACGGCTAGAAGATGCCAATCTCAAGAGGGTGGCCGAGAACGCAGGCGTGCACCCGGCCACGGTTTACCGCTTCATGCAGGAGGAGTCCAAGCCCTTGTATGAGACGGTCAAGGCGCTGTCGGACTACCTGACAAGGCAGGAGGCCACAATCAATGGCTGACCTCTCAAACGTCCTCGGCGGTCCTTGGTCGCCACCACCAGAAAAAAGAGTTGCACCGCCTGAAGAGCAGCTCATTGATGCCATTCAGTCCGCAGGGCTGGAGCCACCAGATCACATCGAGATGGACGGCAAGCTGCACCGGTTCAGGTCCGGCACCAAGGGCAGCGCCAAGGCAGGCGACAAGTCTGGCTGGTACGTGGTGTTCGGTGATGGCGTGCCTGCCGGTCGGTTTGGGTGCTGGCGCATGGGGTTTGAATCCCCGTGGCGTGCAGATGTGGGGCGCAAGCTCTCACCCACCGAAGAGATGGCCAACGCCAGGCGCATGGCAGAGGCCAAAGCGATGCGCGATGCGGCCATCGAAAAGCAGCACGAAGTGGCCGTCAACACCGTGGCCACGATCTGGAGCCAAGCACAGGCAGCCAGCCCCGATCACCCCTACCTCAAGCGCAAAGGCATCCAGCCACACGGCGCACGCATCACTGGCGATGGTCGGCTGATCGTCCCGCTGTTTGACCAAGATGGCAAACTGTGCACCCTGCAGTACATCGACAACGAAAGCGGAAAGCTTTATCACCCAGGAGGCGAGGCAGGTGGCAAATTTTGGATGGTCGGCACAATGGACGAACCCGGCACGCTCTACGTGGCCGAGGGCTTCGCAACCGCAGCCACCATCCACGAGATCACCGGCAGGCCTTGCGCAGTGGCCTACAGCGCCAGCAGTCTGGTGCCGGTGACCGGCAGCCTGCGCGAAATGAACGGCCCTGGCCAAGACATCGTGATCGTCGCAGACCATGACAAGCACGGCGTGGGCCAAAAATATGCCGACCAGGCAAGCGCCAAGTTCGGTGCCAGGGTGATCATCCCACCCATCGAGGGCATGGACGCCAATGACTACGCCCAGGCAGGGCACGACCTCTCAGGCCTGCTGGTCCAGCAAACCGGCACAGCCGTGATGGACAAGCTGCAGGTGGTGTTCGGTGACCAGCTCGGCAACGACTACGAGGCACCGGACGAGCTGGTCGAAGGCCTTATGACCATTGGCAGTTCGGTGGTGGTGTACGGCGACAGCAACTCAGGCAAAACATTCTGGGCACTCTCAGTGGCCACGGCCATCGCCACCGGCTCGGACTGCTACGGACGCAAGACCGACCCCGGCCTGGTGGTGTATCTGGCCAGCGAAGCCCCGGCCAGCATCCGGTCTCGCATGCAGGCCATCAAGAAGTTTCACGGCTGCAGCCTGGAGAACTTGGCGATGGTGCCGGTCCCGATGAACTTTTACTCAGGTGCCCAAGACGCACACGACGTGATCGAGATGGTCAGGGCCATCGAGAAGATCAAGGGCAAGCCGGTGCGCCTGATCATCGGCGACACGCTGGCCAGGATGAGCGCAGGAGCCAACGAAAACAGCGGCGAGGACATGGGTCCAGTCATGGCCCGATTCGACCAGGTGGCCACCGCCACGGGCGCGGCCATGATGATCATCCACCACAATGGCAAAGACGCTGCCCGAGGCGCTCGGGGCTGGTCCGGCATCCGTGCCCACATCGACACCGAGATCGAGGTCACAGAAAAAGAAGGCACCCGGTCGGTCTCCGTCACCAAGCAGCGAGAACTGCCCAGCAAAGGTGAGACGATTTACTTCCGGCTTGAGGTCGTCGAGATGGGCACATCCAAGTTCGGCGGCGCAGCCACCACCTGCGTGGCCATCCCAGATGATGATGCAAATGCCACAAAACCCCACAAAAAACCTACAAAGCACGACGAGAACGTGCGCACAGTTGAGCGCGCCTGGTGGGCATCAGGTGCTGAAGAGCGTGAGGGTTTCCCCTATGTCAGCAGGTCGGCGCTGCGTGAGCTGCTGGTCAAAGATGGCGCGACCGAGCGTACCGCCAAGAACAAAACCGAGGCATCCAGACCGGATGGAATCATCTCGCAAATGCTCAACGCAGGCGCTTTGCAATCGACTGAACACGGCTGGATTTTCATCAACAAGGCCCAGGCAAGTGCCATGCTGATGCAAAAAAATGGGGGACAAAATCGCCCCTAAACGCCCCTGAGTGCCCCTAGGGGTTTTTAGGGGTTAGGGGAAAAAGCCCGTTAAATCGCCCCTCCCCGCCCCTAAAACGTATACGTTAGGGGCGGTAGGGGCAACGGGATGCGGAAAATCAGGGATAAAGTTATCCACAGAAAAGTGAGCAGGTACTAACATGAAGCAACATCGGGAGACCCCAGACTTTAAGACCTGGCAGCTCGACACCCTGGCCAAGTTTGCAACCGAGTGCTACCTCCGGCTGCAGGACGAGCAGGCCGCAAACGAGCAGCTTAGGCTCGATCTCAAAGATGCTATGAAACTGGCGCGAATTGAAAACATGAAGGACAATGCATCATGACCACAAAAACCCACAATCCCGCAGATAAAGTCGAGCGATGGAAAATTGAGAAGCTGGTGCCCTACGCCCGAAACGCACGAACTCACTCTGATGAGCAAGTCGCACAGATTGCTGCAAGCATTAAAGAGTGGGGCTGGACAACGCCAGTACTAGTAGATGAGGATGGCGGCATCATTGCAGGGCATGGGCGCACACTTGCGGCCCAGCGCTTAAAGATGAAAGAAGTGCCTGTAATGGTGGCAAAGGGCTGGAGCGATGCCAAGAAACGGGCTTATGTGCTAGCAGACAACAAATTAGCCATGAATGCTGACTGGGATAATGAAATGTTGCGGCTTGAGCTTGGCGAGATCGGTGAGCTTGGGTTCGACCTTGACCTGACTGGCTTCACAGCCGATGAGATCGCAGCTCTGACACCTGAGCAGATCGAGCCTGGCCTGACAGATGAGGATGCTGTTCCTGACGTTCCAGAGCAGCCGGTCACGGTGCTGGGCGATGTTTGGGTGCTTGGTAAGCACAGGCTCATGTGCGGTGACTCGACCAGCATCGATGCGGTTGACAAGCTGATGGATGGCCAGAAGGCTGACATGGTGTTAACTGATCCACCGTATGGCATGTTTTTAGATACTGACTTTTCAACGATCAAAGGATCGCTAAAGTCTGTTGGACGGCAGAATGGAACAAGCGGAAACAAATACGACAAGGTAATTGGAGATCACGGGGACTTTACGCCGGATTTAATCCACACGATATTTGCATGTTTTAATTATTGCGACGAGATTTTTCTTTTTGGAGCAGATTATTTTGCGGAGTTGCTGCCAGCTAAGAACGACGGAAGCTGGTTGGTATGGGACAAGCGCAAGGACACTCAGGCAGAAGCTATAGGAGCCGAGTTTGAACTGCTTTGGTCACGTCAAAAACACAAACGTCGAATGTTGCGCCACGACTGGTTTGGTTTCCTAAGTTCTGCCAACGCAACCGAGGCGAGAAACCGAGAGCATCCAACTCAGAAGCCTACATCTCTTTTGGTCGATGTGATGGAGCAGTGGGGCGATAAAGAAAACATTGTTGCTGATCTATATGGCGGCAGCGGAAGCACGCTGATCGCCTGCGAGAAAACCAACCGCCAAGCACGCCTGATGGAACTCGACCCGAAGTTCTGCGACGTCATCATCAAGCGCTGGCAGGACTTCACAGGCAAAATCGCAACACACGCAGAAACCGGCAAACCTTTCGCGGAGGTTCACAATGACATCAAAACTTGAAAAACCCACTCTAAAAAGCAAAAAGACAAAAATCGTGCCAAAGAAAGAGCGCGATCAAAATTATGGTGGTACTCGTGAGGGCGCAGGTCGACCAGCCTTCGAGCCGACCGATGCCGAGCGCAAGCAGGTCGAGGCGTTGTCCGGCTACGGTCTACCCATCGAGCAGATCGGCGCATTGGTGCGCAACGGCATCCATGTCGACACGCTGCGCGCACACTTCAGCTCCGAGCTGGTGTCCGGCAAGTCCAAGGCCAATGCACAGGTAGGGAAAACCCTATTCCAAAAGGTAATGGCAGGTGACACGACCGCGGCTATTTGGTGGAGCAAGACACAGATGCGCTGGGCCGAAACCCAAAAGCATGAGCTGACAGGCGCTGATGGTGTGCCGCTCGAGTTCGCCAAGATTGAACGTGTGATTGTCAAGAATGGGTAAGACCCTGCAAATTGCGACGCCAGAATGGGCGCTGCCCTTGCTGGAGCCAGCCCGATACAAAGGCGCTTGGGGTGGCCGTGGTTCTGGCAAGTCGCATATGTTCGCCGAGCTGATGATCGAGGCGCACATCATGAACCAGAAGCGGCGCAGCGTCTGCGTGCGCGAGATCCAGAAGTCCCTGAACCAATCCGTCAAGCGGCTACTGGAGACCAAGATCGAGGCCATGAACGCTGGGGCTTACTTTGAAGTTCAGGATGCGGTCATAAAGTCCAAAAAGGGCGATGGTGCGATTATTTTCCAAGGTATGCAGAACCATACTGCCGACTCAATAAAATCGCTAGAGGGTTACGATTGTGCGTGGGTGGAGGAAGCACAAAGCCTAAGTCAAACCAGCCTTGATCTACTCAGGCCAACAATTCGCAAGCCAAACAGCGAATTGTGGTTTACATGGAATCCTCGCCAGCAGTCCGACCCAGTGGATTTTCTGTTGCGTGGGCCAGAGCCGCCAGCAAGCGCAACAGTCATCAAGGTGAACTTTGGGGAAAACCCGTGGTTTCCGCAAGTCTTAAAAGACGAGATGGAATACGACAAACGGCGTGACCCTGACAAATATCAGCACGTTTGGATGGGTCAATACCTGCGGAACAGCAGCAGCAGGGTGTTCAGGAACTGGAAAATTGATGACTTTGAAGCCCCAGCAGAGGCCATCCACCGACTTGGCGCCGACTGGGGCTTTGCAGTTGACCCGACTGTGCTGGTGCGCTGCCACATTATTGGGCGAACGCTTTACATCGACTACGAAGCGTACATGATTGGCTGTGAGATTGTGAACACACCTGAACTGTTCATGCAAGTGCCAGAGGCTGAAAAGTGGCCTATCGTGGCAGACTCGGCCCGACCCGAGACCATCAGCCACATGAAGCGCAACGGCTTTCCCAAAATCATGACAGCGGTCAAGGGGCCAAAGTCGGTAGAGGAAGGCATTGAGTTCTTGA